>OHEU01001532.1_pt1 | contig 9608 bp, 7 predicted proteins | sample 1567341 | NCBI WGS metagenome assembly OHEU01 (sample SAMEA3879524, study PRJEB24766) | human gut metagenome | biome: human-associated habitat; feature: feces | place: USA | collected 1985/1987 | reverse complement strand
CGGCGCAAAAGAGCTGGGCGAGACCATCTTTGACGTCAAGGACGGCAAGATGACCATGGGCATGAGCGAGGACGTGGCCCGCAAGCTGTGGGATAACTACTATGTTCCCTACATCAAGGGCTGGGCCGCCGCCAGCGGCCACTTCCGCAGCGACGATATTAAAATCGGCAGCATTCTGGCCTACATCGGCTCCAACTCCAGCGCGACCTACTTCCCGACGCAGGTGATGCTGAGCGACACCGAGAGCCACGACATCGAGCTGAAAGTCCTGCCCACGCCGCACTTTGAGGGCTGCGAGAAAGTCTCTGTCCAGCAGGGTGCCGGTATGGCCGTGGCAAAGACCACCGATGCCGAGGTGGAAGCCAGCGTGGTCTTCCTCAAGTGGTTCACCCAGCCGGAAAACAACATCGCATTTGCAGTGGGTTCCGGCTATCTGCCCGTGACCCATGCCGCCAACGATATGGATGCTATCCACAGCAGCGGCCTCGCCTTGACCGACAACATGAAAAACGTCCTGATGGAGGCCGTGGACGCAGTGAATACCAATGAACTGTACACGACCAAAGCCTTTGAGGGCGGCACCGACGCCCGCAGCAAGCTGAACTACAGCATGAGCGACCTTGCCACGGCAGACCGCGCCACGGTGGAAGAGCGTCTCGCAGCAGGCGAGAGTGCGGAAGAGGCCGAGGCGGAATTCCTGACGGATGAGTATTTTGAGGCATGGTACCAGAGCCTCTGTGACGCACTGAGCCAGTACGAGGGCTGAGGCATCTTACAAAAACGAGCGGAAGGAGGGGGAGAGCATGAAACTGCTGATGCGGGATGAAGCGAAGGGAAGAGAGCATACGATTTTCGTTACCATCTTCTCGGCGCTGATGGTCATGCTGGCCATCGTGGTCATGCTGATGGCTTCGGCCACTGCGGTCAGCGGCGTTACCCTCCAACTGGATAAGAACGCGGTGGACATCCTGGACAAGCAGGTGGAGAACCGTGCAGGCTACATTCAGGACCAGCTCCAGCAGGCACAGGAACTGACGGATCTTTCGACCTACATCAATGAGACCGCCCAGCAGATGCTGGACGACGAAACGCTTTCCCTCAAGACGCTGGATTCCAGCAGCAGCGACAGCCTGCCGCTGCTGCAGGCTGCAGCCCCCAGGATGCTTGAGACGCTGCGCTCCAAGCGCATTTCGGGCATCTTCCTCATCCTGAATACCCACGACTTCACGGACCGCACCTCCGGAGACCGCCTGCCCTGCGTTTACCTGCGCGACCTCGACCCGGATGGTCCATATTCCGACCGCAATGCTGACCTTTCGCTGGAGTTTGCCCCGGCAACGCTTGTGCAATCCACAGGGCTTTACACTGCCAGCGCTTGGCAGCCTGCCTTTGAATATCAGCGCGAAGCATCAGACTTTCTCTATCTTCCCTATCAAACCGCGCGGAACGCCGCCACCCTGCTTTCGGCGGATGATTATGGTCACTGGACGCGCTTTCCATTCTGCCTCCCTGATGACCCGCGCAGCGTGTTTTCCTACTCCCAGCCGCTGATACTTCCCGATGGCACGGTGTATGGCGTGGTCGGCATCGGGCTTTTGTCAGGCACCTACCTGCGCGGCATGCTGCCCACCTATGAATTGCAGAACGAGGGAAGCGGCAGTTACCTGCTCTGCTCGACGACGGACGACCTGTCCGCGGATACGCTGACGCTGCAAATCGCCGTCTGCTCTTCGTCCGATGCGGCGATTCAGGCGGAAAACACGCTGGTGCTGCAAAAGGATGCCTCTGGCGGGGGCTTCCTGACAATTGACGGTACGCGCTACTTCGCCAGCGAACGGCCGCTGACGCTGTACAGCCGAAACGCGCCGTTCTCCGGTGAGCGCGGGCTGCTGATTGGGCTTGTGCCCGTCAAGCAGCTGTACAGCTTTTCCGGCAGCGTTCGGCAAATGCTGGTGATTATCGTCGTACTGACACTGCTGGCAGGTGTTTTTGCTTCCTTCATCGTCAGTCGGCGTTTGGCACAACCGATTACGCGCCTGTCCAAGCAGATCAGCGCGTCACAGAATCAGCGGTATCAAGTGCCGACGCTCTCCCCGACGGGCATCTGTGAGCTTGACCAATTCTCCGCTGCCTTCACCCAGCGTTCACAGGAGATTTTGGACACGTCAGTCAAATTCCAGCGCATTATGGAATTGGCGAGCATGGAAATCGGCGGCTTTGAGAAGCGGCCTGATGTGGATACCGTGTATGTGACGGACAATTTCTTCTCCCTCTTGGCGCTGCCGGACGTACCGCCGGATTCGCTGGACAAGGATTGGTTCGATGCCATCCTGAACGGCTGGAAGCAGATGCACGAGTGCGTAGCCCGCGCATACGGCGGCAATGTGTACGCCCTGCCCGCTTCGGGCGGCACGGTGCGCTACATTCTCCTGCGTTCCGGCGAAGAACGCGGCACGCAGGTCGGTCTGGTGGAGGATGTAACGACCTCCATGCAGGAGCGCCGCCGCATTGAGCACGAGCGCGACTACGACGTACTGACCGGGCTGTACAACCGCTTCTCGTTCATGCGGAAGGTACAGGAGATGTTCGCGCACCCGGACAAGATGCGCCATGCTGCGCTGCTGATGACCGATTTGGACGACCTGAAGCGCATCAACGACACCTACGGACACGACTGTGGCGACCGCTACATCCGCCTGACCGGGCAATGCCTTGCAGAGAATATCCCGGCGAACGCGGTCTGTTCGCGGCTTTCGGGCGACGAATTTGTTGTCCTGCTGCACGGCTATGAATCCCGCGACGCGCTCCGGGCGGATTTGACGCACCTGCAGGAAGCCATGTCCACCTACACCGCCGTGCTGCCTTCCGGCGACACGATGCACATTGCCATTTCCGGCGGCGTGGCGTGGTATCCGGATGACAGCCGCGATTTCGCGACCCTCAAACGCTATGCCGACTTTGCGCTCTATCAGGTGAAGCGGCAGCGCAAGGGCGAAATCCGCGAATTTGACATTGGTGCATACAACCGCGAAGCCTACTACGCGCAGTTGCGGCAGGAGTTCTCCGCACTGCTGGAGAACAACAGCGTGTTCTATCACTTTCAGCCGCTGTTCTCCGCGCGTGACGGGCATGTGGTGGCTTACGAGGCACTGATGCGCGTCAACATGCCGCTGCTGCGTTCCCCCGAAACCATCATGAAGCTGGCGCACGAGGAGAATCGGCTGTACGACATTGAGCATTTGACCCTCTTCAAGGGCACGCAGACGTTCGAGCGCCTCGTCTCGTGCGGCAAGCTCTCCCCCGACGCGAAGCTGTTCATCAACTCCATTGCAAACGTTTCGCTGACAGATGCTGATTTTGCGGATTTTCGCCGTCAGTTTGCCCCGATGCTGAAGAAAATGGTCATCGAAATTACCGAGGAAGAAGAAACGATGCCGGAGGTGCTTGCCATCAAGCGCCGTCAGCTGGGCGGAACCGCGGTCTTTGCGCTGGATGATTACGGCAGCGGGTACAGCAACAGCAACAACCTGCTTCTGCTCGCCCCGCACTACATCAAGGTGGATATTGCCATCATCCGCGGCATTGACTCCAACATCGACAAGCAGCAGGTCGTCACGGACGTCGTCACCTACGCCCATGCGCGCCAGATGCAGGTTGTCGCGGAGGGCATTGAAAACGAAGCCGAACTGCGCACTGTCCTGCGCTTAGGCGTTGATTTGCTGCAAGGTTACTTTCTCGCCCGCCCCGCCGCGATTCCCGACCCGATCGCCCCTGCGGCGCTCAGGGTACTCAAGGATGCGCATTTTGCATGATGAACTGAATCCAATCGACTACTCGGAGGTTCAAGCCATGATTGTATCCCCTTCCATCCTCGCTGCCGATGTTCTCAACCTCGAATCCGCCGCTGCCCGCATGATTGCCGCGGGCGCAGACTGGATTCATGTAGACGTCATGGACGGGCATTTCGTGCCGAACCTCAGCTTCAGCCCCAGCGTTGTGAGAGCGCTCCATGAGCGCTTCACCATCCCGCTGGATGTGCACCTCATGCTCGACCAGCCCGAAAAATACGTCGAAGCCTTCTGCCGGGCGGGCGCGTCCTCCATCACGATTCACGAGGAAATCGCCGCCGACCGCGCCGAAATCCTCCGCTTTATCCGCGCGCAGGGCGTCAAGACGGCGGTGTCCATCAAGCCCAACACGCCGGTGGACGCCATCATCCCCCTGCTGCCCCTGTGCGACATGGTGCTGCTGATGTCGGTCGAACCCGGCTTCGGCGGGCAGAAATTCAACCCCATCGTGCTGGACAAACTCCGCCAGCTCCGCGCCATCGGCTACACCGGGCTGACCGAGGTGGACGGCGGCGTGTCGCTTAGCAATTTGCCCCTGCTGCACGAGTGCGGGCTGGACGCTGCCGTCATGGGCACGGCGCTGTTCAAGAGCGCAAATCCCGCTGAGGACATCGCGAAAATCCACCAGATGCGCTGAATGACGGCTGCAAAATGCGGATAAGCTATCCGCAGGAGGTGCATCCGCATGAAAAAAAGCAAAGCGAAGAAGCACGGCAAAAAGCCGCTGTTCGCGCCCATCAAAGACAAGCGCCGCATGAGCCGGGAACGTCCGGTGTCCTGACGGCAAAGGAGAAGCCTATGATACCCGAAGTACCGCCGCTGCTGCATGAGCGGCTGGAAGCACAATACGGCGCGGAGCTTGCGCGGGAGATTGAAGCGGGCTATGTCCGCAAGCGCACGACGTTCCGCGTCAATCCGCTCAAAGGCGACCGGGAGGCGGTTCTACGCGAAATCGCGGATGCTGGCATTGCAGTCGAGCCGATTGCGTGGTATGACGATGCGTTCCTGCTGCCGGACGGCAACGAAGAGCAGCTGCGCGCCCTGCCCTGCTACGACGCGGGCGCAATTTACCTGCAATCGCTTTCCTCGATGCTGCCAGCGCTGGTGCTTGCGCCGAAAGCAGGCGAAACCGTGCTGGACATGGCGGCTGCCCCCGGCGGCAAAACGACGCAGATGGCGGCGCTGTCCGGCGGCAAGGCGCTCATCACCGCCTGCGAGAAAAACGCGATTCGCGCCGACCGCCTGCAATTCAACCTAACGCGGCAGGGTGCGCGCGCCGTGAACATCATGCGGCAGGACGCGCGGCTGCTGGACAGCCTGTTCAAGTTCGACAAGATTCTGCTGGACGCACCCTGTTCCGGAAGCGGCACGCTGCTGCTTGAAGACGGCGAGCCGCAGCGGCGGATGACGGCGGACTGGCTGGCAAAGACCGCAAAAACGCAGAAAGTGCTGCTGCAAAAGGCGCTGTCCCTGCTGCCGAAGAAGCACGAAATGGTCTACTCGACGTGCTCGGTGCTGCAAATGGAAAATGAGGACATCGTGCAGAGCGCAGTGAGCATGGGCATCTGTGAGGTTGTGCCAATTGAACACCCGTTCTTGACTGACGTGCCGCTGCTGCCGACGAAGGTAGATGGGGTCGTGTGCGTCAAACCGGATGAAAGGTTTGAGGGGTTCTTTGTGGCGAAACTCAGGCGGAAGTGAGCGGCGCGGGAGTGGTTGTTTCCAAAATGGAAATACCCACGGGCAATTCCGCAAAAGGCGCTCCGCCCCTGCCGCAACTGTTTCCAAAATGGAAATAGTTCGAGCGGGATGGCATCGGCTAATCGAATAGAAACTCACCCCGGCATGTGAACCGCTTTGGTCACACGCCGGGGTGATTTTGTTTGCTTTTATGTCACTGATACCGATTCTTCCACGCCAGCCTGACATCCGCCAGCAGTTCCCGATACCGTTCGACCCGATTCCCGTCAATCTCCCCCGCCTGCACCGCCTGCGTGACGGCACAGCCGGGTTCGCGGTCATGCAGGCAGGGCTGGAAGCGACACTGCCCGATGTACGGCTGAAATTCCGGGTACAATTCCTGCAATTTTTCCGGCTCCATGCCCTTCTCTGTTTCCAGCAGACTGAAGCCCGCCGTATCCAGCACGCGGATGCCGTCATGAATCAGCAGCTGCGCATAGCGCGTTGTGTTCTTGCCGCGCTGGATTTTCTCGCTGATTTCACCCGTCTCCAGCTGCAAGTCAAGCAGCGCGTTCAGCAGCGTCGATTTGCCCACGCCGCTCTGCCCCGCCAGACAGCAGCAGTCCGCCCCGCGCATCAGCGCCCGAACGCTATCCAGCCCTTCCTTGTTCCGCGCGCTGACACCCAGCACCGGGCAGTCCGCCCCGCGATACTCCTCCTGCATTTGGGCGAGCAGTTTGGCGCCGTCAAGGTCGCATTTGCCGACGATGAGCGCCGTTTTCATGCCCTGCTTCTTCGCGCGCGCCAGCAGACGGTCTACCAGCAGCAGATCCGGTTCAGGCGACGGGCAGATGCTCACAAGCAGCAGCGTCACATTTGCCACGGGCGGGCGGATGCACTCGGTCTTGCGCGGCAGAATTTCCACCAGCCAGCCTTCCTCTTCGCCCTGCCCCGGCGTAAAGCGCACCGCATCCCCCACAAGGGGCGACAGGCGCTGATGGCGGAATTTTTTCGGGCAGCGGAGCGTGTACTCCTGCCCGTCCGCGTCCGCTGCGACATAAAAGCCGCCGAAGAAGCGCACAAGCACGCCCTGATGCAGTTCCGCCTGCAATTCCTGCGTCATTTCTGGTTCTCTCATTCCATATTCACCTGCTGCTGATAGGCAAATTCGCCGTCGCAATAGACGCGGTAGGTATACATGCCCGGCTCATTGCCGCACAGCTCAACCTCCGGCTCGCGGCTGGCGTTAGCGGGAAAATCCCCCTCGTACGCCGTGTACTCCACGCCGCTTTCCACCAGCGTCACACGGACGTGCATCATGCTTTCCGTCTGCGGCAGGGACAAAAGTACCTTCGCCCGCGCCATCATCGACGGTACGCGGTAGAGCGTCAGCGACACTTTCGCGGAGGCAATCACCTCGCTGCCGCCCGACGGCGACTGCTGGGCAACCAGCCCGTGCATCGTCGTGTCATCCGTCTCCAAGAAAGTGATGTTCTGGTTCAGCGACAATCCCGATGCCGCAATCAGCTCCTGCGCATCCGCCAGATGCCGCCCGTACACATTCGGCACAACCGCCATCCCGCCGGACACCGACACACTCACCGCGTCGCCCGACATGCACACGCTGCCTTCTTCCGGGCTTTGGCTGATGATGCGCCCCGCCGGAACCGTCGCGCTGACCACATACTCGACAATCGTCAGCGTCAGCCCATAGGGGGATAGCGTCGTAATTGCGTCCGAGACGGTCAAATTCGTAATTTTCGGCACGGTCTGGGTGGATGGCCCCTTCGATACGGTCAGGACGACGACATCATTCTTGCGCAGGGTCGTCCCCTCCTGCGGCGCTTGCAGGATGACCTCGCCCGCCTTGATGGTCGGGTGATTGATTTCCATGATTTCCGGGCGCAGTCCGGCGCGCTGGATCTGCCGCTGCGCCGCCGAAACATCCATGCCAAGGTACTCGTCAACCACTGCGCTGTTGACCACGCGCTCGTAAATCGCCTTCGTGCCGACGAACAGCCCGTAGCAGACAACCAGTGACATCAGCAGTGTAATCACCCACCAGCTGGCGGGGTGCTTTTTGCGCACCATGCGTCTGCTGGGCTGGCGGCGTGCAGGCTGCATTCCGCTGCTCTCGCCGTCCCCCGGAAGCCTGCCGTCAACGATGCGCGGCTCCATCTCTCCCACCTGCCCGCTGATGGCGTGGCGAAGATCCCGCGCCATATCCCACGCGGACTGATAGCGGTACGCCGGATTTTTGTCCATTGCCTTCATGCAGACGTGGCACACCGCGTCCGACGTTTCCGGCGCGTACTGCTGAATCGGCACAGGCGTATTGTGGATGTGCTGCATCGCAATGGCGACGGGGTTATTGCTGTCAAACGGCACACGCCCGGTGAGCATCTCGTAGAGCGTCACGCCGACGCTGTAAATGTCGCTCGTGACCCCTGCTTCCTTGCCCGATGCCTGTTCGGGGCTGAAGTAGTGCACCGACCCCATGACGGAATCGCCCTTGGCAAGCGTATTCTTGTTTGCCATGCGCGCGATGCCGAAATCCGCCACCTTCACATGGCCGTCGGACTGCATGAGGATATTCTGCGGCTTAATGTCACGGTGGATGATGCCGTTGGAATGTGCGTGCTGCAGCGCAGAGAGAATACGGATGGTAATCTGCACTGCCGATGTTTCGCTCAGCCGCCCTTTTTCGCGGATGACGTCCTTGAGCGTCTGCCCCTCGACGTATTCCATGATGAGGTAGCGGTTGCCGCTGGAATCCATGCCGACATCCAGCAGGTTGACGATGTTGTGGTGCGTCATTTTCGACGCGGCTTCCGCCTCCCGCTGAAAGCGCGCGACATACTCCGCATCCTGATTGTACTCCGGTTTAAGAACTTTGACGGCGACGAAATGCTGTGTATTGAGGTCGGTCGCGCGGTAAACCACCGCCATGCCGCCCACGCCGATCTGCTGATCAATGCGGTAGCGGCCGGCGAGGATGCGGCCAGGCTGAATCAGCGCATTCATGCCGGTTCCTCCCCGTCATGCACGATGACGAGCGTCACGTTGTCGCGTCCGCCCGCATCCAGTGCGGCTTTGAGCAGCACATCCGCCGCCTTTTCCGGCGCATACTGGCGCAGCGCATCGCGCATTTGGCGGTCATCCACCAAGCCGTGCAGACCATCGGAGCAGGCAAGCCACAGGTCTCCCTTGCGGCGCTCCTCCACCACCACGTCCACCTCCACCGATTCATCCGTGCCAATCGCGCGGGTGATGATGTTGCGCATCGGGTGATTCTGCGCCTCTTCCTCCGTCAGCACGCCTTCGCGCACCAGCTGCTCCACCAGAGAGTGGTCAAGCGTCATCTGCTTGAACTCGCCGTCGCGCAGCAGATACACACGGCTGTCCCCCACATGACCGATGTATACGAAATTGTCGCTCATCCAGAGGACGGAGAGCGTCGTGCCCATGCCAGTCAGGGCGTCGTCATGCTCCTGCTGATGGTAGATTTGGCGGTTGACCTCCTCAATCGCGCTGGAGAGCGTCGCAACCGAGGGCGTTTTCCCTTCCAACTCCCGCAGCAGGTCGTCGCGCGCACTGGTGGACGCTACTTCGCCGCCCTTGTGGCCGCCCATGCCGTCCGCCACCCCGTACAGGCGCAGCTTCTCCGACACAATAGGCGCATCCTGATTGTTTGCGCGCACTTTGCCCACATCCGTGCGGAAGGCGCTGAGAATCCCGGCGGGCAGATTCTCTTCCGCCTTGGACTTCGGCTGTTCCGGACTGCGGTGAACGAAGAAATCATTCAGCGAGCTCTGGCTCTCCTTGCTGAAACGGATTTTGCGGCTCATGCTTCTTCTCCCTGCGGGTCGTGTAGAGTAGTAAGTGTCTTGCGGCGCAGCTGGCCGCACGCGCCCTCAATGTCGTCGCCCATTTCGCGGCGGCGGGTCGCGGAAATGTGCAGCTCCTCCAGCTTATGCAGGAAACGCTGCACGGTCTGTTCGTTCACGCCCTTCAAGTGGCGCTCTTCCACGGCGTTGAGCGGAATCAGGTTGACATGGCACTGCATTCCGCGCAGCCGGC
>OHEU01001520.1_pt1 | contig 9716 bp, 6 predicted proteins | sample 1567341 | NCBI WGS metagenome assembly OHEU01 (sample SAMEA3879524, study PRJEB24766) | human gut metagenome | biome: human-associated habitat; feature: feces | place: USA | collected 1985/1987 | reverse complement strand
ATCCCCTTGGGCTTGTTCACCACCAGAAGATGGTCGTCCTCATACACGATGTCCAGCGGGATGTCCTGCGGCACGGCCTCGATGGGCTTTGCGTCGGGGATCTCCAGCAGGATGGTATCTCCCGCCTTGAGCTTGAGGCTCTTGGCGATGCTCCTGCCGTTGCAGAGCACATGGCCCTCGGCCACGAGGCCCTGTAGCGCGCTGCGGGAAAGCCCGGTGTCCTCCCCGCTGAGGAAGCGGTCGATGCGCTGGCCTGCGGCCTCCGCCTCCACGATAAATTCACGCTGTTCCATGGTTTACCGCTCCTTCGAGGGCTTATCTTCCACTTCTTCCAGCAGGATGACCAGCACCCAGAGCGCCACACCGACGCAGACGAGGATGTCGGCGAAGTTGAAGACTGCAAAGTCGATGAACAGCGGGTTGATGTAGTCCACGACCTCACCGTTTAGCACACGGTCGATGAGGTTGCCGATGCCGCCGGCCAGCACGAGGATGAAAGCAATCTGCTGCAGGAGCTTGCCGCGGCTGCGGAAGAACAGCCCGTAGGCCACAAGGATCAGCGCTATGCTGGTAGCGATGATAAGGAACAGCTGCTTGCCGCTGAGCAGGCTGAAAGCCATGCCCGGATTGAGCACGAACCGCAGCTCCACCACATGGGGGATGAACGGCATAGCGCCTACCGGCTGCAAAACCTGCACCGCCCACAGTTTGATCAGCTGGTCGATGCCGACCAGAGCCGCCACAGCTGCCAGATTGAAGAGTACAAATGCCATTAGCTACCTCGTTTCTGTTATAAAAAACGGCGCTCCCCGTTCAAGGGAGCGCCGCCCTTTTTACAAAACAGATTTGTATTGATGCGGGACGCTTATGCTTCCACAACGCTGGCGCAGCGTGCGCACAGGGTGGGGTGTGCGGGGTGGCTGCCGATGGAAGCAGAGTACTTCCAGCAGCGCTCGCACTTGTCGCCGGTGGCGTGTGCAGCTGCAACGCCCAAGCCCTCGACAGCGCTGGCAGCGCCGCCCTCGCCCTTGACCAGTTCCACATGGGAGACGATCATCAGGTCGGCCAGCTCGTCCATGGGGATGCTGTTCAGCAGGTCATAGACGGCATCGCTGCAGTACAGGGTGACGGAGGCCTCCAGAGAAGCACCAATGAGCTTTTCAGCACGGGCCTGCTCCAGCACCTTCTTGACCTCGTCGCGCACAGCGATCAGCTGTGCCCACTTTGCCTTGAAGGCATCGTCGGCGGCGTACTGGCCAGCCTTGGGCATCTGCTCGAACACCACATACTTGTTCATACCCTCGGTCTTGGGCATGAAGTCCCAGATCTCCTGACTGGTGAAGCACAGGATGGGGGCAATGATCTTGTCCAGAGCAACAAGGATCTTGTACATAGTGGTCTGGGCGGCCTTGCGGGCGGTGCCGTTGGTGCAGTACAGACGATCCTTGGTGACGTCCAGATAGAAGTTGGACATGGCCACGACGCAGAAGTTGTAGACCGCATGGTAGACCTTGTTGAAGTCGTAGACGGCATAGCCTGCGTTGGTGTTGACGATGAGGTCATCCAGCGCAGCCAGTGCCCAGCGGTCGATATCCTGCAGCTGATCGTCTGCAACACAATCGGTGTTGGGGTCAAAGCCGTCCAGATTGCCCAGAATGAAGCGGGCGGTGTTGCGGATCTTGCGGTAAGCCTCGCTGAGCTGCTTGAAGATGTTCTTACCGGCGCGCACGTCCACGGTGTAATCGGAAGAAGCCACCCACAGACGGATGATGTCTGCGCCGTAGTCCTTGATGATCTCGCTGGGCTCGACGCCGTTGCCGGCGCTCTTGTGCATCTGCTTGCCCTGCTCGTCCACGACCCAGCCGTGGCACAGAACGGACTTATAGGGTGCGCAGCCCTTGCTTGCAACGCTGGTCAGCAGGCTGGACTGGAACCAGCCGCGGAACTGGTCGCCGCCCTCCATATACATATCGGCCGGGAAGCGCAGCTCGGGGCGCTCTTCCAGAACGGCAGCATGGGTGGAGCCGGAGTCGAACCAGACGTCCATGATGTCGGTGTCCTTCTCCCACTCGGAAGCGCCGCACTTCTCGCACACTTCGCCTGCGGGGATGATCTGCTCGGCATCGTATTTATACCATGCGTCAGAGCCTTCCTTGCGGAACAGGGCGCTGACAGCCTTGATGGTAGCATCGGTGATGTGGTAGGTGCCGCACTTCTTGCAATAGAAGGCGGGGATGGGCACGCCCCAAGTGCGCTGGCGGCTGATGCACCAGTCGTTACGGTCGCGCACCATGCCGGTCATGCGGTCATGGCCCCAATCCGGCATCCAGGTGACGGTATCAATGGCCTTGTACACGTCCTCGCGGAACTTGGCAATGGAGCAGAACCACTGCTCGGTAGCGCGGAAGATGATGGGATGATGGCAGCGCCAGCAGTGAGGGTACTGGTGCTTGATGTGCACCTGACCCATCACAGCGCCGGAAGCAGTCAGGTCGGCCAGAATGGTCTTGTTGGCTGCCCACACGCGCTGCCCAGCGTACTTGCCGGCCAGCTCGGTCAGATAACCGCCGTCATCCACAGGCACCGTGATGGGCACCTGCGGATACTTCTGGCAGACGTTGAAGTCGTCCACGCCGTGACCGCCTGCGGTATGAACGCAGCCGGAACCGCTTTCCAGCGTGACGTGGTCGCCCAGAATGACCCAGCCCTCCTTGGGCAGGTAGACGTGGTTATAGCGCATCAGCTCGAACTCAGCGCCGGAAACGGGCTCGCCCACGATCTCATAGTTCTCGATGTGGCAGGCGTCCATGACGCTCTTGACCAGATCGGTGGCCATGATGTGGTACTCCTCGCCGATCTTGACGAAGGAGTACTCGAACTGACCATTCAGGCAGATGGCCTCGTTGGCGGGCAGGGTCCAGGTGGTGGTGGTCCAGATGACGAAGTAGGTCTTATCCATGGGGATGCCGTACTTTGCCAGCACACCGTTGGGATCCTGCGAGACGTGGAAACGCACAAAGATGGAATCGCAGTCGTCCTCGCCGTACTCGATCTCGGCCTCAGCCAGTGCGGTGCGGCAGTCCGGGCACCAGTACACGGGCTTCAAACCCTTGTAGATGTAGCCCTTCTTGGCCATCTCGCCGAAGATTTCGATCTGACGTGCCTCAAACTCCGGCTTCAGGGTCAGGTAGGGGTGCTCAAAGTCACCGATGACGCCCAGACGCTTGAACTGGTCGCTCATGATGTCGATGTGCTCGGTGGCAAACTTTTCACAGATCTGGCGCAGCTCCAGCTTGGAGATGTCCTTCTTCTTGTCACCCACCGAGGACAGGGCCTTCAGCTCAATGGGCAGACCGTGGGTATCAAAACCGGGCACATAGGGAGCCTGATAGCCCTCCATGTTCTTTTCGCGGATGATGATATCCTTGATGATCTTGTTCAGGGCGGTGCCCATGTGGATGTTGCCGTTTGCATACGGAGGGCCGTCGTGCAGAATGAACTGGGGCTTGCCCTCGTTGTGCTTCATGAGCTGGTTGTACAGGTCGTTGTCGTCCCAGTCTTTGAGCATGACCGGTTCCTTTTTGGGCAGACCGGCGCGCATCTCAAACAGGGTCTTGGGCAGATTCAACGTGCTGTCGTACTGCGATTTGTTCTTAGCCAATGGTTTACACTCTCCTCTATTTTTGCGTTGGGTGCCTTACTCGCTGAACTTTACGCCCTGAAAAGCGTCGTAGTCCGGCTCGTCCGGCTTCATATCAGCAGGAGGCGGGTCCAGCTTGAGCTGGCTTTCGTCCTTTGCCCAGAAATCCTCGCTGCTGTCAGCCGCCTCGTCGTCATCGGCAGGGGCGGCAGGTTCGGTGGTTTCGGTCGGTTCGGCAGGCTGCTGCTCGGCCGGGGCTGCTGCAGCATCGGCTGCAGGGGCAGTCTCGGGCTGTGCGGCGGGCTGCTCTGCGGCAGCTTCCTGCACAGGCTCGGCATCCTGTACGGGGGCGTCCTTTTCGGCTTCCTTAGCGTCCTTCTGGAACTCCGGCAGACGGCTCAAAGACTCCACGTGGCTGCGGTACAAATTGAGCACATCCGCCTTGAAGCGGGTGACCTCCAGACGGACGCGGTCGTACTCCCGCTCCTCAGCCAGACGCTTCTCGTTGGCTTCGTTCTCGATCTCGTCTGCGCGGTCGCTTGCCTTCTGCAGCAGCTCGTTGGCATCGCGGATGATATCATCGCCCCGCAGGTTTGCGCGGTGAATGATCTCCTCGGCCTTCTGGTTTGCTTCGCGGATCACGTTTTCGCCCATGCGCTGGGCGTTGATCAGTGCGCTCTTGAGCATATCGCCGTCAGCCTCAAAGCTTTGCAGCTCGCCCTTGAGCTTCTGGTTCTCTGCGGTCAGATCAGCGATCTGCTTGCGCAGCTGCTCTGCCTGCGCATCGTTCTGCTGCAGCTGCTCCTCGACCTTGTCCAGAAAACGATCCACGTCCTCTGTACGGTAGCCGCGGAGGTTTTTTTCAAATTGTACAGAGCGGACATCCTGCGGGGTCAGCATAGTCATTTCCTCCCATAACTTTTAATATTGAAAGAACTCAATGATCGAACGATCTTTTTTACTTTTCCCGGGCAATGCAGTCAGCCGGAAGCGGCCCTTGCCGCGCACGGTGAACACATCCTGCTCGTATACGGGGGCATGGGGTTTTTCCACCGGCAGATGGTTGATCTCTACCCTGCCCGCCTCGATCAGCTCCGCAGCGGTGCCGCGGCTGACGTGCAGCATGGCAGAGAGTACCGCGTCCAGCCGCAGGGAGGACACAGTGGCGGTGAGCAGCTGCCGCTCCGGTGCCGGGAAAGCCGGGATCTCTTCCGGCTCCAGCAGGCGGGTGGACACCTCTGTCCGTCCCGCCTGACACAGCTCCCGGCAGATAAGCTTTGCCGCCGGTTCCAGCGCGAACACATAGGCCGTGCCCGGCGCATCGGCTGGCAGCAGGATATCGCCCAGCGCCTCGCGCTTGAGAGCAAGCCCCATCAGGCTGCCCAGATAATCCTTGTGCGCCGGAAGCGCCGCACCGGGCAGCGCCCGGCATTGCAGCTGTACGCAGCGCACCGGACACTCGCCGTAGCTGTACTCCGGCTCCAGACAGAGCACCCTGCGCTCGGCCTCGGGCCAGCCGCCGTCAAAACGCCAGCCGTCCCGCACACCGGCACGTCCCAGTGCCGCCCGGGCAAGATCCTGTTCCCGGTCGCTGAGGAATGCAGAGTACCGGGCTATGCCGCGGGAAAAAGCCGCATCGGCAAGATCCTCGATATGCCGCATGAGATAGCGTTCCCCATCATTGCGGGCGGGCACAAAGCCCCGCACCGCGCCGGCTGCCGGATCAATAGAATGCGCCATTGTTCTCCAGCTCGTCCAGCAGGTCGCCCATGATATCCACGTTGTACGGGGTAATGATAAAGGTGCTGTTGGCTACGCGCTTGATCTGGCCGTTGTTGGCGTAGGCCACGCCGGACAAAAAGTCCACCAGACGGCGGGAGACCTCCTTGTTGGTGGACTCCAGGTTCAGCACCACGGTACGCTTGTTGTTCAGATGGTCGGCAATGGTGCTGGCATCCTCGAACCGCTCGGGCTTGACCAGAACCACCTTGAGCTGAGTGGTGGCATGGATGTTGACCACCTTGTTCTTCTTGCTGGTGCCCTCGGCAGGCTCCTCGGTCTCTTCGTCCATCCCGATGCCAACGCCGCTGTTGTTGTTCACCATCTGGGGGCCGTCATCGATGTACTGGTCCTCGTACTCGTCCCCTTCGCCCATCAGGCCCTTCTTAATGCTATCCAGCAAAGACATAATTATCTGCTCCTTTCATTCGGGCAGCGCCCGGCTGCCTGGCGTTCTTTGCAAAAAGAATGCAAATAGCTTTTACTATTATCTGATTTTTTGCAGCAGATGTCAATAACTACAAAAGTTTTCCGTCATATAAATTTTGTCCGGAGACGATTATTTCGTCATAAAGCCTTACCTGACTGACAGAACCGTCCGTTCCCTTGGGCAAAACAAGGATGTAATCGTCTTCCGAGATCAGCGGATGGTCGGCATCCACCGGGTCAATCTTGCAGAAACGGGCGATGTTGCCGTACTTGACGTACACGCCGGGAATATAGTTTTCGCCCTGCGTCTCAGCCTCGGTGCCGTCCTCCTTGAGGTAGTGCACCGCTGCGGCGGGAACCCGCAGGCCGGTGCTCTCGCCGGTGCTGATGCGTGCGCGGGCGTGGTTGAGGCACAGCACATCGCCGTTGATGGAGTTGCATTGCAGCACAAAGCGGGCAATATCCTGCTCTGCATCAATGGTCACCTCGGCGACAGTGGCGCGCAAGGCAGCATCGCTCTGGCCGGGGAAGCTGATCTCCACCGCCGTGCGCAGGGGCTTACCGTCCGCGCCCAGCAGCTTTTCGGCCTGCTTTGCGGAGCACACCCCGGCGTACTGCCAGCTGAACCCGGCCACCAGCTTGCCTACGCAGCCATCCAGCGGCATCTCGGGGTCAGAGTCCAGATAGGCTTTAAGCTGCTCCGGGCTCTGCGCCAGAATGTCCGCAGCACCGGCATTCAGCCGTCCGCTGCTGGCAGCTCGGACAAAGTAGCCGGTAGTGGGGGCGGCGATCTGGGTGGGGTTGCCCAGCTGTGCCTGCACGGTCTGTGCCTGCTGGGCAAGCAGCGCGATCTGATCCGCAAAGCCGGCGGTATCGCCGGTGGTGATCCACAGCTTGTTCTGCGCCAGCAAATAGGCATCGGTGCTTTCGTCCACATCGCTGTATTGGGCGGTATCCAGTGCGTCCAGCAGGTCATACAGCGCACCGGAGCGCTCCTTGAGCAAGCCGTCCAGCTGGGTGGCTGCGGTGTTCTGGGAGCGCTGCAAAAGGTCGATCTGGCTGGTGAGCTGGGTCAGCTGCTGGCGCAGCACCGCCTGATTGGCATCGGTATACAGCTCTGCAACGGCAGTGCCTGCCGACACCCGCTCGCCGTCCGAGACAAGGTAACCCAGATTGCCGCTGCCGGAAATGCAGGTCTCGTCAAACAGCAGCACGCCGTCCGCTTCAATGGTATCGGAGATGGTGATGGGCAGCGCCGTTTCGTAGACGTTCTGGGGGAAAAGGATGTGCGCCGCCTGCCAGCAGACATACGCTGCCGCCGCCAGCAAAAAGGTGGCCAGCACAGCCGCCAGCGTGGTGAGCGCAGAAAACTTGTGGCGCGGTTCCTGAGGGGTTTCCGGCATAAGGATCATCCTTTCAATAAAAAGTCTTGGGTCAGGCGCAAAGCGGTCTGTCGCACGTCCGCCGCCCCGGCGTCCAGCCATGTAACCCCGTCCATGTGGCGGAACCATGTCAGCTGGCGCTTGGCGTAGTTGCGGGAGGCCTGTTTGAGCTTTTCGGTGCAGGCCTCAAGCGTGGCGGTCTGCTGGAAATACGGAAAAAATTCTTTATAGCCGATGGCCTGTGCGGCGGTGCGGAAGACTTCGCGGTTATGCCAGACGTATTCTGCCTCGGCCAAAAGCCCGGCCTCCAGCATTTTGTCCACCCGCAGGTCGATGCGGCGGTACAGCGCTGCACGGTCCGGAAAATCCAGCCCCAGCACAAGGCTGCGGTAGGGGCGCTCCGGCGGCAGCGAATCGGCCTTTTGTTCGCTGAGACGCTTGCCAGTGGCGCGGTAGTGTTCCAGCGCCCGCAGCACCCGTACCTTATTATTGGGGTGGATGGCAGCGGCAGCTTCCGGGTCCACGGCTTGCAGTTTTGCGTACATGGCTTCCGGGCCGTTGGCTTCCAGTTCAGCGGTCAGCTGCTCGCGCAGACCATCCGGGGCTTTTTCGGCGGTGAAGCGCACCCCGTACAAAAGGCTCTGCACATACAGTCCGGTGCCGCCTACCAGCAGCGGCAGATGCCCCCGGGCAGTGATATCCCGAATGTACTCCCCTGCCAGCGCGGTGAAATCCGCCACGCTGAAGGTCTTTTCCGGAGTGAGGATGTCCACGCCGTGGTGCGGGATGCCGCAGGTCTCCTGCGGGGTGACCTTGGCGGTGCCCACATCCAGACCTTTATAGATCTGCATGGAGTCGGCGCTGACGACCTCGCCGGAAAACTGCTGCGCCAGCGCAACACCCAGCGCGGTCTTGCCGGTGGCGGTGGGGCCTACCACAGCCACCACGGCAGGTTTTGCATTACACGATGCGTCCAAACTGCTTTTCCAACTCCTTTCGGGTAAACTTGAGCACGCAGGGACGGCCATGGGGGCAGAAGGGCGGCACCTCGCCGGAGAGGATCTTCTCGGCCAGTGCCATCAGTTCCTGCGGGGAGGACTTATCCCCCGCCTTGATGGCGGCGCGGCAGGAGATGGAGTGCAGCACCCACTCGGTGTGCTCGTTCAGCGCGTCCCGGCTGCCCTTGAGCAGGCGGTCGGCGATTTCCACCAGCAAATCCTCGGCGTTCTGCGGCTCTACGTCCGCAGGCACAGCGCGCAATAGCACCGTGCTGCCGCCAAAGTCCGCCACATCCAGCCCGGCGTTTTCCAGCAGGGGCTGATTTTCCAGCAGCGCCTGCTTTTCCTCTGCGGAAAGGTCGATGGCGGCGGGCTGCAACAACAGCTGGCTGGGCACGTTGCCGTAGTTCGCGGCCAGCTTTTCGTACAGCTGACGCTCGTGGGCGGCGTGCTTATCGATCAGGCACAGCTCGTCTCCCCGCTCTGCCAGAATATAGGTGCGGAATACTTCGCCCACATACCGCAGCGGCTCTTCCCCCTGCGGTACATCAAAGCCAAGCTGTTCCGGCTGCTCGGACTGCACGGGCTCCTCCGGCTGATAGGGCACCGTTGCGGCTTCGATCTCCGGGGCGGCGGGCATGGTGTTCCATGCTGCCATATGATCCAGCAGCGGGTCGGCTGTGGCGTCCGTCTCCGGGTGCACGTCCAGCTGCGCCTCACCGGCTGCTGCCCGGAATGGCCGCGGCGCGATTTGGACTTCGGTTGCATCTGATTTTTCCGGGCTGTGGAGGGTGACCACCGGGTCCAGAATGTCCTCTGCGGGGGCAGACTGCCGCCACGAAGGTACGGCAGGCTCAGGTGTAGAGGAAGTCTCCTTTGATCGTATCCTGTGTAATGTAGCTAAAGGCGAAAAAAAAGGATCTGCTGTCACCGATTCGCTATTGCTAACGCAGGAAGACGTTTGAGCCGGGACTGTTGCGTTACGCTGCGGCGCGGATGCCTGCCAATGCTGCGCGGGCAGTGTGCCGGGGGCTGCCTGACCCGGAATGACAGCGGAAAGCCCTGTAAAGTGATTATTCTTTACAGAATTTTCATTCTTAATATTGTTTTCTTTTTCAGTTTTCTCTTTTTCGTCTGCTTCAAAGGTAAAGCGGCGCTCCCCGGTGCCGGGCTGTGCCAGCGCCAGCTTGACCGCATGGTAAACGACATCGAACACGTCATTTTCCCGGGCAAAGCGGGCTTCGATCTTTGCAGGGTGGACATTGACATCCACAAGGTCGGTGGGCATTTCCAGCAGCAAGATGCCGCCCGGGAACTTGCCCTGCATGGTCGTGCCCTTAAAGGCCATTTCCATGCCCGCCATGATGGTACGGTTGCGCACATAGCGGCCGTTGATGTAGAAATGCTGCATACTGCGGCTGGCGCGGCAGCTCTTGGGCGGGGTGATCAAACCAGTGACCCGGTATAACCCTTCCTCGGAGTGCACCT
>OHEU01001512.1_pt1 | contig 9767 bp, 6 predicted proteins | sample 1567341 | NCBI WGS metagenome assembly OHEU01 (sample SAMEA3879524, study PRJEB24766) | human gut metagenome | biome: human-associated habitat; feature: feces | place: USA | collected 1985/1987 | reverse complement strand
GTATTTTGTTGTTTACCTTGCAGCAAGATTGTAATACACGCAAAGCGTGTAGGTTGTTCATAGTTGTAAAGGTTGTTCAAGTTGTTTTCCCTTCTCAGCAGGCCGCTTTTCCACCCCCATTACATTTCATCGCACATTATCGCACGGGTTCGCACGGCAGCGCATCCTATCGCACAACGGGGGAGGAGAAAAGCTATAACTTTGCACTCGGAAACGCTTACCGCCAGGCGTGAGACCAAGAATCCCAGCCGCCAAGGACGAGCAGAGGGAGAGCGCGCATCCCAAAGCGAACCCGAAGCCGTCCCGAAGGCCGAGCGAAGCCAAGGCCACACCATCCACACCCCTCCAACCATCGCCGAAGGCCAAGGCGAAGCGGGAGGGAACAAGGGCCGGGACGGCTGACAAGCAAAGGCTGACGGACGAAGGCTGACGGGCCGACGGCAGAACCCAGGCGGAAGCACATGTATCACCATTAAAATCAGAAGAAGAAACTATGGCAAAAATCATTCCTATCGATGTCATCAAGGGCATCAGCGGCAAGTATGGCAACAAGTCGAGCGACTACTTCGCCACCAACCGTTCGAGCAACCAGATCCACCTGGCCAAGATCGTCAACCCCTACCAGGGACCGCCCACGGAGAAGCAGAAGGCCCAGCAGGCGAAGTTTGCCGCACGCCAGGTGGTCAGCACGGCCTGGCTCAACGCCAACCGCCCCTCGGAGACCACGGGCGAGAAGGGCACGGCAGACTACCAGATGGTGCAGCGCATGAAGCGACAGATGGGCCTCTCCAACATCAACCAGGTGCTCCACAAGTACATGGGCGAGGACAACGTCATCCGACTGCCCCACGGCGACGAATTCCAGGCCCCGCCCACCCAGGACGGCGGAGGCTCCTCGGCCGGAGGCACGAAGCGGCGCCACACCATCACCCTCACCTCGGCCAACCCCGACCAGGGCACGGTCTCGGGCGGCGGCACCTACGACGAGGGCGCCCAGGCCACGATCCGCGCCACGCCGAAGACGGACTTCGCCTTCGACAAGTGGAGCGACGGCAACACGCAGTCCGTACGCACCCTGACCGTCAACGCCGACCTCTCGCTCACGGCCTCCTTCAAGACGGCCAGCACGGGCGGAGGCACCGACCAGGGCGGCAATACCGACCAGGGTGGTAATACGGATCAGGGCGGAGGCGGAACCCTCGGCGACTAACCCTCCCTCCCCGGGCCTACGGCCTCACAAAAGCAGGCCCGGGGGATCTCTCTTCTTCCGCCACTAGCGGCGCATAACTATTATTCATCATTTCATCAACGATTCAAAAAAATCATCCCCTATCATGTCAGCAAACAAGAAAGAGACCTGGAAGTTTATCATCCAGACGGCCATCGCCATCCTCACGGCCATCGCCACCAGCCTGGGCGTCACGAGTTGCATCGCAGCCATCTGAGCGCCCCACCCTCCCGACGAGGGTCAACCACCCCACGAGGCTCAACCGCCCCACGCCCGCCTCGCCACGAGGTCCAGCCTACCCGCGAGGTCCAGCCGCTACCGTGCTGGTCCACTCACACCACCATAGTGCAGGCGCGGCCCTCACCCCAGCCTCATCCACGTGGGCCACCCTCGGCCCATCCTCTCCTCTATCGGAAGCCCGTCAATACCCCGTTATTGGCGGGCTTGTTCATGCCAAAGGCTTCGCGGGACATTCGCCTGACGTCAACACGTGGACACGAAGGAAAACAACTTGAACACATTTTACAACAAGTAACAACACGTCCTTTTAACAAAACGTGGACACATGGGAAAACAACTTGAACAACTTTTACAACTATGAACAACGCTTCGCCAGGATATTGCCTCTTCGAGGCCCATGCAGACCAAGGGCTGCTTGTAGGGAAACAACAAAATACAACGCTTCGCCATGGCATAACTTGAGCAAGCTCAGTTCTGCTCATGGCTTACCGAAAAAGTTGTATCATGCTGTTTACCTTGCAGCAGGATTGTAATACACGCAAAGCGTGTAGGTTGTAAATTGTTGTAAAAGTTGTATTTGTTGTTTTCCCTATGTCAGCAGGAATTATATCCCCGCGAAGCCTTGTATTTTGTTGTTTACCTTGCAGCAAGATTGTAATACACGCAAAGCGTGTAGGTTCCATTTCATGGTACCCTTTCTCGCCATGGCAAAACTCGAGCGAGCTCGGTTTTGCGCATGGCTTATCGAAAGCGTTGTAAATTTGTTGTAAAAGTTGTATTTGTTGTTTTCTTAAAATTCGCAAGAGAAATGGTTGGCCAAATGAGGAAACGAATTATGGCCAAATGAGGAAACGGTTTATATCCAAATGAGGAAACGAATCAGGGCCAAATGAAGAAGCGGATTATGGCCAAATTAGGTAATAAAATAGGGCCAAATTAGGTAGTTCGAGATTTTCTTTGTATCTTTGCGGCAGAATCAAAGACTGAAAAGATGAAGCAATACAAAAGCAGGATAGCAGATATCCTATTGAGGGACAGACTGGAAGAGACAGGAGCCGTCTTGATAGAAGGGCCCAAATGGTGTGGCAAGACCACGACGGCCGAGCAGCAGGCCAAGAGCGTGCTCTACGTGGCCGACCCCGAGAAGCAGGGCATGTATCGGGAGATGGCCGACCTGCAGGTCAAGATGCTCCTCAAGGGCGAGGCGCCACGGCTGATAGACGAGTGGCAGATCATCCCGCAGGTATGGGACGCCATCCGCTTCGAGGTGGACCACAGAGGCGAGGAGGGGCAGTTTATCCTCACGGGGTCGGCCGTGCCCGCCTCGACCGACAAGATCCACCACACGGGCACGGGACGTTTTGCCTGGGTGACGATGCGCCCGATGTCGCTATGGGAGTCGGAAGAATCTACGGGAGAGGTGAGCCTGGAGCAGCTCTTCAAGGGCTGCAAGGAGGTGGTGGGCCGCAACCGTCTGCAACTGGCCGACGTGGCCTTCCTCGTGTGTCGCGGAGGCTGGCCAAGCGCCATAGGCAAGTCGGAGCGCGCGGCCCTCCATTTGGCCTACAACTACTATGACGCCGTGGTGAGGTCGGACGTCTCGAGGGTCGATGAGACGGTAAGGAGTAGCGAGCGCACCAAACTCCTACTGCGGTCCTACGCCCGCTCGCAAGGCGGCCAGGTGAGCATCAACGCCATCCGACAGGACATGAAGGTGAACGACGACGACACGCTCTCCGACAAGACGATACAAAACTATATTAGTGCGCTAAAGAAGATATTCGTCGTCGAGGATATGCCAGCCTGGAACCCCAACCTCCGAAGCAAGACGGCCATCCGGTCTGCCGAGACCCGCTATTTCGTCGATCCCTCGATCGCCGCGGCTGCCCTCGGACTGGGTCCCGACGACCTGATGAACGACCTCGAGACTTTCGGCCTGCTCTTCGAGACGATGTGCGTCCGCGACCTCCGCGTCTATGCCGACGCCATAGACGGAAGCGTCTATCACTACCGCGACAAGCAGGGGCTGGAGTGTGATGCTGTCGTCCACCTGCGCAACGGGTCGTATGGGCTCGTGGAGATCAAGCTGGGTGGGGACCAGGCCATAGAGAAGGGCGTGGGGACGCTGACGGAACTCGCCTCCAAGATCGACACCACAAAGATGAAGGCCCCCTCCTTCCTCATGGTCCTCACGGCCGTGGGCGACTATGCCTACCAACGAAAGGATGGCGTCTATGTCGTCCCCATCGGCTGCTTGAAGCAGTAAAAGCGCATCAAGGGGACATATAGAGAAAAAACAACTTGAACAACTTTTACAACAATAAACAACGCTTCGCGGGGACATCGCCTGCCGACAATACGTGGACATAAAGAAAAACAACTTGAACAAACTTTACAACAATAAACAACGCTTCGCCAGGATATCGCCTCTTCGAGGCCCATGCAAACCAAGGGTTGCTGCAAGGGAAACAACTATGAACAACGCTTCGCCTTGGACCCGTTTCCTGCTGGTTGTCCTGGCGAAGCTGTTCCATTTCATGGCACCCTTTCTCGCCATGGCAAAACTCGAGCGAGCTCGGTTTTGCTCATAGCTTATCGAAAGGGTTGTTACAAGTTGTAAAAGTTGTTCAAGTTGTTTTCCATATTCAGCAGGGTCAACTGTCCAAGCCGAAGCATTCCATTTTTCAGCTATTCCTTCCCCTGAGCAGCACTTTCCAGCACACTCTTGATGAAGGCGGGCGTAAAACCTTTTTTGCTCTTGGCCACGGCTTCAGGCGTGCCCGTGGAGAGCACTTGTCCTCCGCGCTTGCCTCCCTCCGGTCCCATGTCGATGATGTAATCGGCGAGTTTGATCACGTCGAGGTTGTGCTCGATGATGAGCACGGTGTTGCCCCGGTCCACCAGTTTCTGTAGCACATCCATGAGGATGCGGATATCGTCGAAGTGGAGACCCGTGGTCGGTTCGTCGAGGATATAGAGCGTCTTACCCGTATCGCGCTTCGAGAGTTCGGTGGCGAGTTTTACGCGCTGCGACTCTCCGCCCGAGAGCGTCGTGGAAGACTGGCCCAGCTTGAGGTAGCCCAGCCCCACATCCTGCAGCGACTTGATCTTGGGTAGAATCTGTGGCACATTCTCGAAAAACTCCACCGCCATATTGACCGTCATGTCCAGCACGTCGGCAATGGACTTGCCCTTGTAGCGCACCTCCAGCGTCTCGCGGTTGTAGCGCTTGCCATGGCAGACATCGCAGGGCACCATCACGTCGGGCAGGAAGTTCATCTCGATCGTCTTATAGCCGTTGCCGCCACAAGCCTCGCAGCGTCCGCCCTTCACGTTGAAGGAGAAGCGGCCAGGCTTATACCCTCGGATCTTGGCCTCGGGCAGTCCGACGAAGAGCGCGCGAATGTCCGAGAAGACGCCCGTATAGGTGGCAGGATTGGATCGCGGCGTGCGTCCGATAGGACTTTGATCCACCGTCACCACCTTGTCTATCAGCTCCATACCCTCTATCTTCTCGTAGGCCATCGGCTTCTTCAGCGAGCGATAGAAGTGTTGAGAGAGTATCGGCTGCAGCGTCTCGTTGATCAGCGTGGACTTGCCCGATCCCGACACACCCGTAACGACGATCAGTTCTCCCAGCGGCAGTTCCACGTCCACGTGCTTCAAATTGTTGCCCGTGCACCCACACAAAGCGATACGCTGGCCGTTGCCCTTGCGCCGATGGGCCGGCACCTCGATCGCCCGCTCATGGTTCAGATACTGCGCCGTGAGCGTATGGGTGTGGAGCATCTGCTGCGGCGTGCCCTGGAAGACCACTTCTCCACCCTTTCGGCCCGCCCGCGGTCCGATATCGACGATCCAGTCGGCGGCCCGCATCATGTCCTCGTCGTGCTCCACCACGATGACCGTATTGCCCAAGTCGCGCAGCGCCTTGAGCGAGTTGATCAGTCGGACGTTGTCGCGCTGGTGGAGTCCGATGCTCGGCTCGTCGAGGATGTAGAGCACATTGACCAGTTGCGAACCGATCTGCGTGGCCAGTCGGATGCGCTGGCTCTCACCACCCGAGAGCGAGGCCGACTGGCGGTTGAGCGACAGATAGTCGAGTCCGACATCCAGCAGAAAGCGGATGCGCTTGCGAATCTCCTTGATGATCTCCGTGGCGATCTGCCGCTGGGTCTCGCCGAGGTGGTTTTCCACTTCCCCCATCCACTCATAGAGTTCGCCCAGGTCCATCTCGGAGAGTTCGGAGATATTCTTGCCCCAAATCTTGTAGGACAAAGCCTCGCGGTTCAGTCGCTGGCCATGGCACTCGCCGCAGGTCACGTCGGCGATAAACTGTCCGCTCCATTTCTTCCCCGCGGCACTTTCGTCGCCCTCCATGACGGCCCGCAGATACTTCACTACGCCGTCGAAAGCCACGAAATAGTCCGTCGTCGTGTGGACCAGTTCCTTGGCGATGCGAACCTTTTCGAGCGCCCCATAGAGGATCTCGTCCATAGCCTCCTGGGGAATGTCCTTCACCGGAGACTTCAAGTCCAGGTCATATTTGGACAGAATCGCTTCTATCTGCCAAAATATCATCTGACTCTTGTATTTTCCCAGCGGCGCGATCGCCCCCTCGCGTATAGACTTCCTGTCGTCGGGAATCACCTTCTTCAGGTCGATCTCGCTGACCATGCCAAGTCCCTTGCAATGAGGACAAGCCCCCTCGGGCGAGTTGAAGGAAAAGATATTGGGCGCAGGATCCTTATACGACAGTCCCGTCACGGGATCCATGAGGCGCTTGGAGAAAAACTTCGCCTCGCCCGTGTCGGCATCGATGATCATCGCCAGTCCGTCGCCCTGGCGCATGGCCGTAGCCACGGTCTTTTGCAGTCGCTGCGAGAGGTTGTCCTCCGTCTCGCCAAGGCGCGCGGCGAGTTTCATCTTATCGACCACCACCTCGATATTGTGGTTCTTGTAGCGGTCGGTTTTCATGCCCTGGGTCAGCTCCTGGATTTCCCCGTCTATCCTTATATAAAGGTAGCCCTTGCGGCGCATGCTCTCGAAGAGTTCGCGGTAGTGGCCCTTGCGGTTGCGGACGAGCGGAGCGAGGATGAAAATCTTCTTGCCGAGATAGTCCTTGAGAATCATCGAGACCACCTTTTCCTCGGTATATTTCACCATTTTCTCCCCGCTCTGATAGGAGTAGGCCGTGGCGGCGCGGGCGAAGAGCAGACGGAGGTAGTCGTAGATCTCCGTGGTCGTTCCCACCGTGGATCGCGGATTCTTGTTGGTCGTCTTTTGCTCAATGGCGATGACGGGGGAGAGACCCGTGATCTTGTCCACGTCGGGGCGCTCCATATTGCCCAGGAAATTGCGGGCATAGGCCGAGAAAGTCTCGATATAGCGGCGCTGGCCCTCGGCATAGATGGTGTCGAAAGCCAGCGACGATTTGCCCGACCCGCTCAGGCCAGTGAAGACCGTGAGCGAGTTGCGGGGAATGACGACATCAATATTCTTCAGATTGTGGACGCGCGCGCCCAGCACTTCTATTTTATCCTTGTCCATCGGTGGAAATACAATCTATTGGTTTGCGTGGGGGCGGAAGGTCTATTCCGTCACAGTTCCTGATCCCGCAGCCTCGTTGTAGGTGCGCAACAGGTTGACTGCCTTGCGAATACGGAAATGGCGTCCGTCCGCTCCCTTGGCATCCACGTTGAGGAAATAGGCACCATCCTTGACGGGTTTGCCATGGAACGTGCCGTCCCATCCCTCCGCAGGGTTGTCCCAAGAGAAGAGCTTCTGTCCCCAGCGGTTGAAGATCGTGGCCTGAAACTCCACGATACTCTGATAGGTGCTCTTGGCCTTGAACACATCGTTGACGCCATCGCCATTGGGCGAGAAGGCATTGGGAAACTCGAGTTTGCTTTCGCTGATGGAAAACTCAAAGGGCGGAAAATCGTCGGTGGTGAAGCGGATCGTGTCCGAACCGTTGACAAACGAGACCGTGAGCGCGACGTGCTGCATACCGGCCTTGGTGAAGGTGTAGCTGGTGGTTTCGTCGTAGCGGATCAGGTAGGGGTTCTGCACGTCGGATCCTTCGTAAAAGCGCCATTCGAAATGGGGCGTATAGTCGCCCACCTCGGTGACGCCCGCGTCGAAACTGACCTCTATCGGTGCGCTTCCCGTGTAGCTTCCGCCAGGTTCCATCGTCTGCTCCTCGCCGTTGTCGTCCATGTACGTGGCCAGTGGCGAGAGCGCTTGTCCAAATGTCGCCTGTGTGCCCCAAAAGAGCACAAAAGCGGCCAAGATATGCTTGAAAATATGCCTCATCGTTGATATTTTGTGCAAATTTACGAAATTCTTTCCACTCCCATGCCAAAACCAACTATTTTTTGCTATCTTTGCAAGTGGTTAAAATAAAATTGGAAAAATGAGACATTGCTTGAGGATGTGGATCGCGGTCTTCGCCTCGCTGCTTTGCCTTCATGCGAGCGGTCAGGCCCCACAGTGGCAGGACCTGCACAAGGTGAAGCGGGGAGAAACCCTTTTCGGCATCGCCAAAGAATATAATGTGACGATTCAGCAGATCATAGACGCCAATCCGGAAATGAAAAAGGAGGGCTATGAGCTGCAGAAAGGTGCGTGGATAGCCGTCCCATTCGGTAAGAAAGGAGACAAGCGCCGCAGCACGCCCTCCTCGCAGACTGCTCCGCAAGCTGCCAAGGGGTCTGTCGCCGCCCAGGGACCGGTATCGGCCCAGCGTCCAGCGGCTCCCGCCACGAAGAAGAAGGATGGCACGATCCGCGTGGGCGTGATGCTGCCGTTGCACAACGACGATGGCGATGGCCGTAGGATGGTGGAGTACTACCGTGGTTTGCTCCTCGCCTTCAATCAGATGAAGGCCGAAGGCATCAACACCGACGTCCACGCCTGGAACGTAGCCAAGGACGCCGATATCCGCACGACGCTCCTCGACGCCAACGCCGCTTCCCTTGACATCATCTTTGGCCCGCTCTACACCCCGCAGGTGAAGCCGCTGGCAGACTTCTGCCGGCGCAACCAGATAGCGCTCGTCATTCCCTTCTCCATCGAGAGCCGGGAGGTGGAGAGCAATCCCCAGGTCTTCCAGGTCTATCAGACCGACTCGTTGCTCAACGCGATGGCGGTGAGCTGCTTCCTGGAGCGCTATCAGAACAGCCACCGTCCGATCTTCATCGATTGCAACGACCCGACGTCGCGCGTGGGAAAATTCACCCGCATGCTGAGACAGCAGCTCGACGCGGCCAAGATTCCCTACGAACTGACCAGCATCAACTCGTCGATGGCCGACTTTGCCAAGCATTTTTCTTCCAAGCAGCCCAACGCCGTGGTCCTCAACACCGAGAAGAGTCCGCAGCTGACGCATGTCTTCCATAAATTGGACTCACTCACGGCGACGCGCCCGGGGCTCGCCATCTCGATGTATGGCTACAACGACTGGTTCATCTACCAGGACTATGACCTCAACTGGTTCTTCAAGTACAATACGTATATCCCCTCTACGTTCTTTTATAACAAGCAGTCGGACAAGACTTCTGCCCTGGAGAAACTCTACCAGGAAACGTATGGCGCAGCGATGGACAAAAACTACATCCCGCGCCTGGCCTTGACGGGCTACGACCACGGCGAGTATTTCGTGCGGGGACTCCGGCAGTATGGCGCCGCATTCAAGGGACTGGAGAAGCAGCCGACGAAATATAAGGCGCTGCAGACGCGGCTCCGCTTCCTGCCCATACAGGGCGGAGGACAGCAGAACAGGCAGTTTCAGCTGATCCACTTCAAGCCCGACCAAACCATGGAGAGCCTTACCTATTAGTATATGCTACCACAGATGATAGTCAAAGCAGAAATGTCAATCTTTCGGTACGCGCAACCTTGGTCTTCCAAGCGACACGCCGGGCAGAAGCGGTTTCTCAGACCGATTCTCCTTCTGATGGCGGTGGTGTGCTCGCAGGCGCTCCAGGCGCAGGTGGGAGAACACCGCAACGTGTTGTCGCTCGGAGTCAATGCGGGTTGCGTATTGTCCAACGTCGGGTTCGACCCGAGTGTGCCGCAGAAGATGCACGCGGGATTCACCGGAGGATTCTCAGTCCGCTATACCAGCGAGAAATATTTTTCCACGATCTGCTCCATTGCCGCGGAGGTCAACTATGCCTCGCTCGGATGGAAGCAGGACATCCTCACCCCCGCCGACCAGCCCGTCGTCAACGCCAATGGCAACGCGGAGGCTTACGAGCGCACGATCAACTACGTGAAACTTGAGATCGGAAGAGCG
>OHEU01001510.1_pt1 | contig 9769 bp, 7 predicted proteins | sample 1567341 | NCBI WGS metagenome assembly OHEU01 (sample SAMEA3879524, study PRJEB24766) | human gut metagenome | biome: human-associated habitat; feature: feces | place: USA | collected 1985/1987 | reverse complement strand
GGTACAGTATGCCGATAACTGCCGCCGTTGCGATCCCCAGCAGGAGCAACGCCGCAGGAATGTCCATTTGGGAAAGCAACACCGTATACGACCGCGCCGGAATTGCCCACACCCGAACCGAACACAACACCCGTCCCATCGCTGACGGAAGAATAATCAGCAAAATCGCCGCAGTGCATCACAAACTGCGGCGATTTTTGTCGGAAAGGGAGAAATGCTCATGCGGAATGCGCGCGCACTTCAGCGGATTGCCATCATCCTCGCGGTTTTGTTTGCGCTGTCGCTGCTGCCGGTGATGGCGGTCGCGTTCTACAATCACCCGCGCGCGGACGACTACACCTACGGCGCGGTGCTGCGCAAGGTCATTGACGCAGGACAGGGGCTGCCGGAGGCTGTCGCAGCTATTGCCGCCTACGTCCGGAGCACCTACGCGCGCTGGCAGGGGTCGTTCAGCGCGGTGATGCTGTTCACGCTTCAGCCGGGCGTGTTTTCCGACAATGCCTATTGGCTGACGACCGCCCTGACGCTCCTGCCGCTGCTGCTTGGCACGGGGATGCTCCTGCGTCAGCTGGGGAAAATGCTCCATGCGCCGCGTGCAACGGTTGTGCTGATTTTCTTGTCGCTCATGACGCTGAGCATCCAGCTTGTGCCGGATTTGAACCAGACGTTTTACTGGTTCAACGGCGGATGCTACTACACGCTCTATTACGCGCTTTCGCTGATGCTGCTGACGGGCACCCTGCGGATTTGCACCGACGGAAAGTGCCGCGCCGGGCGGACTGTGCTGTGCATGGCGCTTGCGTTCTTTATCGGCGGCGGCAACTACACGACCATCCTCGTTACGCTGATTCTGCTGATGCTCCTGCTTCTTGCGCTGCTTGTGCGGAAAAAACTCGCTTGGCGGCAGATATTGCTCGTCATGACCGTGCTGCTGACTGCGTTCGCTATCAACGCCGCCGCACCCGGCAACCGCGTCCGTGCGGCGACCATCCCGCGCTCGATGGATGCGGTTCCCGCGATTCTCTACTCCTTCGACCGGGCGTGGGTGCGCGTGTCGGGCTGGTTTGGCTGGCCGCAGGGAATTGCCATTGCGCTTTTTGCCCTGCTGATGTGGGATTTCGTCGGGCAGTGCGGGTTGAAATTCCGTTTTCCACTGCTGAAAAGCGCGCTGGCGTATGCTATCTTTTCAGCGCAAATGACGCCGTCGCTTTTTGCAATGGCGAATGTCGGGCCGGGGCGGCAAATCGACATCTACTACTATGCGTATGGCTGGCTGCTGCTTTGCTGGACGTTCCTCTGGATCGGCTGGCTGCGGAACAGCACGAAAATCGACGCGGCGCTTTCGTACCTGACGCGTCATTCCGCCGCAATCGCCGCCGCCCTGTCGCTTGTGCTGGTGCTGACGCTGCCGTCCGCGCATCCGACGGCGGGTGCAAGTCCGACGAGCGTTGCAGCGGCAAAAGCGCTCATCAGCGGCGAGGCACAGGCGTATCATCAGCAGTACACCGAAATCCTCCAAACGCTGCGTCAGCCCGGCGAGATTTGCGAAATCCCGGATGTTGTGGTCTGTCCGGCGTTCCTGAACCCGCTGGGGCTGGCGGACGAGGGGCAGTCGGGCTACTGGGTGAATCAGGCGCTGGCAAACTATTTCGGGCATCAGCAGGTCATCCGCATTGAACAAACGCCATAAAGAAAGGGGACTGCCCGCGATGGACAGCCCCCTTTTTTATGCCTGTGGGAAAATGCGCTTGTTGACGAAGAAAAAAACCACCGCGGAAATTGTGCCATTGAAGAAGAGCGTGCCGAGCGTGTACACCCAATCCGGCACGAACTTCGCCGCTACCGCGACCCAGACGCAGTTAATCGAGTTCACCAGGCAGGTAATCACGATGAACGCAAGCGCATACAGCAGCACCTGCCGCGCGAGATGCCCTTTGGCGCGGAAAACATACTTGCGCTGGAGCGGGAAGTTCACGCATTCGCCAAGCACCATCGCCGTCATGTACGCGCACAGGTAAGGCAGCCCGCCATGCGCCGTGTCGTAGCCGAAGATGTTCCAGCGGAAGGTTTCGCCCAGCAGTGTCATTTCGATGCCGGGCCAGCCGAAGTCGCGCATTGGCAGAAAGGCGAATGCGCGCGGCAGAAAGAGCAGCAGCAGATATTTCAGCACTGTCACGACGCCGGAAACAATCAGGTACAGCCCGCCCTCGCGCAGCCAAGCCGGGCAGCGGGATGAATGCGGCTGGCTTGTGTCCGCCATGAAAAGCCTCCTCAGCGATAGATTTTCCGATCGTGAACATCCTCAATGCCGGAAAGACGGTGGAAGAACGTGTTGATGATGTCGCGCCATTCACGGGCGTTGTGCAGCTGCCGCCCGATGCGCTCATCTACTAAAGCACGGTCAAAATCGGGCAGCGGCAGCGCTTTCAGGATGCTCGCGGCGCGCTCCACCCATTCATAGCCCTCAAAATGGTCGTCGTAAATCCGCTGGATCAGCGTCCGCCCGTCGCGCATCTTGAAGGTGTACGGCAAGCGGTGGAAGAAGAGCAGCAGCTCGTCCGGGCAGGTCTGCGTCGATTCAAAGCGGCGGCGCAGTGCTTCCGGGTATTGCAGGACATAGCCCGTGCCGTCCGCCGTGCGGTCGATGCCGATGGCGTTGCGGTCGGCCTTGTGGTAAGTGCCCCACGCCTGATACTCGTAGCCGTCGGGACTCGGCCCGTAATGCTGGTTCGGCGTGACCATCCAGCAGATGCCCAGCGGCGCGGTATACTGCTCATAAGCGTGGCGGCTGCCGAGCAACACGTCCGCCAGCGCGTTCTCATCATCCGGCGCAAAACGATAGGTGAGGCGAATCCAGCGGTGGATGATATCGTCCGGCTGGCAGGCATCGGGATCCCACGCCAGCGCGCCATATGCAAAGAAATTCAGCGCCGCGAAGGGATGCCCGGTCATGCACGCGTCATTGCCGAGGTTCGACACCGCTGCCATCGCCATGATGCTGTTGCGCGGCATGTCCGCAAAGAGTTCCTGCCACATTACCGGCATGGCGAAAATGTCAATCTGCTGACCGGTGTACTCCTGCGCCAGCTGCCATTCCAGCGCCAGATTCGTTTTGGGCATTGCCAGCAGGGTCGGGGAAATCGGCTCCTGCAGAATCACGTTGTCGTCGAACTGCCCATCCAGATAGACGTAATGCTCATACGCTGCCTTCGGACGGTCGGTCTTTTCGTCGCGCCAGTCCTGCTGACAGTTGTAGACGAAACAGCGCCAGACCAGCATTCCGCCGAACGGTTTGAGCGCCCGCGCCAGCATGTTTGCGCCCTCCGCGTGGTTGCGCCCGTAGGTGAACGGCCCCGGACGATGCTCGCTGTCCGCCTTGACGAGGAAGCCCGCCAGATCGGGAATCGCAGCGTACACCACTTCCGCCTGATGCTTCCACCACGCCTGCACGCGTTCATCCAGCGGGTCAGCCGTCGGGATGCCGTGGCGCATCGGCTGTGAATAGTCGATGGAAACCATCAGCCGCACGCCGAACGGGCGGAAAATCGCCGCGAGCTTCGCCAAATCCGGCAGATCGTCCTCAATCAGCAGCTGCGCCGGGTCGTGCACGTTGACGTTGTTGATGCACAGCACGTTCAGCCCGACGGACGCCATCATACGCCCCAGCTGCCGCATCCGCGCGGGGTCGTAGGCCAGCTTACCGCCCTGGAAGAACAGACTGCGCCCGGAATATCCGCGCTCGACGTTGCCGTCGGCGTTGTCCCAGCAGTTAATCATGCGCAGCGCGTACTGCGCCGCAGAGGAGTGATCCTCCGGCAATGCCGAACCCGACGCGAGCGCCATCAGCAGCCAGTAAGCGCCATACAGCAGCCCGGTTTTGCCACCGAAAATCGTCACGTCGTCGCCGCGGCGCACGGCATGGAACCCTTCGCCCAGCGAATCATCCTCGGCAAGCGAAACGTGCAGATTCGGGGAGAGCGTCGGCAGTGCCTGCGCAAGCTCGAACGCGGCGACTTCGCGTGGGGATGCAAAATCGGCGGGAACATCAGCCGGTAAAAACGGAAGCCATGAAAGCCATTGATTTGCCATAAACAGGATACCTCCTGTAACGTATTTTACTAAAAGTATAGCATATTTTGCCGACTTGCACAACCCAAAACCAGAAAAGGGGAAGAAATTTGGCGAAAAGTTGACTGGGTGACAGGAAAAACACAACTGTGCGTCGAATTGTGCAAAAAACGCCGTTTTTTCAGGCGGCAAGATGGAAAGGATGAGCCGAAAATGGCCTTTACGGTTCACGCGGTGATGCCGGGTGTGTGGCATATTGTGGACTGCATGGGCGTCTGCATGACGCTGCTGGAGGGCGAAAACGCCGCCATGCTGGTTGACACGGGCTATGGCATTGAGGATGTGGCGGACTTCATGCGCCACATGACGGATTTACCGCTGACGGTGTTCCTGACGCACAACCACCATGACCACGCGATGGGGGCACGCTGCTTCCCGGAAACATACATGCTGGAAGCGGACATGGCGGACTGGCGCATGTTCACGAACGACGAAATGCGCCGCCGGGTGCTGACGCAGGCAATCGGGAAGAACCTGACGGTGGATGAAAAAACGTTTCTCGCGGGCGAAATTCCACTGCCGAAGGTGATGAAGCCCGGTGTGATTGACTTGGGTGGATTAACAGCGGAAATCATCGAAGCGCCGGGGCACACGCCCGGTTCGGCGGTGGTGTATGTGCCGGAGCGGAAGCTGCTGCTGTCCGGCGACGACTGGAACCCCTGCACATGGCTCTTCTTCCCGCAGGCGCTGGGGCTTCGGGAGTACCGCAGCAACATGCGTGGCATCCAGCAGCTGCCATTCCTCACTGCCGAAGGTCAGGGCAAAGACTTCGTCCTCCACCTCGTGGTTCCCGAACAGATCGACCAGATACTCGTAAGGGTCGAAATCCACCATGACGCCGCCGAAATCGAATACGATATTTTTATACATCCGTTATCCCTCTTAAAAAGTTGAAATTGACGGATGGCAACCTCCGCGCGGCGGAACCGGTCAATATCGCGCCGTATGAGCAGATTGATACCTGTCAGGCGACGCTGCCGCATGATCAAGTGCTCGTATTCGACTGGGCAAAATCAGGACTGTAAGGAGAAAAAACACCATGAAACAGGATTCCATCCGCATAGCGGCGGATAGTCAGGCGAAGTTCAACAACAACACCGCGTTCTGCATCGGCACAGGTCGCATGGGGCTGGCACTCCAGCAGGAGTATCAGCAGCAGCTGGCAATGGCGCAGGCGGAATGCGCGTTCACGCACATCCGCGGTCACGGGCTGTTCAGCGACGATATGGCGATTTACCAGCCGTATCAGGATGCGGAAGGAAATTGGCACGAGGGCTACAATTTTACCTACCTTGACCGCGTGATGGATGATTACCGCGCGCAGGGTCTGAAGCCGTTCCTTGAATTGGGATTCATGCCGGAAAAAATGGCGAGCGGCACGCAGACCATCTTCTATTGGAAGGGCAACGTTACGCCGCCGCAGGACGACGCAAAGTGGACGGCGATGGTTCAGGCGACGCTTGCACATTTGGCGGAGCGCTACGGGAAAGACGAAGTGTCCACTTGGCCGTGTGAAGTGTGGAACGAGCCGAACCTGTCGGGTTTCTGGGAAAATGCGGATGAAGAGAAGTATCATCACCTGTATGCGGTGACGGCGAAGGCAGTTAAGGAAGTGCTGCCGGACATGCGCGTCGGCGGCCCGGCGATCTGCGGCGGCGCGACGTCGCAGGACTGGGTGCGCAACTTCCTGCAATTCTGCAAGGAGAATCAGCTGCCGCTGGATTTCGTGTCGCGCCACGCCTACATGGGCGAAACGCCGGAACACCGCGGGCGCTATCTCTACCACACAATGCGCACGGTGGACAGCCTCCTCGCTGAAATGCAGGAGACGCGCGACATTATCGACAGTTTCCCGGAATACCGCGGGATGGAGATGCACATCACCGAGTTCAACACGTCGTACAACCCGTTCTGCCCGATTCATGACACGAACCTGAACGCGGCGTACATGGCGGGTGTGCTGGCGCGGATGGGCGATGTGGCGGCGTCGTATTCCTACTGGACGTTCGGGGATGTGTTCGAGGAGCAGGGTGTGCCGCCGATGCCCTTCCACGGTGGATTCGGCTTGATTGCCAATGGGCAGATTGCCAAGCCGACGCTGTGGAGCTTCGCGTTCTTCTCCCATCTGCACGGAACGCCGGTGCACCGCGACGAACACAGCGTGATTGTCCGCAAGGACGACGGCTCGTATGAAGGCGTGCTGTGGAATCTCTGCCGCACCGACCGCGACGAGCTGACCGTGACGATTGCCCTGCCTGCGGGCGGCGAACAGACGCTGACGACAGAGACGGTGGATGAAGTGACGTGCAATCCGCTGAAGGTATGGCACGATTTAGGCGAACCGCGTTCGCTGACGGCAAATCAGCTGCGTCTTTTGCGTCAGGCGGGTCAGCCGGCGGCGGATACGGCGGTGCTTGCGGCGGAAAACGGCGAATGCACGCTGCAAATGACCTTGCGGCAGAACGCCGTCGTGCGCTTTACGCTGTCCGCCAGAAATCAGCAGGGCGATTATGGCTACGACTACACCTGGTATCAGCAGCACAGCTGAAATTTGCCCTTGACAACCATGCCCAAATGACGCTATAATATCCTCTGCAATGATGGAAAGAGTACCGGGGATGGATGCGCAAAGAGAGCTGCGGCAGGTGAGAAGCAGCCGGAACATCCGCGGGAACATGGCTCCGGAGCATCACGCGCCTGAACGCCTTTGGGGTGAAGTAGGGTGCGGCGGGTCGCGCCGTTATCCGCAGGATGAGTGATAAATCAGGGTGGCAACGCGGAAAATTCTCCGCCCCTCGGCAAAAAATGCGGGAGGGGCGGTTTTTTATCGTTTCTCTCAAACAGCAATTGGAGGAATGAACTCATGTGTGAATCGTGCAAGAAGCCGTTTTACATCACCACGCCCATTTACTACCCCAGCAGCAACCTGCACATCGGTCACGCCTACTGCTCCACGGCGGCGGACTCGATGGCGCGCTTCAAGAAGCTGACGGGCTATGACGTCTATTTCCTGACCGGCACGGACGAGCATGGCCAGAAGATTGAGCGCAAGGCAAAGGAACAGGGCGTCACGCCGAAGGAGTATGTGGACAAGATTGTCGCGGGCATCAAGGATCTGTGGAAGCTGATGGACATTGATTACAGCGACTTCATCCGCACGACCGATGACCGCCACGTCAAGTGCGTGCAGAAGATTTTCAAGCAGCTGTACGATCAAGGCGACATCTACAAGTCTGAATACGAGGGCTGGTACTGCACGCCCTGCGAATCCTTCTGGACGGAATTGCAGCTCAAGGACGGCTGCTGCCCGGACTGCGGCCGCCCGGTGGAAAAGACGCGTGAAGAATCCTACTTCTTCCGCCTGCAGAAGTACGCCGAATGGCTGATTCAGTACATCGAGGAGCATCCGGACTTCATCCAGCCCGCCAGCCGCGCCAACGAGATGCTGAACAACTTCCTCCGTCCGGGTCTGGAAGACCTGTGCGTCAGCCGCACGTCCATCAAGTGGGGCATCCCGGTCACGTTCGACGAGAAGCACACGGTGTACGTCTGGATTGACGCGCTGAGCAATTACATTTCCGCGCTGGGCTACGGCACGGACAATGACGCGCTGTTCCAGAAGTACTGGCCGGCTGATGTCCACCTGGTCGGCAAGGAAATTGTCCGTTTCCATACCATTATCTGGCCGATTATGCTCCACGCGCTGGGGCTGCCGCTGCCCAAGCAGGTGTTCGGCCACGGCTGGCTGGTCATCAATGGCAAGAAGATGGGCAAGAGCGTCGGCAACGTCGTTGACCCGGTCGTGCTGTGCAACCGCTATTCCTCCGACGCGGTGCGCTATTTCCTCATGCGCGAAATGCCCTTCGGCTCGGACGGCGAGTTCACGCTCAAAGCCATGCTGACGCGCATCAATTCCGACCTTGCGAATGACCTTGGCAACCTCGTCTCCCGCACGGTCGCGATGATTGAGAAGTACTTTGGCGGCACGATTCCCGCCATCGACGCGGTGGATGAAGCTGTTGACAAGCCCATCTGGGACGAGGCGGAGCAGCTTTCCGGCAAGGTGGAGAACTACGTCAACGCCTTCCAGTTCTCCAACGCGTTGGTGGAAACATGGAAGCTCATCAGCGATTGCAACAAGTATATCGACATGACGCAACCGTGGGTGCTGGGCCGCAGCGAAGAGGGTCAGCCGCGTCTGAAGACGGTGCTGTACACGCTGGCAGAGTGCGTCCGCCGCGTCGCCGTGATGATTGGCTTCGTTATGCCGCGCACGCCGGAACGCATTTTCGAGCAGCTGGGCGTGACCGACGACGCGCTCAAGACGTGGGATTCCGTCTGCAAGCCGTTTGCCGTGCTGCCGGAAGGCCTGACGGTGCATAAGGGCGCGGCGCTGTTCCCGCGTCTGGACATCCAGAAGGAAATCGAACGCGACGCACCCGCCGAAGAGCCGAAGAAGGAAGAAAAGAAGCCTGCCGCCAAGCCTGAAAAGAAGGCGGAGAAGAAGCACGAAACGCCTGATTTTCCGGCGGAAATCGCTTTCGATGATTTCTGCAAGTGCAAGATGCAGGTGGCGCGCGTGCTGTCCTGCGAGAAGGTGGAGAAGAGCAACAAGCTCCTGCAATTCCGCCTCTCCTTCGGCAAGGACGGCGAACGCACGATTCTCTCCGGCATCGCGAAGTATTACAAGCCCGAAGACCTCGTCGGCAAGCAGGTCGTGGCGGTCGTGAATCTCGCGCCGCGTAAGATTGCGGGCATCGAAAGTCAGGGCATGATTCTCTCCGCTGTCGATGACGAGGATAATCTGCGCCTGATGAGCGTCGGCGAGGGCGTGGAGGACGGTGCAATCATCGGATGATGGCGCTGTTTGACTCTCATTGCCATGTCGATGAGCCGAAGTTCGACGACGACCGGGAGGACGTCCTGACCCGCATGGCGGAAGCGGGCGTCACCCGGTACGCCGTGATTGGCTCGGACATGGCGACCTCCCGGCACAGCGCGGATTTCGCAGCGGCACATCCGGGCTGCTATGCCGCCATCGGCATCCATCCGCACGAGGCGAAAGGCTTCGTGGAGGATGATTTGCAGCGCTTGGCGGACTGGTCGAAGGAAGAGAAAGTCGTCGCCATTGGCGAAATCGGGCTGGATTACTACTATGACCTGTCGCCACGCGAAACGCAGATGACGGTCTGCGAGGCGCAGATGGAACTGGCGTGGGAATTGTCGCTGCCCGTGGCATATCACATCCGGGACGCGCATCAGAACATGCTGGACATCATGAAGCGCCACAAGAAGCATTTAACCGGCGGCATCATCCACTGCTTTTCCGGCAGCTGGGAGATTGCGAAGGAGTACCTGAAACTGGGGTACTTCATCAGTTTTGCGGGGCCTGTGACCTTCAAGAAAGCGCCGAAATTGCAGGAAGCCGCGGTGAATGTGCCGCTTGACCGCATCCTGATTGAGACGGACAGCCCGTACCTTTCGCCCGAACCCGTCCGCGGCCGCCGAAATGAGCCGACGAACGTGCGCTATGTGGCGGAGAAAATTGCCGCGCTGCGCGAAATTCCGCTGGAAGCGTTCGCACAGATCACGATGCAGAACGCGCTGAATGCCTACAGCATTAAGGAATGAGTCCATTTGG
>OHEU01001499.1_pt1 | contig 9855 bp, 8 predicted proteins | sample 1567341 | NCBI WGS metagenome assembly OHEU01 (sample SAMEA3879524, study PRJEB24766) | human gut metagenome | biome: human-associated habitat; feature: feces | place: USA | collected 1985/1987 | reverse complement strand
TCCATCGTGTTCACAAGGCCGGGCAGCTCCAGCGGCAGACCAGCGCCGGACACCACAGCGTCCACGCCCGCTTCCACAGCGGTGCGGATGGCGGCGGCATAGTCCTGCGTGGCCACCATTGCATTGATGGCCACCATACCGGCACCGTTTGCGATCTGCTTTGCCTTCCGGATCTCAGCGGTCAGGGCGCGGTGGTTGGCGCTTACGGGGTCCCGGGCAAAATCCGGCTCCCGGTAGCCCGCATCGGCGGTGGAGATGCACCCCATGCCGCCGCAGGCTGCTACCGCACCGGCCAGCCCGCCCAGCGAGACGCCTACGCCCATGCCGCCCTGCAAAATGGGTACTTGCAGGGGCTTGCCGCCAAGGGTCAGCATTCGGCGTTCAGCGCGGCAATGCGCTGCCTCCCGCCCTGCCACAGGTCTGCAAGGATGTCCGCCACGGGGCGCACCTCGTGCAGCATTCCGGCTACCTGACCGGCCATCAGGCTGCCGCTTACCGTGTCGCCCTCAAAGACGGCGCGGCGCAGACTGCCCAGCGTGTATTTTTCCAGTTCCATCTTGTCCGCGCCCGCCTTTTCCTGACGGACATACTCCCGGCTCATGCGGTTTTTCAGCACACGCACCGGTGCACCCACGGTGCGACCGGTGACGATGGTGTCACTGTCCCCGGCTTTGAGCAGCGCGGCCTTGTAGTTGGGGTGAATGGGGCACTCCTCGCTTGCCAGCAGGCAGGTGCCCACCTGCACCCCGCAAGCGCCCAGCGCCAGCGCAGCCGCCAGCTGACGGCCATCGGCAATGCCGCCTGCGGCGATGACCGGCACGCTGACCGCGTCCACCACCTGCGGCACCAGTGCCATGGTGGTCATCTCGCCCACATGGCCGCCGCTCTCGGTGCCCTCGGCGATGACGGCGTCGATGCCCAGCGGCTCCAAATGCCGTGCCAGCACGGCAGCAGCCACCACCGGAATCACCTTGATACCGACAGCTTTCCACATGGGAACGTACTTTCCCGGGTTGCCTGCGCCGGTGGTGACCACGGCGACTTTTTCCTCCACCACGATCTGGGCAAACGCATCTGCCTGCGGGTGCATGAGCATGATGTTCACACCAAAGGGCTTGTCAGTCAGCTCCCGGCAGCGGCGGATGTTCTGGCGCAGGGTATCGGCATTCATGCCGCCCGCACCGATGATGCCCAGTGCACCGGCGTTGGAGCAGGCGGCGGCAAACTCGCCGGTGGCAATGTTTGCCATGCCGCCCTGAATGATGGGGTATTTCGTCCCCAGGATCTCGTTTAAAAGTTTCATGGTCTTTATCCTTTATATTCCACGATCATGCCGCCCCATGTCAGGCCGCCGCCGAAGCCGATGCAGGCAAGGGTCTGGCCGGGGTGCAGCTGGCCGCTTTCAGCCAGCTCGTTCAGCGCCACCGGGATGCTGGCAGCACTGGTGTTGCCGTGGCGGTCCATGTTTTTGTAGAACTTTGCACCATCGGCGTGCAGCGCCTTGACGCAGTGGTCGATGATGCGGCTGTTGGCCTGATGGCAGACCACCCAGTCCAGATTGTCCAGCGTAAGGCCGGTCTCGTCCAGCACGGTGTGCAGGCATTTGGGCAGGGCATCCACCGCAAAGCGGAACACTGCCCTGCCGTCCATGCTGATGGGTGCCGAGCCTGCGCGGCTGGGGCCGCCGGCATGGATGGCGGCATCGCCCCGGGCACCCAGCGTGATGGCAAAGGGCGCGGAGGTGTCGGTCAGTTCAAACACCGCCGCACCGGCACCATCGCCGAACAGCACACAGGTGGAGCGGTCGGCGGGGTCCATCAGGCGGGAGAGTGCTTCCGTGCCGATAACCAGCGCGTACCGCCCGCCCAGCGTAGCCAGCAGGCCGCGCGCCACCGCCGTGCCATACAAAAAGCCGGAACAGGCGGCGTTCACATCCAGTGCGGGGCGGTTTTCCGGCAGTGCCAGCGCCGCCTGTACCTGACAGGCCACGCTTGGGGTGGCGTCCGGTGCGGAAAGGGTGGCACAGACGCAGCAGGCAATGTCTGCCGGAGCAAGACCGCTGCGCTGCAGCGCCTGCTTTGCGGCAGCAATGGCCAGTGTAGCGGCATTTTCGCCCTCGGTGCAGTAGTGCCGTGTGCGGATGCCGGTGCGGGTGGTGATCCACTCGTCGCTGGTATCCACGGTGCGGCTCAACTCTTCGTTGGTGACCGTGCGGCCGGGCAAAGCCCCGCCGGTGGCGATCAGACGCAAACCCTTCATGCTTTCCTCATTTCTCCGATCTGACGGAATTTCTGGTAGCGCTGCTCGGCCAGCTGACGGCCGTTCATGCGGGCAAGGCTGCGCAGCTGACGCTGCAGTGCCTCGTCCAGATTGCCGAACAGTACCCCGTGGGCGCGCTGTGCGCCGCCCACCGGCTCCGGGATGATCTCCTCCACGATGCCGTCCTTGTACAGATCCTGTGCGGTCAGCTTCATGATCTCGCAGGCTTCGCCGCTGCGGGAGGAATCCTTCCACAGGATACTGGCAAAGCCTTCGGGGCTCAGCACCGAGTAGACGGCGTTTTCCAGCATGAGGATGCGGTTTGCCACACCCAGCGCCAGCGCGCCGCCGGAGGAGCCCTCGCCGGTGACCACTGCGATCACCGGCACGGTCAGGCCGCTCATCTCCATCAGGTTGCGGGCAATGGCCTCGCCCTGTCCGCGCTCCTCGGCGTCCTTGCCGGGGTATGCGCCCGGGGTGTCGATGAAGGTAATGATGGGACGGTCAAATTTTTCGGCCTGCTTCATCAGGCGCAAGGCCTTGCGGTAGCCCTCCGGCCCGGGCATACCAAAGTTGCAGCGCAGGTTTTCCTCCAGCGTGCTGCCCTTGCGGTGGCCAATGACCGTGACCGGCTGGCCGTGGAACAGCGCCACACCGCCCAGAATGGCGGCATCCTCCTTGCACTGGCGGTCGCCGCACTGCTCAAAGAAGTCGGTGAACAGTGCATCCACGATCTCGTCGATGTGGGGGCGCTCCGGGTGGCGTGCCAGAAAAACTCTGTCCTCTGCGGTCAGTGCCCCGCAGCCGGACAGCAAAGCGTCCTCCTGTGCGGAAAGCTCTGCCAGCTCGGCAGCGTGGTTGGTGATATCGGTCATGTTCTCGTCCGCCGGGTCGCCGCGCAAAGCGGCGATCTTTTCATCCAGCGGTGCGAGCTGTTGTAAGATGTCCTTGATCATAAGGCGCTCCCTCCTCAGGCGTGCAGCCGCAGCAGCTGCGCCAGTGTTTCGCGCATCTCGGTACGGGGCACTACCTTGTCCACAAAGCCGTGCTCGTACTGGAACTCGCTGCGCTGGAAGCCTGCGGGCAGCTTTTCGCCGATGGTCTGTTCAATGACCCGGGGGCCCGCAAAGCCGATCAGCGCCCCGGGCTCGGCCAGCATAATATCGCCAAGGCTGGCAAAGCTGGCAGTCACGCCGCCGGTGGTGGGGTGGGTCAGCACGCTGATGTACAGCCCGCCCCGGGCGGAGAACCGCTCGATGGCGGCAGAGGTCTTTGCCATCTGCATCAGGCTGAAAATGCCCTCCTGCATCCGGGCGCCGCCGCTGGCCGAGAAGATGATCAGCGGCAGGTGCTTTGCAGTGGCGTGCTCCACGGCGCGGGTGATCTTTTCGCCCACGGTGGTGCTCATGCTGCCCATAAAGAACCGGCTGTCCAGCACTGCAACTACCACCGGGGTGCCCTCGATGCGCCCCGTGGCGGTGATGACAGCCTCCTTCAGGCCGGTCTTGCCGGTCTGTGCTTCCAGCTTTTCCGGGTAGCCGGGAAACTGCAGCACATCCTGCGGGGCAAGGTCTGCGTCCAATTCCCGGAAGCTGCCCTTGTCAAGGACGAGGCTCAGGCGGTAGTACCCGCCGATGGGCAGGTGCACCCCGCAATTGGGGCAGACGTACTGTGCCTTGTTCCAGATCTGGCGGGTGGCGCGGCGTCCGCACTTTTTGCATTCCACGAACTGCGGGTCGTTCCACACGGCACCCGCATCCCGCCGGGCCTTCAGCTGGAAGGTGCGCTCCCGCATGCTGCCCGGCAGCAGGTCTTTGATACTGTTCATCTCGTTTCGCCTCGGTCAGCCTCAGACATGGGCATTGATGTAGTTGAAGATATCGCCCACGGTCTTGAGGTTTGCCAGCTCCTCATCGGGGATGGACACGCCGCAGGCCTCTTCCAGTGCCATGTTCAGCTCCACAGCGTCCAGGCTGTCGGCCTCCAGATCCTCGGTCAGGCTGGCCTCCATGGTCACCTTGTCCTCATCGCAGCTCAGGGTATCGACAACGATCTTCTTCATTTCCTCGAAAGTCATAGTAGTATTCTCCTTTATGTTCACTGTTTGTTTTTAATTATTTACCTAAAATTTATGAGGTATCGAACACGACCATTATAATCAAACCGTTGGATAAGTCAATGGTTTTAGTTAAAAATTTTTATCTTTTACATTTTCGACACAGTTTGCTTCCTCTTTATATAGGGGCTCCCACAGACGCAAAAAGGCCGCTGCACAGTACTTTGTGCAGCGGCCTTTCCCGCAATAATAATATTATTTTCTTATTCCAGCCCGATCTGCTGTGCGTACTCTTCCAGCAGTTCCCGCTCAAGGAAGGGGGTCTTGACGCCCTCGCGGTCGCGGTAGGTCTCGTGACCCTTTCCGATGACGGCGATCAGGTCACCCTCCTGTGCGTGATCCACTGCGTAGTGCAGGGCGTCCAGACGGTCGGGGATCTCCACGAACTTCGCGTCCGGGTTGCCCTTGTTCATGCCCTCGCGGATATCCGCAATAATATCCTCTACCTTTTCAAAGCGGTTGTTGTCCTCGGTGAGGATGGAGAAATCGGCCATCTTGGCGCAGATCTCGCCCATGCCGTAGCGGCGCAGCTTGGAGCGGTTGCCGCCGCAGCCGAACACCACCACCAGACGGTGGGGCTTGTAGGCGCGCAGGGTGGTAAGCAGGCTCTCGGTGGATACCTCGTTGTGGGCGTAGTCCAGCAGGATGGTGAACTTTTTGCTGATGGGCACCAGCTCCACACGGCCCTTCACCACGCACTTGCCCAGACCATCGTGGATGGCGGCATCCGGCAGACCCAGCACCTTGCCCACGGCCAGCGCTGCCAGCGCGTTGTACACGCTGAACTCGCCGGGCATATTCACCTTGACGTCCATCTCGTCCTTGCCGGTAACGTGGAAGGCAACGCCCAGAAAATCGTGGGTGCGCAGCAGTTTGTAGCCGGTCTCGCGGTAGTCGGCCTTTTCATCGCGGCCATAGGTGACCAGCTTGCAGGTGTGGCCTTCCAGCAGGGCGGCGGTGTTCTCGTCATCGATATTCACCACGCCCACATCGCAGCGCTTGAACAGCTGTCCCTTCCAGCTGCGGTACTCCTCAAAGGTCTTGTGCTCGCCGGGGCCGATGTGATCCGGCGAAAGGTTGGTGAACACGCCCACATCGTAGTGCACGCCCGCCACGCGGTCCATCATCAGGCCCTGACTGGATACCTCCATCAGCGCGGTATCGCAGCCGGCATCCAGAAACTCCCGGAAGGTCTTTTGCAGCTCGTAGCTTTCCGGGGTGGTGTTGGCGGTGTCCTTGTGGCGTCCCATATAGTAGATGCCGTTGGTGCCGATCATGCCCACCTTGCGGCCTGCGGCCTCCAGCACGCTTTTGATCATGTGGGTGGTAGTGGTCTTGCCCTTGGTGCCGGTAACGCCGATCATGGTCATCTGGCGGGCAGGATTGCCGAAGAGGTTGGCGCTCATCAGCGCCATGGCATAGCGGCTGCTCTCCACCTTGACCACGGTCACCCCGGGCAGGGCAGAAAGGTCGATGTCGTGCTGGATGACCAGCGCGCTGATTCCCTTGGCAGCGCAGTCAGCGGCAAACGCGTGGCTGTCCCGCTGGGTGCCCACGATGCACACGAACAAAAGCCCCGGGGCAGCCTTGCGGCTGTCGTAGATGATATCTGCGATCTCAGTATCCAGACTGCCCTGCACAAGGGTAAAGGGCACGCCTTCCATCAGTTGTTCCAGCTTCATACAGTCTCCTCCAAAGAGCTTCTTTACATGGGGTTTTCTTCTTCGTTGGCCGTCATGCGGTCAGGGTGGGTCAGGGGCAGCTGCTCGGTGTCCGTTTCAGCCGCCGGTTCGGTGGTGTCGGCAGTATCCGTGCTTTCTGCACTGTCGGTGCTGTCGGCAGTGTCCTCTGCCGGGGCGGGTTCCTCTGCCTTGGGCGGCACCACATAGCCGGAGGGCAGGGTTGGCTCGCCCTGTGCAAAATAGATCTTGCGGGTGCTGCTGGCGCTTGTATGGCTGAAATCCAGCCGCCCGGTGTCGGTGGGGCCGCAGCCCTTGCCGTCGGCGTTGGTCAGTACATAGCGGGCGCGGTCCAGCTTATAATCCAGATCGTTCAGCGTACCCAGCAGCACGCTGATGCGGTCCTGATACAAAAATGCGAGCTGCTCGGTGTCTGCCACTTCCAGCCGTGTCACGTCCTGCGACAGGCCGTATTCCTCCAGCTTGCTGCGCAGTGTGCGCAGCGCTTCCATACGGGCGGTCTCGGTGCTCACCGTGCTTTCACTTTCGGCGGTTTCCGAGCCGGAGGCGCTTGCCGCGTCCGCATCGTCCACGAACCAGAAGCCCTGTCCCGGGGCGGTGTCCTGCAGCTTGCCGCCGTACAGGGTGCAAAGCCCCTCAGGCTGGGTGCTTTCCTCGGACAAAATCTTCCATTTGTCCGAGATCACAAGCCATTTATTGCCGTTTTGCACCGCGTAGGCGGGCACGGCCTCGGTCACCTGCACCACCACGGTATTGGGGTAGTCCCGGATCACCTTGATGGAGCCCAGCAGCGGGAAGTTCTGCTCCAGCACCGCGGCCTTTTCGCCGGGCTCAAAGCTGAAGATGTTTTCCTCCAGCTGCACGCCCATCCGCTGCAAAATGCTGTCTGCGGAGTAGCCCGCGATTTCGGTCACCTGCTTGCCGTCCGGGGTCTGCACCTGAATGGAGTTGATGCGGAACAGCATGGTCATGGTCAGGTAGATGCCCGCGCCAATGACGCACAGCAGCATGGCAAAGGCGGTCAGGCGGCGCAGCATCCGGCGGCGGCGCAATGTGGCGCGGGTCACCTTGCGCTTTTTGCGCATTTCCCGCCGGGCAGGGCTTTGCTGCGGGGCACCCTGCGCCGGGCGCAGGCGCTGATCGTTGCCCGCCGGGTGCTGCCGGTTTGCATTCTGGTAATTCTGGTTTTTTCGGCTGCTCTGCCCGCTGCGGGCATTGTTTGCCGGGCGGCGCTGTTTGCCGCCAGACTTCGCGTTTTTTGGTCTGCTGCCCGCCGGGCGGTTACCGGCGGGGTACTGGGTGGTATTGCTCCCCTGCCCCTGCGCCGGGCGGCGGGGCTGGGATTGGGTCTGGGTGGGGAACTGGATGCTGTTATCTGCCCGGGAGGAGCGCACACTGCCGTTGGCGCTGCGGGAGGGCGGGCGGCTGAGCGGCTCGCCGTTGTAGCCGTAGCGGCTGCTGCCGGTGCTCCGGGGCGTATGATCCTGCGAAGGCGCAGAGGTGCGCACCACATCCCGGTTCAGGTCATAGGGTCTCGGGTTCCGGGGTCTGCCGTTGCGGTCACGGTTCTGCTGCATCATTCGCACCTTCTTTCCTGTTTATTCCGGGGCTGCATCACGGGGTCTTTACCAGCTTGAGCAGCGCCGCAGTGATGCGGTCCAGACTGTCGTCCACAGACAGGCTGCGGGCGTTTTTGCCCATCTCGGCCAGCTTGCCGGGCTGTGCCAGCATGGCAGAAACAGTCTGCACCAGCTTTTCGCCGGTCAGGTCTTTTTCTTCAATGACCACAGCCGCCCCGGCCTTCTGCAGTTCCATGGCGTTGTAGTACTGGTGGTTCTCCGCCACATTGGGGCTGGGGATCAGCACAGCGGCGCGTCCCACGGCTTCCAGTTCGGCCAGCGTCAGCGCACCGGCGCGGCTGATGACGAGGTCTGCCGCCGCCAACAGCTCCGGCATATTGTTGATGTATTCCTTTACCACAAGGCTGTCGCCGGGGGCAAAATCCTTCTGCTTTTGCAGCTGCTCAAACAGCTGCACCCCGTACTGCCCGGTGGCGTGCAGGTGCAGCACCGGCTTGTGCTCATGCTGCTCCCAGGCGCACAGGTCTGCCACCACCTCGTTCACCCGGCGTGCGCCCAGGCTGCCGCCGAAGGACAGGATGACCGTGCGGTCGCCCGCACCCAGCTGTGCGCGGATGGCCTCGCGGTTGGCGGCCTGTGCAAACACCTCCGGCCGCACGGGATTGCCCACCACAAGGGTCTTGTCCGGTGCGCCCAGCTTTTCCACGGCGGCGGGCACGGCGGCAAACACGATATCCACATCCGGGGCCAGCAGCTTATTGGTCACACCGGGGAAAGCGTTCTGCTCGTGCAGGGCGGTGTGGATGCCCATTTTGGCGGCGCAGCGCACCACCGGGCCGGACACATAACCGCCGCAGCCGATGACGAGATCCGGCTTTACTTCCTTCATCATGGCCTTGGCCTTGGGGCCGGAAAGCGCCAGATTCCACAGGGTGATGATGTTGCGTTTGATGTTGTGCAGGCTGAGCTTGCGCTGAAAACCGGTGATCTCAATATGGTGGAAGGGGTAGCCCGCCTGTGTGACCAGACGGTACTCCATGCCCTCCTTCCGGCCCGCAAAATGGATCTCGGCAGTGGGGTCGGCCTTTTTGATGGCTCCCGCGATGGCCAGCGCCGGGTTGATGTGTCCGGCCGTACCGCCGGCTGCGATGAGTACACGCATGATGATTTCCTCCTTGAACGGTCAGAGACCCATATCGGGTCTGAGTACAATGGTGTTATCCGGTTTCTTTTCCTGCTGCTCCCGCAGGGCACGGCGGTTTTCCCGCTCGAGGCGGGCACGTTCGCCGCCCCGGCCGATGTTGATCATCACGCCCATCTCGGCCAGCAGCAGGATGAGGCTGGTGCCGCCGGAGGAGAAGAAGGGCAGCGAGATGCCGGTGTTGGGCAGGGTGTTGGTGACGACCGCGATGTTGCAGAACACCTGCCACGCAATTTGGGCCATGATGCCGATGCCCACCAGCGAGCAGTAGCGGTTCTCGGCGTGGAACGCCATCCACAGCCCCTGCACGAGGAAGAGGACGAAGAGCAGGATGACCACCACAGCCCCCACGAAGCCCAGCTCCTCGCAGACGACGCTGAAGATGAAGTCGTTGGTGCTTTCGGGAAGCCAGAGCTGCTTTTCGATGCTGTTGCCGAGGCCGAGGCCCGTCACGCCGCCGGAGCCGATGGCGTAAAGGCTCTGCAGGGTCTGGTCGGTCATTTTGGCAAGGTCATGCGTCCAGCCGTCGAGGCGGCTCTGCAGGTAGGGGATGGAGTCGATATGCCCCAGCAGCGTCTGCAGCAGGCTTGCGCCGAGGCCGGCACACGCCCATGTGATGACACCGCCGCTGCCGCCCAGCATGAGGATGGTGCCCACGATGGCCGTCGTCAGGACGATGCCCGACATATGCGGCTCCAGCACCAGCAGGCCCACCACCGGGACGAGGGGCAGCAGCGGGATGACCAGCTCCCGCACGATGCGCTGGTAGAGCCATTTCCGCACCGGGACCCGGCGGGGCGAGGAGGGGTCGAGCTTTTCCAGATGGGGCGCTTTCGCGGCCAGATGGGCCGTGAGCAGGATCATCTCGAACTTGGCGATCTCCGACACCTGAACCGTGACACCGGCCACACGCAGCCAGCGGCGGCAGCCGTTCAGGGGCGCACTGAAGAGCACCGCGATGAGCATGAGGATGCAGATGAAATAGCCCGGCCAGACCAG
>OHEU01001498.1_pt1 | contig 9857 bp, 8 predicted proteins | sample 1567341 | NCBI WGS metagenome assembly OHEU01 (sample SAMEA3879524, study PRJEB24766) | human gut metagenome | biome: human-associated habitat; feature: feces | place: USA | collected 1985/1987 | reverse complement strand
TTCCCGTGACAGTTTTCTCCTTATTTCCCGGAATTCTTATATTAACTCCCGGTGCTGTTATGTCAGGTTTTGCATACAGCATAAGGCCGCTTTTTACATTAACTCCCCTGCCTGAAAATGTGGCCGCACTCCCCGGTGCACGCCCATTGGCACCAACACATATTGCCCGCCTTGAAGTCCCCGGTATTGTAAATGTGTACTCAGGCGACGGCCTTAAAAATCCTGTTGCACTGCTTAATGTCGAAACCGGAGGAAGCCACATATTAAAGAATCCATCCAACACATTTGCTGCGGTAAATCTTATATCCCATATTCCAGAAGTAATATATCCGCTTGTCGCAACTATGGCTGCATATATCTCTTCACCCATATAGAATGGTCCCGGTCCATACGCCTTTGATACGATACGCATATTCTTAATGTTATGATGCACAACCCCCGCATTTCTTTCACTTATAACCAGTCTTTCCCCTGTTGGCGCAATAAGTTCAATTCTTGCATTGTCCATTGCCCTTTTCCATATCTGTATACTTATCTGCGGCTCATAATCACCAATTGCAAGCTCTGCATCCAGTACATTTCCACTGACAAGCTGACCTGAATAATGTGTTCTTCCTTCTCCTTCATTGCCAACACCTATACATATACTGCATCTGTATGTTGAACAGCAGTCATCTATAAACATTTCAAATATAGAACTGCCCTCATGATTGCCATAAGTTCCACCATAACTTATATTAACCGCAACCGGCTGACTATATTCAATAGCTTTTCTTATGCAGTAATCAACGCCTTTCATAATCTGCGTTGTCCTTATATATGCGTTTCCCCCTGAATTTCCCAGCTTTACAATTATAATATCTGCGTCTGAAGCAACACCGCTCCTTCCACATGCAATAACTGCAACTTCATTGCCATGTCCGGTTACATCCCCAGCTGGCAGTGTCTTTACAGCTCCATTCCTGTAATCTTCCAGTATACTGTTAATTTCCCTGTCAGAATATGTAATGCCTGTTGTCTGGTCCCACAACGCCTTAATTCTTGTTTTCCCTGAGTCATCAAGAAATTCACCATTTTCTATATCTATCCCAGAATCAATTACCGCTACAAGTACACCTTTTCCAGTCACGCCTCCATACTGGGTTTCTTCTGCTTTTGCAACATTAACACAGGCTTCTGACTTAGCTGCATACAATTCAAAATATAATGCCTTAGGCTTTTCAATAAATATTATCTCTGGTTCTGTAGCAAGTGCTTCAATTTTATCAATCGTTGTTCTTACAATCCAGTATCCACATAGAAGCTGCGTAAACTCAGCATTTGTATAAATGCTTCTAATCCTATCCAGACTTCCAGCTGTCTTGACAATTATCTCCCATGTTCTGTCAGAGTCATCAAACCCGGCATCCATATCAGGTACCTGCTGCCTTATATCTTCACTTGTATCAGCACTAATCTGCAATAGATTCTCAATTCTCGGATTCACATATAATTCTCCAGTTAAGCTCACATAATATCTATGCTGACAACTGCAATAACATGAAAACAGCTGGTGCGTATGCACCAGCCGTTAATTAATTTAATATCATGTTTTCTTGATAAATTCTATACGACACTTAGGACACTTAATACTAATTCTGCCCTTTCCCTTAGGAACTCTTATCTTCTGCCCACAGCTTGGACATTTGAAAATTCTATGTGTCTTACTGTCCTTAATTCTTGCTCTTACCTTGTTAAACTTACTCATAAATTTGTAATGAATCTTCATATACTTCTGGTTTTCAGCACTTCTTCTTGATATATTTCTTGAAAACATTCTGAAATATATGTACACAATACCAAGGAGTGCTACTGTATATATTACATTATTCCTTAAAAAGAAAGTAAGTATAATCAAAACAAGAACTACATATGATAAACATCTTGAAAGCTGGTCCATGCCATATCTTCCATACATAAATCTTGCAAATTTATCCTTGAAACCATTCATAAACAATCCAGCCTTTCACATTTCTCAATAATTATCATCAAATAATACTCTATCATATACTTTTGCAAAAGCAATTAAAAATATATAAAGAATTATTAAAAGGCTGTTATAGTTTAATATTTCTGTTCCATATATACATTACCATCAAGGTCTTTCCAGTAGAACTTATCATCAAGTATCATATAGCTGTGAGCTGAGTTCTCCTTAGGGATAGATACTGAACCTGGGTTCATATATATATATCCATCTCTCTTTTCACACTTTGGAACGTGTGTATGTCCGCACAAAAGGATATCGCCATCATTTAACGCCGGAATATTCTTTTCATCAAGCTTGTGTCCGTGTGCTAATACTATTGAACGGCCATTAAAATTAACATATGCCTGTTCGCATAACACATTAAAATCAAGCACCATCTGATCTACCTCTGTATCACAATTACCTCTTACGCATATAATCTCATTGCGTAAAGGATTGAGCATTGCAATAACCTCCTTAGGTGCATATTCCTTAGGCAGGTCATTTCTCGGACCATGATATAGTATATCACCTAAAAGAACGAGTCTGTCTGGCTTCTCTGCTTCATATCTTTCAAGCAGCTTTCTGCAATAATATGCAGAACCGTGTATATCTGATGCAATCATTATCTTCTTCATATTCTGTCCTTTCCTTAGATAAGCCAATTCTTAATTATCTTGCGAGCTTATTAAATGTTGGCACTTTATAATGTGAAGCGTTACTTAAAAACTGAGATAAAGTATTAGGAACCTTGTATGTATCAAGAACCTTCTTCATAAAAGCAATTGATCTTTTCTTATACTTCATGCTTCGCAATACTGTTACCGCGGCCTCATCATCATAACCCCTTGCAAACTGCTTTGCATATCTTGCAAACTTAGTTTTATCAAGTTCAGGAATGTCAAAATAATTCTGGAATATCTCCATTGCCTCAATAATTCTTGTATTATCAAAATCAAGTTCTACTGCAGGTCTTTTCACCTCTATATTACCAATATGACATACAGACTGCTTACACACGTTAGAATACAGGCTTATATTATCAGACTTAACATTCGTAAGCGAATATTTGTTATACAGGTGTATTCCGGTAAACATTCCGCTTGAATTATCCTCTCCAAAGAAATAATTCAGTAAAAGCTCTGTAATATCTCCCTGTGCGTCTGATTTCTTAATATACATACCTCTTCCAACACGGATTATCTCACCCTCGTCAGAGAGCCTTTCGACAGCCCGGAAGAATGCTTCCTGATTCATCCTCTCAAATCCATGCTCATACATATCATTAGCCGACACAATTGTGCCATCTGCCACATTATCAAAGTAATCTAATATCTTATCTCTGTTCTTCATAATTCTTTAGCATAGTGAAGTTATTACACTTCTTCAAGATTAATTGTCTCTGTTTCTTCTGTATCATCATCAGATTCTTCCTTTTCAGGCTTTTCTTCTTCCTTGCCATCTGCCTTCTCATTGATTACCTTGACTTCAACCTCAACATCTCCGTCTTTCTCATCAAATATAACATCATCATCAAAATCATCATCTGATGCAAGGCAGTCATCCTCATCAACAAAATCAGGATCTTCCTCATCTTCTTCATCGACATAGAAATTAACAGGAATAACTTCTACATTACTGCATACAGCCTTACCAATAATATATACTGTATGGATTCCTTCCTCATCAACATTATCAACAAGGTTCTTAACTCCTGCTATCTTTCTTGAAATATCACATGTTGCATTGACACCTTCTGGAAGAATAATAGTTACTGAACTTGCATTACTTGAGAAATTAATATATACATCCTTCTCGAACACTGCAAGGCCAAGATCAAGTACTGTCTTAGAAGCTACTGACTTAAGTTCACAGCCTGCAAATACTTCATCCTCTACCTCTATAACCTTCTTCTCTCCGATAGCATTATACTTACGGATTTCATCATCAAAACTATCATTCTCTTCTTTAGCGAATCTTTCCTTAGTCTGCTTGAACTTATCAAAAGCAACCTTGCCTGCTACAGCAGCAGCGCCTACTCCTAAAACAATCTTAGCCAATCCATGTTTCTTTGCCATAGTATTAAATCCTCCTTGTTCACGCATTAATATACCATCTGCTCTCTCCCCACAAAATCTGGCTTCAGTATACCATATTACACATCAAAAAATCAACGCGAATACACACATCCACAATAATTCTGTCTGTATAAATTATACTCATGCGAAAGTTCTATAGAACGCTTATATCCTTCCTTTTTCTTAAAATCAGATAAAAGATAAGGCATATCATATTCCTCTGACAACCTTAAGCCTATTTCATTAAGCTTTACGCTGTTCTTTAACGGACTTATCGTAAGTGTTGTTGTAAAATAATCAAATCCACCAGCCTTGGCAACCTCACAGGTCTTTCGAAGCCGCAGCTCATAACAGCGGAAGCACCTTTCTCCGCCCTCTTTGCACTGTTCATATCCTTTAGCTATATTATAGAATTCCTTAGTATCATAATCACCTTCTATGAAAGAAACCTCGTATTTTGCCGGAAATTCACTGATGAATCTCTTCTGTTCTTCAACTCTTTTTCTGTACTCTTCCTCTGCAGATATATTTGGATTATAGTAAAATACAGTTATGTGAAAATAATCAGAAAGATATTCAATACAATGACTGCTGCATGGTGCACAACAGCTGTGAAGAAGCAGGGTTGGAACAATCCCGTCCTTCTGGAACCCCGCTATCTTCTTATCAAGTTCTTTCTGAAAGTTTCTCTGTTCAAAAGGTATCCCCATATTACTTAACCTGTCCTGTTATCTCTTCTAACGCTGCATAAAGCTTTTCCATCTGCTCATCAGTTCCGATTGTAATTCTTAAATAATTATCAATAAGCGGCTGACTAAAATATCTGACAAATATGTTCTTTTCCTTAAGCTTTTCAAATATTTCCTTAGCTGGAACGCTCTTGTGTGTTGCAAATATAAAGTTAGCCTTAGAGTCAGGGAATGAGAAGCCTAACTGTGAAAGTCTTTCCTTAGCATTCTCTCTGGTCTTAACTATCTTACCCACGCACTCTTCAAAGTATTCCTTATCATTGACAGACTCAATGCCATAGCTTATTGAAGTTCTGTTCATTGTGTACGAATTGAATGAGAATTTGACAGCATTAAGAGCCTTTATAAGCTCAGGATTACCGAAACAGTAACCTATTCTCATACCAGCCATTGAACGTGATTTAGAAAATGTCTGTACAACCAACACATTTTCATACTTATTGACAAGCTCCATTGCTGACTTCCCGCCAAAATCAATATAAGCCTCATCAACAATAACAACTACATCCTGATTATGTTTTATAATATCTTCAACCTTATCAAGTTCCATATAAAGTGCTGTAGGAGCATTAGGGTTAGGGAATACCACTCCGCCATTCTCCTTGTAATAATCTTCTGGAATTATATTAAAATCCTTATCAAGCGGCTGCTTCTCATATGGAATTCTGTAAAGGTCAGCCCATACACTGTAGAAAGAATATGAGATATTAGGAAACAGTATTGGCTTGTCTGAATTAAAGAATGTCAGGAAACACATTGACAATACATCATCAGAACCAACTCCTACGAACACCTGATTATCATTCATTCCATAATAAGCTGCAATTGCATGTACAAGGTCTGTAACCTCAGGATCCGGATAAAGTCTTAAATCACTGATATTCATTCTCTCTGCTGCCTCATGCACCTTAGGTGTTGGAGGATATGGATTCTCGTTGGTATTAAGCTTTACAACATCTTTAACCTTAGGCTGCTCTCCCGGCACATATGGCTCAACTCTTCTAATATTCTTCTCCCATGTCTTCATATATAAGTCCTCTTCTTTCACGAATAATTATAATCCCATCTCTTTAGCAACTTCTGCAAAATGTGGTAATGAATTAACAATTGTCTCATAAGATACACAGTATGCAATTCTAACATATCCAGGGCATCCAAATGATGACGCAGGAACCATAAGGATATTGTGTTTCTTGGCTGCCTCACAGAAAACAGTTTCATCTTCAACAGGCGACTTTACGAAAAGATAGAAAGCTCCCTCTGGTTTTACACATTCAAAGCCTAACTTTGTGAGTCCTTCGTATATTGCCTTTCTGTTCTTGTCATATGCCTCAAGATTAACCTGTGCATCAACACATTTTGCAACAACTCTCTGCATAAGTGAAGGAGCATTAACGAATCCTAAAATTCTTGTAGCTACAGAAGCTGCTGACTTAACATCTTCTGAATCTGTAACCTCATCAGGAATAACAAGATATCCGATTCGCTCACCTGGAAGTGAAAGCGACTTACTGTATGAATAACCAACAATAGTATTGTCGTAATATTTAGTAAGATATGGAACATCAACACCGTCATAAGCTAACTCTCTGTATGGTTCATCTGCTATTAAGTAAATCTCTGTTCCGTACTCCTTCTGCTTCTTATCCATAATAGCAGCCATCTTCTTTATAGTATCCTCTGAATATACAACACCTGTCGGGTTATTAGGATTATTAACGATAACAGCTCTTGTCTTAGGTGTTATCTTTGCTTCAAACTCGTCAAGCTTAGGCTGGAAATCCACAGTATTAGGTGAAACAACCACTAATTTTCCGCCAAAATTGCTTACATAATTCCTGTATTCACCAAAGAATGGCGCAAATGTCATAACCTCTTCGCCCGGATTAAGTAATGTCTTGAATATTGTATTAAGCCCGCCTGCTGCTCCAACAGTCATTACAATATTAGTATGGTTAAAATGTGTGCCAAATCTTCTATTAAGTGACTCAGCTATAGTCTGTCTCACATCCTCATATCCTGCATTACTCATATAGCCATGTATAAATGTTGATTCTTCATTATCTACTATATCCTTAACCGCTTCATTAACCTCTGCAGGTGCTGGAACATTAGGGTTACCAAGTGAGAAATCATACACATTTTCTGCTCCGTATAACTTGGCAAGTCTGTTGCCTTCCTCGAACATTGCACGGATTACCGAACTGTTTTTTACTAAAGAAACCATTGAATCAGCTATCATTGTTTATATCCTCCAAAAAAAATATGACTACATTATAATCAAAATCATTTGATTTTACAACTTTCAATAGATGTAATCATATGTTATTATTTAGATTAGTATTTCATTAATTCCAACTGGGGGAAGAATATTATGTCTAAAACTCTTTATTCAGTATACAGATATATTGTTTTAGGTCTGTTTCTTATTATTAACATATGGCTGTTTCTGCTAAGCATTTTCAGTACGAGCAGACTGACAGCTGATGCAAGTGAACGCACTTATTACACAGGAGACCATGTATGGCTTCATATAATCATACTTGTAGTTCTTATTGCTGCAGTCTTTTATCTTGTGAGAAATAACATTTTCACCAGAATTAACAGTTATCTTTCCAATAACGAGAAAACATTTATACGAATCCGCAATATATGTCTTATTATAATTGGTATAAGCGGTGCTGCCTGTGTTCTGCTTACGCAGAGTAATGCAGGCGCTGACCAGTATTATGTACTTGATGCTGCAAGAGGACTTAGAAACGGTGATTATTCGGCATTCCGGTACAATGGCTATATAGCAAAATACACTAACCAGATTGGACTTCTGTTCATTGAATACATTATAGGTTTCATAGTTGGTGACTATAATTACTTATTCTGGCAGCTTCTTAATGTTGTGATGATTGTATTCACTTACAAGATGTTTTCTGACATACTTGGGATTTTAAAGCTTCCGCGGATTGCAAGCCTGTCCACTATTATACTGGGAATTCTGTTTTTCCCATGGACTCTCTACAGCGTATTCATATATGGCAATGTTGCAGGGTTATTCTTTGCCACTGCCGCTTTCAAATATACAATGCTTTTTATTGACAGCCTTAAAGAATTTAACAGCTTTAAGATTTCATATATTGTTATAAGCGCTGTTTCCATGATGTTAAGCGTTATGGTTAAGAATAATTATCTTATATTCATGATTGCGCTCATAATCTATACGGTTGCAGAAACACTAAGACACAGAAATATACAGATTATTCTCGTTACATGTGCCGTAATTGCAGGATTTGCAATTCAGGCCATTGTTCCAAAGCTTGTTGTTGAGAAGATTTCCGGCTGTAATCTTGGCAGCGGTGCTTCAAGCTGGACATGGATTGCAATGGGACTTCACCCATCTGATGGCAATGTTTATGCAGACGGCTGGTACAGCGGGCGTATTGCTGCATTTTACGAGAATAACGATTACGATACTAAGAAAGAAGCTGAGGTTTCTAAAGCAGAGATTAAAGGTTATATTGACACATATAAAAATGACCACAAAGCATTTACATCATTTCTTTCAAAGAAGGTTGCCTCTCAGTGGAATAACCCTGAATTCCAGTGTTTCTGGATAACCAATGTCCGCAGCAGTGATATTGAGAAAAGCCCTGTTATCTCGGATATTCTTTCATTAAAGGGAAGCACACCATTTATTGCATTTCTTAATATAATGCAGAGTATTATTTTATTTGGAAGTATGCTTTATGCTGTGAATACACTTATTGAAGGTACTTTCGCAGGTGCTGCTGTGCTTCCTCTTACTTTTATAGGCGGATTCATATTCCACCTGTTCTGGGAAGGCAAATGCCAGTACACGCTTCCTTATTTCATGCTGTTACTGCCTCTTAGTATTATTGGTTTTTACAGCATGGCAAAGAAGCTGTCCTCAGTCACAAAGAAGCATTTATACAAATGTGGTGTATTCGCTGTAATTCTTTTTTTCATAGCAATTATATTCAACCGTTTTATTATTCTTAATCAAGATAATAAGAGTTACAGTCAATACAGGGAATACACTATTGAACAGCAAAAACTTTAACGGGAGGTTTTTATGAACAGACCTGATTGTTTATATATTGTAATTCCATGCTACAACGAGGAACAGGTTCTGCCTGTTACCTCAGGCATGTTTCTTGATGAACTTAACCATCTTATCAAAGCCGGCAAAATCAGTTCTGGCAGTAGGATAATGTTTGTCAATGATGGAAGTTCTGACAGTACATGGGATATAATTACGGATTTATCAAAGAAGGATGAACATTTCATCGGAATAAGCCAGAGCCGTAACCGCGGACACCAGAGCAGTGTGCTTGCCGGTCTTATAGAGGCTTCCCAGTATGCTGATATTACTATATCTATAGATTGTGATGGACAGGATGATATTCATGCAATGGAAGATATGGTTGACGCTTACCACGATGGTTGTGATATCGTCTATGGTGTAAGAAATGACCGTTCAACAGATACATTTTTTAAAAGAAACACCGCTAAAGGCTTCTATAAAATCATGGCAAAGCTTGGTGCAGAAACTGTATATAACCATGCCGATTACAGGCTTTTATCAAAGCGTGTGATTAATGAACTGGCACAATTCAAAGAAACTAATCTGTACCTTCGTGGGCTTATCCCGCTTGTCGGTTTTAAGAGTACAAGCGTATATTATTCAAGAAGCGAACGACTTGCCGGAAAGTCGCACTATCCTTTCAGCAAAATGCTTAACCTTGCATTAAACGGCATAACAAGCCTTAGTGTAAAACCACTCCGTCTTGTTATGTCACTTGGTATTATCGTTTCAATCCTCAGCTTCATCGGTGTTATATGGGCTGTCGTTGACAACCTGCTCGGCAACACAGTAACCGGCTGGGCAAGTACAGTATGTATCGTATGCTTCATGGGTGGAATACAACTTATGTGCCTTGGCGTTATCGGGGAATACATTGGAAAGATATATATGGAGGTCAAGAATAGACCCAGGTTTATTATCAG
>OHEU01001497.1_pt1 | contig 9869 bp, 8 predicted proteins | sample 1567341 | NCBI WGS metagenome assembly OHEU01 (sample SAMEA3879524, study PRJEB24766) | human gut metagenome | biome: human-associated habitat; feature: feces | place: USA | collected 1985/1987 | reverse complement strand
TATGCAAAGTGTTACGCCAGGTGAAGTAGGTTATACAAGATGCGATTATTTAGTTCCAACTAGAGGTTTAATTGGTTATCGTGGTTCATTTATTACCGAAACTAAGGGAGAAGGTATCATGGTTCGTTCATTTGATTCATATGGTCCATATGCTGGTACTATAGTGGGTCGTAAAAATGGTGTTTTAGTATCTATGGTTAATGGTACAACTTTTGGTTATTCATTATATAACTTAAGTAATAGAGGTACAATGATAGTGGACCCATCAACAGATGTTTATGTTGGTATGATTGTAGGTATTGCAAATAAAGAAGGAGACTTAGATGTTAATCCTTGTAAGAATAAAGAACTAACTAATACTAGAAGTGCTCATGCTGATGAAGCAATAGTATTAAATAAAGCTAAGAAATTTACTTTGGAAGAAGCATTAGAATTTATTGAAGATGATGAGTATATTGAAATTACTCCGACGGAAATAAGATTGAGAAAAAAATACTTAGATCCAAAAGAAAGATATAGAAGAGCTCGTTAATATGCGACTCTTTTTTTTATGGTTTTTTCAGTAAAAATTGTAATTTTTTCTTTTATTTTAGTAAAAATTGTGGTATAATTTATTTATCAGTTTTAAGTGGGCAGAAAATCCCACTTTTATTATTAGTTATCGGAGGTGTTTATGCAAAAAAAATTAGATGAACTAAAAATTAAATTACAAGATGTATTAACTAAAGATGAAATTATAGTTGATAGCATCACCTTTGAAGAAAAAGGAAAATATCATTTTCTAACTATAACGTTGGATAAAATCGGGGGCATTGACCTAGAAACAATAACTGCAGCCACTCATATAGTTAATGATGTGGTAGATGATGCAAATATAACTGATGATAGTTATATTTTAGATGTAGTTAGCAAAGAAAGAGGAGAGTAAAGATGGAAAAAAAAGAATTAATTAAAGCTATTGATACAATAGTAACAGAAAAAAATATTTCACCAGATATCATTTATGAGGCACTAACATTGGCACTTCAAACAGCTTACAAAAAGAATTTTAATTCAAAAACTAATGTAAGAGTGGATATCAATCGTGAAACAGGAGACATCAAAGTATTTTCATACTATGTAGTAGTACCTGAAATTGATGAAGGAAAAATAGTTGAAGACGAAGAAGGAAACATCACAGGTGCCGCTACCCGAGGAGAATGCCACAACGGCAGCAAGCTGCTGCATCCGGTAGTCCACTTGCATGTATTCAACAGCAAGGGAGAATTGTATCTGCAAAAACGTCCGGAATGGAAAGACATCCAACCGGGAAAATGGGATACCTCCGTAGGGGGACATGTAGACTTGGGAGAAAGCGTGGAAATGGCACTGAAACGGGAAGCCGGAGAGGAACTCGGCATTTCCGATTTTACTTCTCAGCTGCTGACACATTATGTATTTGAATCAGACCGGGAAAAAGAACTGGTATTTTCGCACAAGACCGTATTCGACGGCCCTATCTCGCCCAGTGAAGAACTGGCAGGAGGACGTTTCTGGTCACTGGATGAAATCCGGCAAAATTTAGGGAAAAACGTTTTCACGCCCAATTTTGAACGAGAATTCACTACAGTTCTAAATCAGAAATAACAAAAATACAAGTAACCTGGAAACGTTACTCACTTTTCTGAAAAACATTCTCATACCTATTAGGTTTCCCCTAAGAAAAACATAAGTTTCCCACAGCGAAACCCTACGTTTCCGGTATGAAAAACGTACGGTTCCGCCGTGGGAAACATAAAAAACATAAAGGCATTACAGCCTTATTACCCAATCATTTTAGTATTCCACCTTATCCGTTTTTTCAGTCCAGTCCTGAAAAGCCCGAATAGCTTCTTCCGGCAACAAGACTTCTGAGGGCAGACGTCTTTCCGCCGGTTTCAAATCCAGTTCCTCATAAATAAAGGCATCATCAAAGCCGATAGCTGCCGCATCATGCTTATTATTTCCATAATACATGCGGTCCAAATGTGCCCAATAGATTGCCCCTAAACACATGGGACATGGCTCACAAGAAGTATATATCTCACAACCGCTCAAGTCGAATGTACCCAGTTTCTTAGCTGCCGCACGGATGGCACTTACTTCTGCATGGGCGGTCGGGTCGCAATCCGGCGTCACACGGTTCACTCCCGTAGCTACAATCTCACCGTCCTTTGCAATGACAGCACCAAAAGGACCGCCACCTTCAGCTACATTCTTCACTGACAACTCAATAGCCTTACGCATCAATTCTTCTTTCGTCATACCATATTATTTTTAGTAATTCGTAAAAAACTTGATGAAAATACACAAAACTATAGAATAATCCAAACTTTTTGAATCACCTCACGAAAGCTATATATAAATTTTGCAGATTCTTTATCAAAAAAAAATCCCAGCCGGAAATTCCGACTGGGATTTACTTTATATCTGAAAGGGGAAGATTACATCATACCGCCCATGCCACCCATTCCTGGAGCAGCCATCGGCATTTCAGGTTTTTCTTCCTTCTTTTCTACAATGACACATTCTGTAGTCAAGAACATACCTGCGATAGAAGCGGCATTTTCCAATGCTACACGAGTAACCTTTGCAGGATCAACTACACCGGCAGCATGCAAGTGTTCGTATACATCTGTACGGGCATTGTAACCAAAGTCACCTTTACCTTCACGTACTTTCTGTACTACAACCGCACCTTCCTTACCAGCGTTAGCTACAATCTGACGAAGCGGTTCTTCGATGGCACGCTTGATGATTTCGATACCTGTAGTTTCATCTGCATTGTCACCTTTCAAGCCTTCCAATGCATCGATGGCACGGATGTAAGTTACACCACCACCCGGTACGATACCTTCTTCGATAGCGGCACGAGTTGCACACAAAGCATCATCTACACGGTCTTTCTTTTCTTTCATTTCCACTTCGCTGGCAGCACCTACGTAAAGAACTGCTACACCACCTGACAATTTAGCCAGACGTTCCTGCAATTTTTCTTTATCGTAATCAGAAGTAGAGTTCTTGATTTCAGCCTTAATCTGGTTGATACGTTCCTGAATCAATTCTTTCTGACCTGCACCGTTTACGATAGTAGTATTTTCCTTAGAAACAGTTACCTTGTCGCAAGTACCCAACATTTCGAGTGTGGCCTGTTCCAGTTTCAAACCTTTTTCTTCGCTGATAACTACACCGCCAGTCAATACGGCAATATCTTCCAACATAGCCTTACGACGGTCGCCGAAGCCCGGAGCCTTCACAGCACAAATCTTCAACTGACCACGCAGACGGTTAACTACCAAAGTAGTCAACGCTTCGCTGTCTACATCTTCTGCGATAACCAACAAAGGACGTCCGCTCTGTACAGCCGGTTCCAAGATAGGCAAGAAATCTTTCAAGTTAGAAATCTTCTTATCGTAAATCAGGATATACGGATGTTCCATCACGCACTCCATCTTTTCAGTATCAGTTACAAAGTAAGCAGACAAGTAACCACGGTCAAACTGCATACCTTCTACCACGCCGATTGTAGTATCTGTACCCTTAGCTTCTTCGATAGTGATAACACCGTCTTTAGAAACCTTGCGCATTGCATCCGCAATCAACTTACCGATAACCGGATCATTGTTTGCAGAGATTGTAGCAACCTGTTCAATCTTGTCGTAGTTATCACCTACAGTTTCAGACTGAGCCTTGATAGATTCCACAACTTTTGCCACAGCCTTGTCAATACCACGTTTCAAATCCATCGGATTTGCACCGGCAGTTACGTTCTTCAAACCAACACCTACGATTGACTGAGCCAATACAGTAGCAGTAGTTGTACCGTCACCCGCATCATCACCCGTCTTAGAAGCAACTGATTTTACCAGCTGAGCACCTGTATTCTGGAACGGATCGCTCAATTCCACTTCTTTTGCTACAGTTACACCATCCTTTGTAATGTGAGGAGCACCGAATTTCTTTTCGATGATTACATTACGGCCTTTCGGGCCCAGTGTTACTTTCACTGCATTAGCCAGTTCGTCTACACCTTTTTTCAACTGATCGCGAGCGTCAATGTTGAAGAGAATATCTTTTGCCATAGTGAATTTCCTTTCTAATCTTAAATTCGTTAATTACCTAAATTATCCCAAAACTGCCAGTACATCGCTCTGACGCATCATCAAATACTTCACACCTTCGTATTCGATTTCAGTACCAGAATATTTACCATACAATACAGTATCACCTACTTTCAATACCATTTCTTCGTCTTTAGTGCCATGGCCAACTGCCACTACTTCACCCTGCAACGGTTTTTCTTTCGCTGTGTCAGGAATAATGATACCACCGATTGTTTTTTCTTCTGCAGGAGCCGGAAGAATCAGGACTCTGTCTGCTAATGGTTTAATGTTCATAATGCTATAATTTAGTTTATATTTTATCGTTTATCAAATGCGTTAAAGCACCTATCTTTCTGCGAAAAGCGTGCCAAAGCAAAAGACTGACATTCTGACATAAGCGACCTGACAGTCCTGGCCATTATACTGACAAATCTGACACCCAACCTTACACGTAACAAAATCCATTATTGGAGATATTTCGAAAAATAACTATCTTTACCACCTGAACCTAACATAATAAATATATGAACAGACCTTTAAAAACGCTTACTTTAGCCACTGCACTTTCCTGCACAATGGCTACGGGATGGGCTTCTATTTTCACACAAGCACCCGACCAACGAAACAATGACTACGAAATGTTTATGGAAAAAATCCGCAATACGACTATTAAAAACCCTTCCATAGACAAAAATCTAGCCTTGTTTCAAGAAAACGGTTCATTTAGTGACATTGATTATGATGATACTCAAATGACCAACTGGACTCCTATCAAACACATAGAACGTTTGTCCGATTTCGTCTATGCATATACCAACGAAAAAAACAAATACTATCAGAACGAGGATTTATACCAGAAAATCGTCAAAGGATTGGAATACTGGTATGATGTAGATTCCGAAAGTGATAACTGGTGGCACAATCAGATTTCTGAGCCACAGAAACTCGGTGTACTGCTCATTCAAATGCGTATCGGGAAAAAACAGATTCCTCAAGAACTGGAAACAAAAATACTGAAACGGATTCAGGAAACAGGTGGAGACCCGGCTAAATGGACAGGTGCCAACCGTACGGATATTGCTTTGCATTGGATTTACCGTTCTTGCCTGACACAGAATGAAGCTGATCTGAAAACGGCTATCGACAACGTTTTCAATCCGGTGGTATATACCACAGAAGAAGGCTTCCAACATGACAATAGTTATTTCCAGCACGGAGAACAATTGTACATTGGAGGTTATGGAGATGAGATACTCAAAGGTGTCACTCAAGTGGCTTCCTATGCATTAGGAACGCAGTACCAACTTGATAAAGAGAAAGTAGAGCTGCTGAGCAAATTCATGCGTGAAACTTATTATCGTGCCGTACGTGGCCAGAATATGTCATTCGATGTAGTAGGACGAAGTGTCAGCCGACCGGGATTGCTGAACAAACGAACCACTGCCACTTACGCCAAACGAATGATAGACATCGATCCAACTCATGCCGATGAATACAAGGCCATTATCGCACGTCTGAATCGAAAGCAGCCCGCCGACTATCAGGTAACTGCTTCACATACCCATTATTTCCGTGGTGATTACTCATTACATGTGCGCCCCCAGTATAACTTTGACGTACGTTTGGCTTCTACACGCACTAAGAAATGTGAATACGGCAACAAAGAAAACCTGAAAACCTATTTCATGTCCGATGGATGTACCAATATTACGCAAACTGGAGATGAATACTTTAACATCTTCCCGGTATGGAACTGGTGCCATATTCCGGGTACAACTGCTCCCCAACTGGAAAAAGTACCAATGGACCCGAAAGCATGGGGTGTGTTAGGAACTTCCACATACGCAGGAGGAGTTTCCGACAGCATTTATGGAGCTACAGCATACGCCTATATGGACACCAATCCTGAAGTAAACACCGGGGCTAAGAAAAGCTGGTATTTCTTCGATAACGAAGTAGTATGTCTGGGAGCCGGAATTCAATCTACATCTACTTATCCTGTACACACCACTGTCAACCAGTGCTTCTTGAAAGGCGGCATCCTGGTAGACAAAGGAGATAAAGAAGAAACCCTAGCAAACGGAAGCCATACTCTACAAGCTCCGCAATGGGTATTGCATGACAAAATTGGTTATTTCTTCCCACAGAAAGAAGAAGTGTTCCTGACAGCCCAGACACAGAGCGGACGCTGGTATGACATCAACACCAGCAAGTCGAAAAAAGAAGAAAAGATGGATGTCTTCACATTGGGTATCAACCACGGTGTGGGTCCGAAAGACGGCTCATACGCTTACATTGTAGTGCCAGGCAAAACTTCTGCACAAGAGATGAAGGCCTATCAGAAAAAAAATGCCATTGAAATACTGTCGAACAATCCGAAAATTCAGGCTGTTCGAAATACTAAACTGAATGTCTGGATGGTGACTTTCTTCGAAGCTGGTACTTTCAAACATAAAGAATTGAGTGTTACCGTAGACAAGCCATGCGTATTGATGGTAAAAGACATCAACGCTAAATCGGCCAATCTGCATATTGCCGACCCGGGACAAACTCAGTCGCCCATTCAAGTGGAACTGAAAATCGGTAAGAAGAAACAAGTTCTCACAGCCGACTTCAGCCAAACAGGCATTTATGCAGGAGCTACCAAGCAATACACTGTAAAACTTTAATCTCAATGTGAGACAAAAAAGAAGCTCCATGGCACACCCAGCTCAAGGCCATGGAGCTTCTTCTTTTTATTGTTCTTCCGACTCTGAAAACAAATCTCTTGCAGGAGTCACCGGCGTAATACTTTTGTCGACTTCCTGCCGGATACGGGAGGAGAACTTCTTTTTCGAAGTGATGCCCAATTCCGTCAGCATATCCGCCTGACGAATCAGGTTGCCCTTCCCCTGCGAAAGCTGCCCCAACGCATTCTTGTAAGCCGTGGAAGCTGCCTGCAAAGAATCTCCAATCTTTTCGAAAGTCTCGGTAAACCCTACCAGTTTTTCATAAAGCACCGTTCCTCGCTTGATGATGTCCTGAATATTTTTCACCTGATACTCCCGCTTCCATAAATCCAAGGCCAATCGAAGCGCTGCAATCAGGTTGGTCGGACTAATCAACACGACCTTCTTCTGATAAGCATAATTCCAGATGTCCGGATCGGCCTGCAAGGCCAACAGATAAGCCGGTTCATTGGGCACAAACATCATCACAAAATCCAACGAAGACACATTGTAGCTGGAATAATCCTTCCGGCTCAACTCATCAATGTGAGCTTTCACAGAAGCTAAGTGTGCTTTCAAGTACTGTTCGCGTTGCACGGCATCCTCACAAGCTACATAGCTCGCATATGCCGTAAGCGATACTTTAGAGTCAATAATTACCTGACGGTTATCCGGATATACAACTAACACATCAGGCTGCATCCGCTGTCCCAATTCATTTTTGAGCGGTTCACCATGTTCATCTTTTAAAAATTCCTGACGGAAATATTCTTCTCCTTCTCTCAGACCGGAATTTTCCAAGATAGTCTCCAATATCATTTCACCCCAGTTTCCCTGCATCTTGGAATCTCCTTTCAAAGCGCGGGTCAGGTTATTGGCATCGTCGCTAATCTGCTTGTTCAACTGCATCAGTTCCTTGATACGGTCTTCCAAAGAAAAGCGCTGCTTAGATTCTTTATCGTACACTTCCTCCACCTGATGCTTGAATTCTTTCAAATTCTCTCCGAAAGGTTTCAACAGGTTACTTAAAGTTTCCGAACTAAGCCGATTAAATGCCTCCGTCTTCTGCTGGAAAATCCGGTTGGCCATATTCTCAAACTCCGTATTCAGTTGCTTCCGTAACTTCTCCACTTCCTCTTTCTGGTTCTCCAGACGCTCTTCCAAGTTACGACGTTCTGCCTGTGAAGTTGCCAGTGCCCGACCTGCTTCTGCCCATTTCCCGGAAAGTTCATCCAACTGTCCGCGTAACCTTTCCGTTTCCTTCCGATACTGCTCTGTCAGCAATTCAGTACGTTCCTTTTCCGCCTTCAGCAAATCCTGGGCATGCTGTTGGTTCATCTGTAACTCCGACCGCAAAGAAACCGACTTCCTCGCAGCCCACAAATAGCCCAGCAATCCTCCGACTACCACGCCAACAACCAAATATACAATATCCATATCCTCTATAAATTTTCGAAACGCCTATAAAAAACACAGGTTTCACGAAACAGAAGTCCGAAGTATCTGCCTCTTCTGCCTTCTTCCGTGAAACCCGTGTTCTTTTTATTTATGATTAATCGCTCACGCTTATCCGTTGATGGCAGCTACCAGTTCGTCCGGAGTAACCAGCGACTGTTCGCCACTCGTCATATTTTTCAGCATGACTTTTCCTTCTTTCATTTCATTTTCACCCACAATAGCTACAAACGGTACCATCTTTGCATTGGCATAGCTCATCTGTTTCTTCATTTTGGCAGTATCCGGGTAGATTTCTGCACGAATACCAGCCGCACGTACCTGTGCCAATACCGGCAATACATACGCAGCCTCAGCTTCGCCAAAGTTGACAAACAGCAACTGTGTACCATTCACCGCTTCTTTCGGATACAAATCCAACTGGTTCAGTACGTCGTAAATACGGTCAGCACCGAACGAGATACCCACTCCCGACATACCTTCCATACCGAACACACCGGTCAGGTTATCGTAACGACCACCTCCACTGATACTACCAATCTGTACATCCAGCGCCTTCACTTCAAAGATAGCACCCGTATAATAGTTCAATCCGCGAGCCAGTGTCAAATCTAGTTCTACTTCCGACTGAATACCCAGTCCGGCTATTGTCTTCAGGATAAATTCACTTTCTTCTACCCCCTTCAAGCCTGTCTCACTGGCAGCCAGCACATTCTTCAGTGTAGCCAACTTCTCTTCATTCGAACCGCTCAACAGGATAATCGGCTGCAACTTATCGATGGCTTCCTGAGGAATACCTTTTGATGCCAGTTCCGCATTTACATTGTCCAAACCAATTTTATCCAGTTTGTCGATAGCTACTGTAATATCTACAATCTTATCGGCTTCTCCGATAATTTCGGCAATACCTGTCAGAATCTTACGGTTGTTAATCTTGATGGAAACACGAATACCGAATTTCTGGAACACCGCATCAATCATCTGCACCAGTTCCACCTCATTCAGCAAGGAGTTACTGCCCACCACGTCGGCATCACATTGATAGAATTCACGGTAACGTCCCTTCTGCGGACGGTCAGCACGCCATACCGGCTGAATCTGGAAACGCTTGAACGGGAAAGTGATTTCATCACGGTGCATTACCACGTAACGCGCAAAAGGAACTGTCAGGTCATATCGCAAACCTTTTTCACAGAATTTGCTGGCCAATTTTGCTGCATTGCGGCTCAACAGTTCTTCATCTGTCAGTCCAGAAAAATAGTCACCCGAATTCTGAATCTTGAAAAGCAGCTTATCGCCTTCCTCTCCGTACTTCCCCATCAAAGTAGACAGGTTTTCCATGGAAGGAGTCTCTATCTGCTGAAAACCGTAACGATAGAACACCTCGCGAATCGTGTTGAATATATAGTTACGTTTCGCCATTTCTACCGGCGAAAAGTCTCTTGTTCCTTTAGGTATACTTGGTTTTGTTGCCATAATGAATCAGTCTTTAAATTAACGGGGCAAAAATACGAATAAAAAGCGAGATAGAGAAACATGAACAAAACAAATCAAAAAGCTTGACAACCCTATAATATCACCCTGA
>OHEU01001494.1_pt1 | contig 9885 bp, 5 predicted proteins | sample 1567341 | NCBI WGS metagenome assembly OHEU01 (sample SAMEA3879524, study PRJEB24766) | human gut metagenome | biome: human-associated habitat; feature: feces | place: USA | collected 1985/1987 | reverse complement strand
GGGTCACTGATGGCCGGGGTCCCGGCGTCCGTCACCAGAGCGCAGGTCTCCCCCGCCAGCAGCCGGGTCAGGATGGTCTGTCCCGCCGAGGCACGGTTGTGCTCGTGATAGCTCACCAAAGGCTTTTTGATGCCGAAATGGTTCAGCAGCTTCACCGACACGCGGGTATCCTCGGCGGCAATCAGCGCGACGCGGCGCAGGGTATCAATGGCGCGCGGGGTCATGTCCTGCAAATTGCCGATGGGCGTGCCCACCACATAGAGCGTCGGCATCACAGCACCTCCAGCTTCTGCGCCACGCGGAGCTTGGCGGAACGCGCGCGCGGGTTGCGGGCGACTTCCTCCTCCGTCGGGGCGACCGCGCCGTGCGCCAAAATCTTCACGACCGGCTTTTTGCCGCAGGTGCAAATCGGCGCTTTCGGCGGGCAGGTGCACGGGTTTTGCAGCCGCTGGAAGCAGCGCTTGACGAGTCGATCCTCCAGCGAATGGAAGGTAATGACGAGCATCCGCCCGCCGGGCTTCAGGCAGTCCACAAAGTCGCAAATTGCCTTGTCCAGCGGGTCAAGCTCATCGTTGACGGCAATGCGGATGGCTTGGAACGTGCGGCGCGCGGGGTGGCCGTCGTCCTTGCGGCGAACCGCCTTGGGAATCGCCGCGTCCACCGCGTGCACAAGGTCAAACGTCGTCTCCATCGGCTTTTTCGCGCGGTGCTCGCAAATCATCTGCGCAATGCGCGCCGCCCACTTTTCCTCGCCGTAATCGCGGATGATGCGGCACAGCTCCTGCTCGCTGGCGGAATTGAGCAAATCCGCCGCAGTTTGCCCTTGGCTGACGTCCATGCGCATATCCAGCGGCGCGTCCTCATGATAAGAGAACCCGCGTTCGCCGCGGTCAAGCTGAGGGGACGACACGCCGAGGTCAAGCAGCACGCCGTCGAGCTTCGGCGCGCCCGCCGCCATGAGAAGCGCCTTGCCATCGTGGAAATTGCCGTGCAAGGCGTGGAAGCCGGGGAACTCCCGCAAGCGCGCGGTCGCCGCCTCAATCGCGGTCATATCGCGGTCGATGCCGTAGAGCGTCGCCGTGCCGCCGGAGAGACGCAGCATCGCGCCGCTGTGTCCGCCGCCGCCGAGCGTCCCGTCGCAGTACACGCCGTCGGGCTTCACGTCCATCCATTCGAGGACTTCCTGCAATAACACCGGTTCGTGGATAAATTCCATGTCGTTCTCCTTATTTTACCGCCAAGCCAGCCCCAGCGCCGTCCGCAGGCTGCCCGCAAAATACAGCGACCCCGCCGCGACAATCACCGCGTCGTCCCCGGCAAGCCGCGCTGCTTCCGCCAGTCCTTCTTCCAGCGATTTTGCCGCCTGTGCGTGCGCGCCGTGCTGACAGAGGGCATCGGCATACGTCTGCGCATCCAGCGCGCGCGGATTATCCGGCGTAACCGTCACAATGTCGTCCGCAATTGCGCAGAAATCGCGCAGCATGTCCTCCTGCAGCTTATCCGCCAGCACGCCCGTCAGCAGCACGCGCCGCTGATTCGGCAGCTGCTCCTCGACGAAGTTCCGCAGCGCCCGGACTCCCTGCGGGTTATGCGCGCCGTCAATCAGGATGCGCCCGCACCACTCCAGCCGCGCGGGCCACACGGTTGACGCAAGCCCCTCGTACACCGCCTGATCGGGAATCGTCCAGCCCTGACGGCGCAGTTCCTCGACCATCGCCAGCACGCTCATGGCGTTCTCGATTTGGTGCGCGCCGGGCAGATTCAGCCGCACGTCCTGCCACTCCTGCGACAGGCGGTAGCTGACCGTCGCCCCATGCGCGTCGCACGCGGCATAGAGAATCGTATCGTCGCTGAGCTGGCGCAGGGGCGCGTGATGCTTCTCCGCCGCCTCGGCGAACACGCGGCGCACACCCTCCTTCGCCGGATGGCAGACGACGGGCGTATTGTCCTTGATAATTCCTGCCTTTTCGCCCGCAATCGCTTCGAGCGTGTTGCCCAGATACGCCATGTGGTCAAGCCCGATGGCGGTAATCGCGCAGAGAATCGGGTGGACGATGTTCGTCGGGTCTTTGCGCCCGCCCATGCCGACCTCGACAATCGCGATGTCGCAATTTTCGCCGTCAAACGCCGCAAGCGCAAGCGCCGTCCCCATCTCGAACGGGGTCACAAACGCGCCCTCCGCCCGCATCTCCTCCGCCGCCTGCACAAGCGGATTGCCGTATTTCACCATCCGCGCGTCATCCAGCGGCAGCCCGTCCAGCCGAATCCGCTCCTGATACGCCTGCAAAAACGGCGACGTATACAGCCCGGTGTGATATCCCGCACGGCGCAGGACGCTTTCGAGCATCGCGCAGGTACTACCCTTGCCGTTCGTTCCGGCGACGTGGACAATCGGCGTGCGCAGGGCGACGTGCATTTTATCCAGCAGCGTCAGCACATTCTGGAAGCCGTTTTTGCTGCCTGTGGCGTAGCTGCCGTGGATAGCGGCGATGATTTCCTCACTGTCCACACCGTTCATCAGGCTCATGACAGTAGTATTGGGGCCTACTGCCTCGCGGATGCTTGCCAACGCGCCGGACAGAGCGCCGTATTTTAAAGCGACAATCAAAAGGTCTACGCCCTTGGCCTCCTGCGGACTCCATACCTGCGGATGGTAGGTAACGTTGTTGATGGTGCAGCCCTCGTCACGTAAACGCGCAGCACGGCTGCCTTCGGCGATAATGCCGAATTTGATATGGGTAAGCTTGCTCAGTCCCCAGATTATATAAGAGCCAACGGCTCCTGCTCCCAAAAGTGCGACAGATTTTATCTCCATGCTTATCACTCCTTATTGCAGTAAAGCTAATTATACACTATATATTATAGCATATCGGGGCGCATAAAAAAACAGCAGCAAAGTGCAAGGCACGAGCTGCTGTGAAGAACGGGTGAAATTTATAATATTATGAAAGAAGTTTTTATGCGGTCAGCTTGGAGGCAAGCTTGTATATCTCTCATTCAAGCAGCCATTTTATCAGGTTTTTCTTTTGTATTCCATCATAATTAGCTTCGCCAAAAAGCTCGTCAAGTGTCAAAAGATACTTTGGATAATTATCCTGCACGCTCTGTAGCGGTGCCAACTCTCTTGCTAATGTATCAGGGTTTAACGTAGTGGCGGATATCTGGTAATATTCTGTCTGGTTGTTTTTAATGGCTACAAAGTCAACCTCACCTTTATCAATATCCCCCACGTATACATCATAACCGCGTCGCATCAGCTCCAGATAAGCAAAATTTTCTATGATATGACCTATATCGCTTTCTTTATTACGTATCAGGATATTGCGCATACCAATATCGACAATATAATATTTAGGCATATTGGTAAGTAGTTGCTTTCCTTTGATGTTAAAGCGCGGAGCTTTATATAAAAACAAAGCATCTACCAACCCCTGCAAATACTTCTCAACAGTCTTGTTGTCTATACTCTTGCCACCGGATTTTAAGGTATTCGCAATTTTGTTTATAGAAACAATATTACCGATATTATCAGCGATAAATTTTGTTACCTTATCTAATGCGTTCACATCAGTAATCTTCAGACGTTTTACTATATCATTGAGAATAATTGTATTATATACATCACGCAGATAATTATAAGCATCACTGTCAAAGCTATTGTAACGTGCCAGAAAAGGAAAGGAACCATAATTCAGGTATAAATTAAACTTTTCCTGTATGCTTACGTCAACATTTTCCGGAGCAAAAGAAGATACAAATTCTTTAAATGACAGCGGCAGCATCTTTAGTTCAACGTATCTGCCGGAAAGAACAGTTGCCAGCTCTCCGGACATAAAATAAGCGTTGGAACCTGTAAGATATATATCGCAATTATCTTTAATGAACAGGCTGTCGACAGCTTTTTGATATTCCGTGCAATGCTGTACCTCATCTAAAAAAATATAGTTTTTGCAGTCCTGCTGCAGGCGGTCATTTATATATTGATACAAAGTATGATAATCCCGTAAGGCTTCAAATTCCATTGCTTCAAGGTTGATGCTGATAATTTGTTTTTCATCTACCCCCTGCTTAAGCAAGTTCTGTTTAAACAGCGTAAACAGGGTTGATTTTCCGCAACGGCGTACACCGGATACTACTTTTATGATTTGTTTATCCTGCCAGCGACATAACCAGTCAAGATATTCTTTTCTTGGAATAAGCTGCATAGTTATCACCTCTTACTTATATTGTAAAGCAAACCTGTTATAAACGCAAGAAAACTTGGAACGCATTCCAAGTTTTCTCTATTTTCCCTAAAAGTTTGGAATAGAATCCAAACTTTAGCATTTTTTATATAAAATTAGGATTTTATTCCTGATTTTGAACATAAAAAAAACGGTATACCTTCGCATGCCGGAAAATAAAAAGCACCCACGTTAGTGAGTGCTCGGTTTTAGTGTTTTACTCCTCATAGTCTTCGTCTTCTTCGTAAGCAGTCTGCTCCCTGCAATCTACGTAATCGGAAACGATAATATTGTTTTTCTTCATGTAGTCAATACCGTGAAAAAAGAACATTTAAAAGAATTACGAACAAGCGCTAGTAACAACAAAGCGACTCGATTAAGAGAGCTTTTTGGTAAAACTTTTTCTCCCGAAAAAGTTTTTGTTTTGCCGCGCTTTCCAAAAAGCGCGAACCTTTCTTGCCAACTTCTTTCAGTTATGAAAGAAGCTGAATAAACATCACAAAAAAACAAAAAGAGCCCCCAAGAATAACAATTACGTTATTCTCAGAGACTCTGAAAATGTAAGCGTTATTTAGTACTACTAAATAATGTCATTGCTGACATGCACTGCTTATTTTTTTGTCCGCGCTACAGTCTGCGGAAACTGCCTGCTGCAGGACAGCTGTAACTGCGGTGGTCGCAGTTAGTTATTAGTGGTTAGTGGCCAGTAATACTAAAGCTCGCGACAAATTTTATTTGGCTACGATGTTTACCAGACGTCCGGGTACGCAGATAACCTTGCGTACGGTTGCATCGCCGATGTGAGCCTGAACGTTAGCGTCAGCCATAGCAATTTTCTCCAGCTCTTCTTTGGTAGCTTCAGCCGGAACAGTCAGACGGCCGCGAACCTTGCCGTCAACCTTCAGGGCTTCTTCATCGCACTCAGGCCAGCTTTGTTCATGTACGCTGCTGTTGGCATCAATAGCACCGCGCCACAGCTCTTCGGTGATATGCGGAACAAACGGGCTCATCATCTTAATGAGGTCGGAAATTGCTTCGTAAACCAGACCTGCATTCGGCTCTTTGGCAGCTTCTTTATAAGCATAGAGAGCGTTAACCAGTTCCATCATAGTGGAAATAGCAGTGTTGAAGTTGAAGCGGGTTTCGATATCGTTGGTAACCTTCTTAATGCTGCTATGCAGTACACGGCGCAGGTCCTTGTCTGCTTCGTTCAGGTTGCTGTGATCGTATTCGGTAACCTTTTGTGCCAGAACAGCTTCAAATGCTTGTACGATACGCCAGATACGGTTCAGGAAGCGGAAGGAGCCTTCAACGCCCTGGTCGCTCCACTCCAGCTCTCTTTCAGGCGGAGCAGCGAAGAGGATGAACAGACGCGCGGTATCAGCACCGTATTTGGAAAGGATTTCTTCCGGAGAAACAACGTTGCCCAGAGATTTACTCATCTTAGCACCGTCTTTGATTACCATGCCCTGAGTCAGCAGGTTGCTGAACGGTTCATCATAATCAACCAAGCCTGCGTCACACAGAACCTTTACAAAGAAGCGGGAATACAGCAGATGCAGAATAGCATGCTCAATACCGCCGATATATTGGTCTACAGGACCCCAATAGTTATTGAGCTCCTTGTCAAACGGCATCTTGTCGTTGTGTGCGTCGGTATAACGCAGATAATACCAGGAGGAGCACAGGAAGGTGTCCATGGTATCGGTTTCACGGGTTGCGTCAGCACCGCATTTCGGGCATTTGCAGTGAACGAATTCTTCGGAGGTTGCCAGCGGAGATTTAGCACCGGCAGTGAAGCTTACGTCCTCAGGCAGGCGAACCGGCAGCTGGTCTTCCGGAACCAGAACCTCGCCGCAGTGCGGGCAGTAAATGATAGGAATCGGAGCGCCCCAATAACGCTGACGGCTGATCAGCCAATCGCGCAGACGATAGTTTACACGGCGTTTACCGAAGCCTTCAGCTTCAGCCTTGTCCATGATAGCGCTCATAGCCTTGTGCATTTCCATGCCGGTGAATTCGCCGGAGTTAACCAGCATGCCTTCTTTTTCTTCGTAAGCGCAGGTCATTTCTTCCAGCTTCAGCTCTTTGCCAATCGGGCAGATGGTAACGATTTTTTCAATGCCGTATTTGTCGGCAAACATCCAGTCACGCTGGTCACCGGTAGGAACGCCCATAACAGCGCCGGTACCGTAATCATACAGTACATAGTTGGTTACCCAGATTTCTACCTTGCGGCCGGTGAACGGGTTAATGCAGTATACGCCGGTGAATACGCCCTCTTTTTCGGATTCGCTGGAGGTACGTTCAATTTCGGACTGATTACGAACACGCTCGCAGAAAGCATTGATTTCGTCAGCCTTCGGATTGTTTTCGCAAATCTTTTTAATCAGCGGATGCTCAGCAGCCAGAGCCATGAAGGTTACGCCGTAAGCAGTATCCGGACGGGTGGTGTAAACAGCAACAGTATCGTTCAGTGCCGGGATTTCAAAGGAGAATTCCAAGCCTTCGCTGCGGCCGATCCAGTTGTGCTGCATGGTTTTTACGCGCTCGGGCCAGCCAGGCAGCAGGTCAAGATCCTTCAGCAGCTCATCAGCATAATCGGTGATTTTGAAGAACCATTGGCTCAGATCCTTTTTAACAACCTCATGGTCGCAGCGCCAGCATTTACCGTCGATAACCTGCTCGTTAGCCAATACGGTGTTACAGGTGTCGCACCAGTTTACGGCAGATTCCTTTTTAACTGCCAGACCGCGTTTGTAGAACAGCTCAAAGAACCATTGAGTCCATTTGTAATAATCTTCCTTACAGGTGGTAACCTCGCGGTCCCAATCGTAGGACAGACCGAGAGCCTTCAGCTGACGAGTCATGTTGGCAATATTTTCCAGAGTCCATTTTTTAGGCGGAATGTTGTGTTTGATAGCAGCATTTTCAGCAGGCATACCAAAGGAGTCCCAGCCCATCGGATGCAGAACATTAAAGCCCTTCATGGTGCGGAAACGTGCGATTACGTCGCCGATGGAATAGTTACGAACGTGGCCCATGTGCAGGTTGCCGGACGGATAGGGGAACATTTCCAGAACGTAGGATTTAGGCTTATCCTTATCCATCTCTACTTTAAAGGTTTTGTTTTCTTCCCAGTATTTTTGCCATTTAGCTTCAATATCATGGGGAGCATACTTTTCTTGAATCATTTCATTACCTCCCAGGTATTATTATTGGTCGAAAATAAAAAATCCCCGACCTTAAAGAAGGTCAGGGACGAAAAATTCGCGGTACCACCCTGATTGCGGCTACAGCCGCCACTCAATTAGCCTTAACGCAGCATCACGTCCGCACATTTCCTTGCGGCTTCTTCACGGTGAGTTCATCTGCCCTAACTGCCGGCTCGCATCAACCGCCGACTTTCTGAAAGATACTGCAGATTACTGCTCCGCTTCACAGAATTTGAATAAAAATATCTTGTATATTATATAACGCAAAGCAGGAAAAGTCAAACTCCTGTGTCAGCGTTTATTTTTTCTTTTTCTTCGGCACCAGCTTCTGCCCCAGCTGTCCTTTGACAATAATCAGCTGGTCACGCAGCTCGGCCGCCGCCTCGAAGTCCAGCGCCTTGGCCGCCTCCTGCATCCGTCTTTCCAGCTCGCGGGCCAGCGTGTTCAGCTCCTTCGTTGATTTCTGCTTCAGCTTCTTGCTGCTGCCATAGGACGTTGCCTCCTCGGTGTCTGCCACCTTCGTCAGCTTAATCAGCTGGCGCTGCTCCTTATAAATCGTCTTAGGAGTAATATGGTGTTCCTCGTTGTACGCCTGCTGTTTTTCGCGGCGGCGGTTGGTTTCGTCAATCGCGCGCTGCATACTGTCGGTAATGCGGTCGGCATACATAATAACGCGACCATGCGCATTACGCGCAGCACGTCCGATAGTCTGAATCATCGCCGTATCACTGCGCAAAAAGCCTTCCTTATCGGCATCCAAAATCGCAATCAACGATACCTCCGGCAAATCAAGACCTTCACGCAGCAGGTTGATGCCTACCAGCACATCAAACTTACCGGCACGCAGGCTGTCGATAATCTCCGCTCTTTCAATCGTGGCGATTTCCGAATGCAGATAGCGCACACGCACACCTGCCTGCTTCAGATACTCCGTCAGGTCCTCCGCCATGCGCTTCGTCAGCGTAGTCACCAGTACACGCTCGCCTGCAGCAGCAACCTTGTTGATTTCGCCCAGCAAATCATCAATCTGTCCCTTAATCGGGCGGATTTCAATCTGCGGGTCCAAAAGGCCTGTTGGGCGGATAATCTGCTCAACTACATTATCTGCCTGCTCCAGCTCATACTTCGCCGGCGTAGCAGAAACATAAATTGCCTGCTTGATCTGTGCCTGAAACTCGTCAAAGGTCAGCGGTCTGTTATCATAGGCCGAAGGCAGACGGAAGCCATGCTCCACCAGCATTTCCTTACGCGAGCGGTCACCGGCATACATAGCGCGAATCTGCGGCAGCGTCACGTGTGATTCATCCACCACCAGCAAAAAATCCTTAGGAAAATAATTTACCAGCGTAAACGGCGGCTCACCGGCCTTGCGTCCCGCAAGATGGCGCGAATAGTTTTCGATGCCGGAGCAGTAGCCCATCTCCTGCATCATCTCCAAATCGTAATTCGTGCGCTGCTCCAGACGCTGTGCCTCCAACAGCCTGCCATGCTTATTCAGCTCATCAAGACGCTCGTCCAACTCCTCGCGAATATCATTCATAGCGCGTTCAAGATTCTCACGACTCGTAACATAGTGGCTCGCCGGGAAAATCGCCACATGGTTGCGCTGCGCCAGAATCTCACCCGTCAGCACATCAAATTCCACAATGCGGTCAACCTCATCATCGAACATTTCAATGCGCACAGCCTTTTCACCGTAGGCTGCGGGAATAACCTCAATCACATCACCGCGCACACGGAAGGTGCCACGCTTGAAATCAATATCATTACGATTGTATTGAATCTCCACCAGCTTATGCAAAATCTTCTGGCGGTCGATAATCTGCCCCAGGCGCAGCGACAGCACCATATCATAATACTCCTGCGGCGCACCTAAGCCGTAAATGCAGGAAACGCTGGCTACGATAATAACATCCTTACGCTCAAACAAAGCGCTGGTCGCACTGTGGCGCAGCTTATCAATCTCGTCGTTAATCGAAGCATCCTTCTCAATATACGTATCCGACTGGGGAATATAAGCCTCCGGCTGATAATAATCGTAATACGAAACAAAATATTCCACCGCATTCTCCGGGAAGAACGCCTTCAGCTCACTCGCTAGCTGTGCCGCCAGCGTCTTATTATGCGCAATCACCAAAGTCGGCTTGCGCACCTTATTGATTACCTGCGCAATCGTATACGTCTTGCCCGTACCCGTTGCACCCAGCAGCACCTGCGTGCGCAGGCCCTGCTCCACGCCCTCCGCCAGCTTGGCAATCGCCTGCGGTTGGTCGCCTGCTGGCTCAAACGGAGCCTGAATTTTAAAATCCATGTTCATCACCAACTGTAAAACACTAAAAACAAAACCGTAAAAATCTAAACTCAAAACAAGCAATTGCTATATCGTGTAATGAATAGCAATTTTAGCAAATGAGTGTCTGGAACCACATGCGGGCGCATCCAAGAAG
>OHEU01001486.1_pt1 | contig 9956 bp, 7 predicted proteins | sample 1567341 | NCBI WGS metagenome assembly OHEU01 (sample SAMEA3879524, study PRJEB24766) | human gut metagenome | biome: human-associated habitat; feature: feces | place: USA | collected 1985/1987 | reverse complement strand
AAACATAATTGTACACGCCGTAGCCCACAACGCCAGCCGCCACTGCGCCTGCCGCCGCCACGATGACGACCGCACCGCCGCCGTCACCGCCGCCGGTAGAGCCGCCGCCCGGGGTAGAACCGCCGCCCGGGGTCAGGCTGCGGACATAGCCGCAGACGTTGCAGGTGGTGTCCTTGTCGTCATCGTAGACATGGCCTTCGGTGTCCTGCACCGTATGGCAGATGGGGCACTCCATCCAGTGACTGTACTCGTCGTGGGTCATTTCCATCTTGTGGTCGTGCTCAAATCCGCCCGGACTCAGCGACACCGAATAATGTTTTATTGCGCAATATTCCGTATCATCGTTCTGGGTCCAGATGAACTCTGTTTCCCGTCCGTTCACTATGCAGACGGTATCCTTGCTAAACTTATATCCGGGTTTTGCGTACAGACCCACCTGAAGGGTGTACCGTTTGCCCGGCCTGAAGGAGCCGGTGATCGGCTTGCCGCCTACGCCGTCGCCCTCGACCCAGTAGATCTTGGCGTCACAGACGTCTGCTCCGTTGTCCAGAATAACAACAGTCTCGTCCGGCATTTCGTTCTTTCTGGGGGTGTTTACACGGAGATTCACCTGCTTGATTCTGGTAATGGTCAGCACCTGCAGACTGAATACGCTGGTCAGTCCATTGCCGCAATCGTAGGTGTAAGTTACCTGCGTTGCACCTGGCTTCACCTTCAGGGTGTTGCCCTCCACAGTGCCGCCAGCCCATTCACTGGTCTTATTTACGTCAAATCCAGCAGGGAGGGTACTCAAGTCAAACGTACGTTCGGTCTCATCAATGGTAATGGGGTACTTGTTTCCAGTGCACTTGAGGTTTTCTTGCGTTAGCTTGGTGTTGTAGCTTAGGTTCAAAGATGTCAGCTGGTTATTGGAGCAATACAGCTTCTTCAAGTTGCGAAAACACGTAATGCCCCACAGGCTGGTAATATTTTTGTTGCGAACATCGATCGTAGTGACAGCTCTCCATTCGCCTGGCTCCAGAATTCCATTCGGTTCTCCATCCTCCGATCCTCCTTTGTCAAACGTCGTTCTGATATATTCCAGGAACGTTTTGTCCGGAAAGTTTTCGCTGTGCAGGGGAACCCAGAAATCGACGTCATCGTCCGCAAAGGCGCTGAAGGGCAGGAAGGTGAATACCATTGCCAGCGTCAAAAGGGCACTGACAAGGCGCGTTCGTTTTGAGAATCGTTGTTTCATGGTGTGCTCCCTTCTGTGGTAAAATTTATTTTTTCAGGGCCCCATTCGGGAGAAGCGTCAGCTTCCCCCGAAAAAAGGGCACCCTTTTTCAAAAAGTGGTCATTGTCCGGCAGGGGCAGAATGATCCTTCGGTTGTCAGCCTCCTGCCAGCTTGCGGTAGGCGTTCAGCACCTGATAGGCCGGGATGCTGCTGCCCGGGGCAAATTTGCCGTTCAGGCGGCGCTTCATCAGCCCCTGCTCCACGCACCACTGGGCTGCCTTAGCGGTATCCGGGTCTGCCACGTCTGCAAAGGCCGGGGCCTCGGCAGGCTCGGGACGGCCTGCGGTGTTCCACAGCAGCAGCGCGGTCTGGGCGCGGTTCTCGGGTGCAGCCACGCCTTCCGGCAGCAGGGCTTGCAGCTTGCGGCCGGAAACATAATTGTACACGCCGTAGCCCACAACGCCAGCCGCCACTGCGCCTGCCGCTGCCACGATGACGACCGCACCGCCGCCGTCACCGCCGCCGGAGGGAGGCGTCACCGGGGGTTCCGGAGGCGTTACCGGGGGAACGGTGCCGCCGGTGCCAGTCACATCCAGCTTGAAACTTACTTCCAATATATCGCTTCTGCACTTATAAGCGTAGTACACTACGTTTGTGCCTTCATCGACTGTCAGAATGTTCCCATTGGCTTTGCCATGCTCCCATCCTGTAACCCGGCTTTTATCAAAGTTCCCGGGCAGAGTGCTCAGGTCAAACGTACGGTCAGGGTTCAGGGTAACGGTGTAAACATTATCACCGCTGTAAATATCCGTAAGAGAGAAATCGAGCTTCGGGTTGTTGTCCAGATTCAGGCTGGTGAGATGGTTATCCCCAAGCCACAATGTAGTCAATTTTGGACTATCGCTGACATCCAGCACGGTCAGCTGGTTGTTGAAACAGTTCAGATCCTTTAAGGAAATCATATTGTTCAAATTCAGCTGGGTCAACTGGTTATGGGCACAATTCAGTTTATTCAGCAGTTTATTCTGGCCCAGAATCAGCGATGTCAGCTGGTTGTTTTGGCATTCTACACTTACCAGACGGGACTTATGGGTCACATCTGCGTCCAGCTCTGTCAACCGATTCGAGGAACAGTAAAGTGTTTCCAGAAATTTACTATTTCTGACATTCAGTTGCTCCAGATCGTTGTGCGAGCAATCGAGATTCACCAAATCTTTCAAATGCGATACATCCAGTTGTTCCAACTGGTTCTCGGAACAATTCAGATAGTCGATATCCGGGTTCTTGCTCAGGTCCAGCTGGGTCAGTTGATTCTTATTGCATTTCAACGTTTTCAGCTTTGGATTCTGTCTCAGGTCTAATTTCTGGATAGAATTGTTTCCGCACTTCAATTCGGTCAGGTTGGGGAACGCCTCAATGCCTCTTAAGCTGCTGATGTTCTTTCCTTCGACTTCGATTGTTTCGACTTTTCTTTGTTCTTCCACCGTGAGGACATCTCTGCCACCTGCTTTGTAGGTTTTGATGTAATTTCTAAAGCTATCGTCGGGGAAATTATTCTTATTGATGGGCAGACTGGTTTCAAAGATGAATGTGGGCTTTACTCCATTGCCGCAATTGTATTGGTAGCTCACCTCATCCTTGCCATTTTCCACTGTCAGAATCGTGCCAGAAACAGAGCCGCCGTTCCAGTTGGTTGCCTTTCCCACGTCAAAGCCGGGCAGTGTGGTCAAGTCAAACTTTCCGTCTGTACGGACAGCAATGGGACACCTGTTGCCATTAGCCGTTATCGTACCGCCGCTGATTCCAGTAACGTCTACACAAGCCAACCGATTCTTTGCACAATTCAGGTTATCCAAACTGTGATTTTGGCTCAGGTCCAGCGTTGTCAGCTGATTATCATTGCATATCAAAGATATCAAGCCGCCATTCTGTTTCACGTTCAGTTCTGTCAATTTATTATTGCTACAATCCAGCTGTGTCAGCTGCGTCTGGTGCCCGACATCCAACTCCATCAATTGATTTCCAGAGCAATTCAGTTCTTCCAGCTTGAAGCATTGGCTGACATCCAACGTCATCAGGTCGTTGTTGGAACAATCAAATTTGACCAGTTCCCCCACGCTATCCATTACGATCTTCGTTATATTGTTATTGGAGCAATTCACCTCCTCAAGATTCAGCCCATAGAGAATGCCCAGATTCATGTAGGTCAGTTTATTATTGGAGCAATTCAGTTTTTTCAGTCCGCTTGAAAGAATATCAACCGACTTTTTCAGTTGATTCCCGGAACAATCCAGCTCCTTCAGTTTGAAATTTTTGCCAACATTAAGTGTTGTCAAGCCGATACCGTGGCAATCCAGCTTTTCGAGATCTTCAAAGAAACGGATTCCTTCAAGACTTTTGATTGCATAACTGGTTGGAATCGTCATATTCTTGATATCCACATCGAGCTTGCCATCGCCGTTTTTGTCACAGCATTCTTTGAGAAAGCGCCGAAATTCCTCATCCGGGAAATTAAGCTTAAAATCCGGCGAATTAAAATCAATTTCTGTGTTCGCCGCAAAGGCACTGAAGGGCAAAAAGGTAAACACCATTGCCAGCGTCAACAAGGCGCTGACAAGGCGCGTTCGTTTTGAGAATCGCTGTTTCATGGGGTGCTCCTTTCGTTTTTCGTGTTGTTATTGCTGTGCGGTAAAGGGGTTCAGCCGGTCTGCGCGGTAGAGGGCAGAATGGTCATTCTGCCGTCCACCACCGCGTCCAGCATCTCGTGCTCCCGGAAATACTCCATCAGGATATCCTGACAGGAGGTTGCCACGCTGCGGGGCTTCTGGATCTTGCAGAGGGTGTCGTAGGAGATGTTGAAAAAGCTTTCGATGTTTTTGAAGTGGTAGTTCTGCAAGCCCACGGTGAACAGGGCGTCATCGCCGATCTCCTTGCCCACCTCTCTGCCGCAGTAGGTAAAGTAATCAAAGTCGCCCTTGCGGCGGTCGTATCGCAGGCGCAGGGTGGAGGGCAGCTGGTAGAACTCGGTGTGCCCGGTGTAGGCTTCCTCCCGCAGCATATAGTGGAGCATTTCCCGCAGCTGCTGGCCGGTCACCTTGAACATGAATACGCCGTCATCGTAGGGGAAGCCCTCGATAAGGTCGCCGTAGGTAACGATGGGGCCCAGCTTTTCGGCCCGGATGCTGCCGGAGCCGATGAGCATTACATCCACCCCAAGGCTGCGGGTAAAGATATCGGCAAACAGGTTGCCCAGTTCGGTCTCCCGGGTGCGCTCCGGGTGGGTCAGCTCCCGGCGGAACCGCCCCACGATGTGGCTGTACTTTTCGTCCACCTGACTGGTGAAGCGGTGCAGCACCTGCTCCATGGCGGGGTTGCGGGGGCAGGTCTCGGCGCAGATGGGCACGGTGCGCCATGTGTAGGAATCGATGCAGTTGTTGTCCGTGTCCACGATGATGTCAAAGCGCCCGATCTGGTCGGTGCCGGTGCCCGCCTGCGCAATGACCACGCCGTTTTCCTCCACCGCGTGCTCCGGCAGGGTGTGGCTGTGCCCGCCGATGATCAGATCCACTCCCCACGCCGGGTCCAGCTGGCGCGCCAGATGGCGGTCCTCCTCAAAGCCGATGTGGGTCAGCAGCACGGTAAAATCAATATCGATGCTGTTGTGGGCGTTGCAGATCTTGCCCACCTCGGCGGCTGCTGCGGCGGTGTCCACAAAGGAGCCTACCAGAGATTCGGATTTGGTCTGGTTGATCACGTCCTGCGTGATGATGCCGATGAACAGGATGTTCATGCCGTCCATCCGCAGGATCTTGTAGGGGGTAAACAGCCGGGTGGAGGTGTTTTTGATGTAGAGGTTTGCGTTGATGATGGGAAAGCGCGCGCATTTCTCGATGAACAGCAGATGCGCGATGCCGTAGTCCACCTCGTGGTTGCCTATGGTGACCACGTCCGGGGCAAGGGCGTTCATAATTTCGATGGTGGAAAGCCCCTTGTATTCGGAATCAATGACCGAGCCCCGGAACATATCACCTGCAATGGCATAGATGGTGTTGGGCTGTTCTGCCCGCACCTTTTCGATGTAGCCGGACAGCATGGAAACGCCGCCCACCAGCTTTTCGTCCACCTGCTCTGCCAGAAAGTCTCCGTGCAGATCATTGGAGTGGAGGATGGTGATCTTTTTGGTGTGTTTCATGGTGCATTCCTCCCGGTGTTGGGGTGCGCGCCGGTCAGCCCATGGCCTCTTGCCGTGCAAAGTAGACCGTGTTGACAAGGCTCAGGTAGCTCTCCCCGCCGTCCAGATAGACCTTCAAGGCAAGGGTGTCCTCGTCCTCCAGCGTGACGGCGTAGCGGTCGCCGTGGGACCCGGTAAAGGTGGCGTACCACTCCTGATTGGAGCGGAAGGGTACCTCCGGGGTGCCCTCCTGATAGAACAGGTCGGCTTCCTCCACGTTCAGCTCCGGGTAGGGGGTAATGTAGCTGGCGGTGAAGGGCAGCTGGCTGCCCTCGGTGTCGGCGTCGGTGGGCAAAAAGCACATCCGGTCGGCGTCTGCAGGGTCGGTGTCAAAATAGCCCTCGTCGGTGTCGCGGCCGGTCTCCAGCCAGTTGCCTTCCAGCGACCACGGACTGGTGGTGGTTTCCCAGTCGTCCCCTTCCGGGTAGATGGTAAAATCGCACACGCCCTCGGCTTCCACCACATGGCCGTTCTCGCCGGAAAGGAAGGGGCTGAATACCAGCTCTTCGCCAGCGGTGGGGTACAGCTCCACCTCGGTGTTGGGGGCGATATCGCTGATGTTGCACAGCAGCAGGATGGGCTGGCCGTCCTCGCTGTAATAAAGCTGTTTGCCGCGCTGGAGCGGGTTTTCGGCATCGTCTGTCAGGCTCGTCTCGTAGACGAACAGGGTGGCATCCGGGTCCTGCGGGAAGATGCAGTACAAATCGCACCCGCCATCCGGTGCCACGACCCAGTGATCCTGCGGGATGTCATAGACGAAGCTCCACAGATCCCGCAGATTGGTCTGGCTGTCCAGCACCTTCTGCACATCGGTGGTCACCTCGTAGGAGCCGCCCAGATACAGCACACAGGCGCGGTATTCGTCCTCCCCTGCCAGAAGGCGCATGTAGGTCACGTCCTCCGGCTCGGTGTACTCCTGTTTGGCGGAGGGCGATGCGATCATCTTGTCTCCGTCCAGCATTTTTTCGGGCTTGGAGCTGGACGCGCTGCTGCCTTTGGACGACCCGCCGCAGCCTGCAAGGCCGATGGTCAGCGCCAGCAGGGCTGCCAGAAGTTTCAGTCGTTTCATAAGTTCTCCTTTCTCATGCCCTGCCGGGGCGCACCTCAGGGGGCAGCGCCGGGCGCCGGGTGTTGGGAAAAATCGTCTACGCCCTCCACCGGCACAGGGCGGCCGGTCTCGGCGGAAAGCTGCGGGTTCCAGTCCAGCGGGCGTCCGGTGCTGCAATAGACCGTTACCATGGTGTCGGTGTCCTCCCTGCTGCCGTTGCACAGCAGCAGAATGGGCTGGCCACCCTGCCTGCCGTAAAGCTCCTTGCCCGTCTCGTTCGGGTACTGAGGATCCTGCTTTTCATAGACAAAAAGTGTATCCTCCTTGCGCACGGCAAAGATGCAGTACAGCTCCCGCCCGCCGCCCGGCGCTGTGACCCAGCAGTCTGCCGGGATGTCCGCAACAAACTGCCACGGCTGTTCCGGTAAGCTGTCCAGCACGGCGTGCACATCGGTGGTGCGCTCCGGGACGCTGCCCAGATAGAGCACTGCGGCAAGGCTGCCGTTTTCCCCGGCCAGCTGCCGCATTGCGGCAAGCTGCTCCGGCTCAGCGGAATCGGCACCGGAAGCCGCTGTGCTGCTGCCCTGCCCGGCGCTGCCGGGGGCGGGGCGGACGGGGGCGCCGTCCACCGCACCGCACCCTGCCAGACTGAAAGCCAGTGCAAGCAGTGCTGCAAAAGTTTTCATGGCTTTCATGTCAGCCCCTTTGTTTTATGCCCACGGGTCGGCCGATGTCGGGATGCGGATACCGGTCATCAGGTACTGCTCCCACAAAAACCACTGCCCGTCGCCCTTGCGGCGCAGCTTGATGGGGCGGGGGGCATCGGCACCGCCGCAGGGGATGAACAGCTTGCAATAGCCTTCCTCCACGTTGGAGGTGTGATTGCTGCCCACCAGCAGGGTGAAGGGCTGGCGGGGGGTATAGCCGTTTTCCGGCGATGCACCCACAAAGTAGGAGAACGGGATATAGCTTTTGCCGTCCCGAAAGCGGTCGTTCAGGAAGGAGATCTCCTGCCCGTTCAGCGGGCGGGGGCCCCGCAGCCAGTTGAGCATCTCCAGCCCGATGTTTTTATCGGCACCGTAGGCGCACAGTGCGCAGACGGTGAGGGCTGCGGTCTTGAAGGGGGTGTCCAGACTGGCCTCCGGCAGTGCCTGCATCTGGGCAAGGCTTTCCGGCAGAGCCTGAAAGGTAAAGGTGACGGTCTGGTTGCCGGAAACATTTGCGGCGGCCTGCTTCATCTTATCAAAAAGTCCCATGAAAATACTCCTTTCTGTTTCAGCTGTGAGGGTTCAGCTCCGGTTCGGGTCATGGCGGGGCACGGTCCGCCTGCGGACGATTTTCTGGTTCAGATCCAGACTGAGGTTTACAAAATAACCGTTTTCAAAATACCATGCAAGGTCTTTGGTGTCCATGCCAACGCTGTTGCACAGCCACCGCAGGGGCACCTCCGGCCCGGAGTAGCTCTCCACCCTGCGGGCGATGGTTCTTGCATGGTAGCGGCGTTTTTCGTTGCGTGCGAACAGAACAAGGGGCACTGCGCCCACCACGATCCAGAACACATACCCGACAACGTGGGAGGTGTCCTTAGCCTGCAGGTCCAGACAGAGGGTATACAGCCCGCCAACAGAGCAGAACACGCAGAAGGCAAGCCCCGCGTTCCGCAGCCATTTGAGGACACGGGGAATCTCGCCGCGGGCTTTTTCCGAGAGATAAGGGTTCATAAACATACTCCTTTCAGAACGAGCCGCCTCCACCGCCGTGGGTGGTGCCGCTGGAAGAGGTGTGGGTGGAGCTGCCGCCGGAATCGCTGGAGCTGGACTCCTTCGGCCGCTCGGTGCGGTGCACGTCACGGTACAGGAACAGCTCCCGGCTGTTGGTCAGATTCATGCTGCCCTCCCGCACATAGCTGGCGGCATTCTCCTGGAACGCCACGCTGCGCAGCTGGCTTTTCATCACATGGACGACGACCCATGCCAGCACAAGGCCGATGCCCAGCGCAAGGAACAGGTACATGAGAGACAGCGGCTCCCGGGGCAGGTTATTCACGTCATAGGGGTGGCCCGCCCGGGCAGCGTCAATGTAGGTATCCGACCACTGGACAAAGGTGCGGAAGGCACCGGCGTAATCTCCATCGGCCATGAATGGGGTCATCTGCTCGCCAAGGTACTGGATGCCGGCATCCGTAAAGGCGGTGATGCCGTAGCCGCAGGTGGAGATATGCCATTTGCGGTCGCCCACGCTCACCAGCAGAAGCACGCCGTCCATCTCCGAGCCGTAGCCGAACTGGCAGAAGTCATACAGGTCGTCGGCATAGGCCTCCATGCTGTCGTAGTCCACGCTTTCCAGCGACTCGACGGTGGCAATGGTCACATCGAAGCTCTGGCGCAGGCTCAGCTCTTCCAGTGCGTCCTCCAGCTCGTTGTCCTCGTCCTCGGTCAGCACCTCAGCGTCGTCGAATATGCGGTAGTACAGGTCGGCAAAGCCGCCCTCCACCGCAAAGGCCGGAACAGCCAGCGCCGCCGCAAGAATCAGTGCTGCCAGCGCCGCAAAGAGGGAGTGCAGTCGGTTGGAAGTCTTTTTCATCGTTCGTCCCTCCTTTACAGGATCCGTGCCAGCCACAGCAGCCACATCACGCCGTAGGACGCGGCGGAAAGGGCAGCCGTAAGGCCCAGCATCCACTTGCGGGCAGCGCCCTTGTCCACGGGCAGGTCACCCACGAATTTGCCGGTCTGACCGTTCATGGCAAACAGGTAGTTTTCACCCCGCCAGCTGGTGCTCAGCAGCCAGACCGGGAACAGCGCATACTTTGCCTTGCCGCCGTGCAGCTGGATGCTGCTGTTATCCACCTTGACCGAATCGTAGCCGGTAACGGTCTGCTGGAACGTCTCCTCAGTGGAGCGGAGGATGCGCTTGTTGGCCCGCTCGATGCTGTCCTCGGCGCTCACATCGTATTTGTCTGCCACATAGCCGGCCAGATAGGCGGTCTGGAAGGGGATGGCGTCCTGCATGGCGAAGGGCTCGATGGACTCCATCAGGTCGTCCTCGATCTTGGACGAGCCGTCCACCGGCACTGCGTCAAAACCCAGCGTGCCGTCCCGGCGCACGGAGTAGTAGTTGGTCTCGGTATAGTCGTATTTGCTGTCCGACCAGCAGCGGGTTTGGGTGGCGGTGAACCGCAGCTGAGCATCGGCGTCGCTGTCAAAAAGCCAGAAGGGCACATACACGCCCTTGATCTCGTCGATGTGGTTCTGGCTGCGGAACACCCGGGGCAGCAGGGTCTTGCCCTTGAGGTGCTCCTGCAATTTGGCCTTGGCGGCTTTTTTGTCCAGCTTGAAGGGGATGATGAGGTCTGGCCGCAGGGCCCCGGCAAACTGTCCGGTGAGGACGATGGGGTTGCCGCAGAAGGGGCAGGCCGAGGCGGCCATGGTGTCGTCGCCCACGATCTCGCCGCCGCAGCTCT
>OHEU01001480.1_pt1 | contig 9977 bp, 8 predicted proteins | sample 1567341 | NCBI WGS metagenome assembly OHEU01 (sample SAMEA3879524, study PRJEB24766) | human gut metagenome | biome: human-associated habitat; feature: feces | place: USA | collected 1985/1987 | reverse complement strand
CTGGCGAAAAATAAAAAGGCCCCTGCCCGTCATAAGGCAGAGGAAAGCTATCTGCTCACCACCAAGCTGTACTGCGGTAAGTGCGGAGCGCTGATGTTCGGAGAAAGCGGTGTCAGCCACACCGGGAAAATGTATACCTACTACAAGTGTGCTGCTGCCAAGAAGAAAAAGACCTGCGATAAAAAGGCCGTGCGGAAACAGTGGCTGGAAGATCTGGTGGTCAACGAAACCATGAAGCTGGTGGAAGATGACGCTTCCATGAATGCCATCATTGCCAAAGTCATGGAATTGCAAAATCAGGAAAGCACAGACCTGCCCATCTACGAAAAGCAGTTGAAGGAAACGGAAGTCGGCATCACCAATATGCTGAATGCCATCCAGATGGGCATTCTGACCAGCTCTACCAAGGAACGGCTGGAAGCTCTGGAAGAACAGCGAAAGGAACTGCAAGCCCGCATTGCAGAGGAACGGCTGGCTAAGCCAAAGATGAAAGAGGAGTTCGTCCGCTTTTGGCTGCTTCGCTTCCGCAAGCTGGATATGACCCAGCCGGAGCAGCGGCAGGCACTGGTGGATACCTTCATCAATGCCATCTATCTCTACGATGATAAGGTACTTATTACCTTTAACTATGAAGATGCTAAAAAGCAGACACTTGCGAAAATAGGTCGAATATACGATGAAATTTTGAACAGATTTCAAGCGGCGTCTGCGGTACTACACCACAACTACACCAATTTTGGGACGTTTTCCCGAAAAGGAGCCTTACAAAGCGGTGTGGTGTAAGAATCGAATAGGCGGATTGGTGTAGTAGGTACACTGAACCCCAAACGCAAAAATGCGGCAGCTATGTTGTGAAAATACAACGTAGCTGCCGCTTTTTGTTTCGTATAGAGATTTTATGCTGACAGGCAACTTCTCCTGTGGTTAAATCAATTTGTCGTTGGCAAGTGTCAAACACTCCTGATTTGGCATACGCCAAAATTTACGCCAATTTAGCGCAGTTCCTCAAGCAATGCCGTGCATCCTTCCAGTATATCCTGCCATGTGGCTTCAAAATCTCCCGTGAACCATGGGTCTGCCACTTCACGGGGATGATCCGTATGCGCCATCAGCAGCGAGACTTTATGCTGTGGGTCTCCGCCGACAAGCCGCAGGATGTCGCACAGATTACTTTCGTCCATGCCAATCAGATGATCATACCGTGCATAATCCAGCCGGGTCATCTGCCGGGCGGTCTTGCCGTTGCAGTCGATGCCATGTTCTGCCAGCTTCTGCCGTGCAGGAGGATAGACCGGATTTCCGATTTCCCATGCACTGGTGGCGGCTGATGCGATTTCAAATCGCTCGGATAGTCCTGCCTTGGACGTAAGGTCTTTCATCACATACTCCGCCATCGGGCTTCGGCAGATATTTCCGAGACAAATAAATAAGATCCTGGTCATGCCGGGTCGTTCTCCTTTTGGCTTACAAAAGTATAGCCGCCGTGGGTAGTGCGGATAAAGCTGCCGCAGCCGGCCAGCTTCTTTCGCAGATTGGAAACGGTATTTGCCACGACCTTTAAGGTGTCGTCACAGTTTTGTCCCCACACAGCACGGAAAAGCTCTTCTTTTGAGAAGATTTGTCCTTCGTGGGAGGCAAGCATCAGCAGCAAATCGAACTCCAGTCGTGTAAGGGAGACTTTTCTGCCGTTGCACGACACTTCGTGGGTCATTCCATCCAGTGTAAGCCCCGGAAGAACCAACTTCTCCCATGAATCAATGGATATTTGCTCTGCCTCGATGTGCTCTCGTTCCAGAAGCATCCGGATCTTCTGCTCTAATTCCGGGTCAGGCTGTCGGGTCTTTATAACGATCATGGCAAACTCCTGCGTGTATTTTACTCTGCGGCGGTATCCATTTCCCGGAGCAGGTTTACCATCTCGATGGCACTGACTGCACAGTCATAGCCTTTATTACCTGCTTTGGTGCCTGCCCGCTCGATGGCCTGTTCGATGTTTTCGGTGGTCAGTACACCAAAGAGGACGGGAACCCCGCTTTCCAGCGAGACCGTGGCAATGCCTTTGGAAACCTCATTGCACACATAGTCGTAATGGCTGGTAGAACCGCGAATCACGGCACCAAGGCAGATCACAGCATCATACTTTCCGCTTTTTGCCATTTTAGAGGCAACCAGTGGGATCTCAAAAGCACCCGGAACCCATGCAACATGAACATCAGCGTCCTGCACATCGTGCCGGAGCAGGCCATCCATTGCTCCGCTCAGAAGTTTGGACGTGATAAATTCGTTGAAGCGGGCAGCTACGATACCGACCTTGATGTTCTGAGAAACCAGCTTGCCTTCAAATGTTTTCATTTTTAAATACCTCTTTCGTTGTTAATATTCCAGAAGATGCCCCATCCGTGCCTGCTTCGTTTTCAGGTAAAACAGGTCATACGGGGTCGCCGTCATCTGAATGGGTACGCGCTCGGAGATCTCCAGCCCAAACTCGGAGAGCTGATATACTTTGTCCGGGTTATTGGTAAGCAGGCGCAGGCTTTTTACGCCAAGTTCCCGGAGGATCTGTGCGCCGAGATAATACTCCCGTTCATCTCCATGGAACCCCAGAGCGAGATTGGCTTCCAGCGTATCCATGCCCTGCTCCTGAAGTTCATAGGCACGCAGCTTGTTGATCAGACCGATGCCCCGGCCTTCCTGCCGCATATAGAGCAGGATACCCCGGTCTTCTTTTTCGATCTGCGTCATGGCAGCGGCCAGCTGCTGGCCGCAGTCACAACGCAAAGAGCCAAATGTATCTCCTGTCAGGCATTCCGAGTGGACGCGGCACAGAATATCCTTTCCATCGCCAATGTCACCTTTTACCAGTGCAATGTGATGCTCTCCGTTCAGGCGGCTCACAAAACCATAAGCTCTGAAGGTGCCATACTTGGTGGGCAGGTTCACTGCCGTCACCTGATCGACCAGTTTATCGTGACACTTGCGGTACTCCTGTAAATCACGGATGGTGATGAATTTGATCTGGAAACGCTCTGCCAGCTTTGCCAGTTCAGCGGTGCGCATCATCGTGCCATCCTCCCGCATGATCTCGCAGCACAGGCCGCATTCTTTCAGCCCTGCCAGACGGCACAGGTCAACGGTTGCTTCCGTGTGACCGTTGCGCTCCAACACACCGTTCTTTTTTGCCAGAAGGGGGAACATATGGCCCGGTCTGCGGAAATCTTCTGCTTTTGCGTGATCGTCCACACAAGCCATCGCCGTAATGGAACGCTCTGCGGCAGAAATGCCCGTAGAAGTAGAAACGTGGTCGATGGACACCGTAAATGCCGTTTCATGGTTGTCGGTGTTATGCTGCACCATCTGCGGAAATTGCAGCTTCTGGACGAAAGCCTCGGACATCGGCATACAGATCAGACCTTTGCCGTGGGTCGCCATAAAGTTGATGTTTTCGGTGGTGGCAAATTCGGCAGCACAGATGAAGTCCCCCTCGTTTTCACGGTCGGGGTCATCCGTTACCAGAATGATTTTTCCTTGCTTCAGATCTTGCAAAGCTTCGGGAATGGTATTGAAGTTCATCGTAAACTCTCCTTAAAAGCCGCAGCGCAGCAGCATTTCTTTTGTGAGCGTGTTTTGCTTCGGTGTTTCTGATGGAAGCAGCCTCTCGATATATTTTCCAACAACATCGGTTTCCAAATTGACAAAATCCCCTTTGTGCCGTTGGTTCAGGTTCGTCTGACGGACGGTGTGCGGTATCGTGGACACGGAAAAGCCCGTAGGTTCCACCGCAGCCACGGTCAGGCTGATACCGTCTATTGTGATAGAGCCTTTTTCAACGACATAGCGAAGGATCGCAGAATCTGCATGAATGGTGTACCAGATAGCCGTATCGTCTTTTCGGATATTAGCAATGCGTCCGACGCCATCCACATGGCCTGCTACGATGTGTCCGCCAAAACGTCCGTTGGCCGGCATGGCACGTTCCAGATTGACAGCACTTCCAACGGTGAGCTGTGCAAGTGCAGAGCGGTTCAAGGTCTCGTGCATGACATCCGCAGCAAAGCTATCCGGGAAGAGCTGCCTGACGGTCAGACAGATGCCGTTGACGGCGATGCTGTCACCGATCCTGGTTCCTTCCAGAACCGTTTTTGCACGAACAGTCAGCACGGCGGAATGCTGTCCCCGATTGATGGATTTTATTGTTCCGACTTCTTCCACGATTCCGGTAAACACGGGTACTCCACCTCACTTTCGATCAGGAAATCTTTGCCAAGCTGTTCCAATCGGCTGTTCTTCAGGCGGAATGCAGCATCCGGAAGCGGGACACCTGCACCCTCAATGGGTACTTTGGCATCCCTTCCTCCGAACAGCTTCGGGGCAATGTAAGCCTGTACCTGCTGCACGATGCCGCTTTCCAGTGCAGACCAGTTCAAGGTTCCGCCGCCTTCCAGCAGAATGCTGTCGATCTGCTCCTGCCCCAGCTGTTCCATCAGTTGCAGAAGATTCACATGACCGCAATGCGCTTCCAGACAAAGGACCCGGCACCCGGCCTGTTGATATGCCGCCTGCTTCTCCGGGTCGCCGCAGCAGGTCGCAAGAATGGTCGGAACCTGTTTGGCGGTCATGACCACCTGTGATTGCAGCGGTGTCCGCAAATGTGTATCACAGATGATCCGGACGGGATCACGACCACCCTCTATCCGGCAGGTCAGCAGCGGGTCATCTGCTAGGATGGTTCCGACTCCCACCATAATGCCGCGGAATCGGTGTCGCTGCCGTTGAACATGATTCCGGGCAATTTCCCCGGTGATCCATTTGGAAGCGCCTGTGTATGTGGCGATTTTTCCGTCCATCGTCATGGCGTATTTCATGGAAACGAAGGGGCGTTTTGTGGTGATATAGTGGAAGAACACCTTGTTCAGCGCATCGCATTCCTCTTGCAGAACATTTTCGGTCACATCTATGCCGTGTGCGCGCAGGATTGCAATTCCTTTTCCAGCCACCAGCGGATTCGGGTCAGCAGAACCCACGACCACCCGGTGAATGCCCGCGTCCAGAATCGCATCCACGCAGGGCGGCTGCTTTCCGTAATGGCAGCACGGCTCCAATGTCACATACAGGGTCGCTCCCTGCGGATCTTCGGTGCAGGATGCCAGCGCATTGCGCTCCGCATGAGCCTGACCGTATCTCTGGTGCCAGCCCTGTCCGATGATCCTGCCCTCTTTTACGACCACGGCACCCACCATCGGGTTGGGAGATGTCCATCCGCAACCCTTTTTTGCAAGCTGCAAAGCCAGACGCATATACTCTTTGTCGTTCATCGTGTCGCCTCCAAAAGAAAAAGCCCTGAACAAAAACGTTCAGGGCAAGCCGAAAAGACACAAGGGACCCTTGTGCAAAAAAGAAAGCTCCAGAATGCAAACGCATCCCAGAGCAGCCTCCACAAGCGCAGAACCGTGCGGGCTCTGCGCTTGGTATCTTCTTTCATCCAGACTGTACTGTCGGCTTCGGAGTTTCACCGAATCATGCCTTACGGCTCGTGGGCTGTACCACCGGTAGGGAATCGCACCCTGCCCTGAAGATTTCTGATTCAATTACAGCGGCATTATAGCACGGCTCCTTTCGGATTGCAAGGGCATTCTGCAAACCGGGACGAAACCGGGATGAAGATGGGTACGAAACTTTTTGACTATTATTGCCTTGTCAAGAGGATAGGCGTCGTCCAGCCCTCTCTCTTTTTGCCAAAGTTTCCCTTGCCTTTTCTTGCACCCTGCCGAAATCAGCGTATTCTCAAAACTTTTTGTTGACACGGCTCGATTTTTGTGGTAATCTATCCCAACAATTGAATATAACATATTTTTACATATTCGTTCTGGCCCTGCGGGGCTGAACATTTTGGCTTTCAGCCGTTACATAACCGACTAGCATGACCTTCCAGAAAAAGCGAAGGCAGGGCTGGTCTGTTTTGTGACGGCTTTTTTGTTGCCGTTTTGCCCGTTGCACCTTGAAAACCACATGACCGTCTGCATGGGATACCCGGCGATGACCCTGAGAAGGAGAGCCGGAAAACGCCGCCGGAAGGGGGGCAGGAAAGCCATGCAGGGAGAACGGCAGGACGTTGATTTCCCAGTTGCGGAGTAAAACGATGTGATCAAAATGATCACATCGTTTTTCCGTAACGCCAAGAAAGGACGGAATGCCTATGAGTAATTTTACCCCTGCATGGTTCAAGAAAGGTTTTTTCAACGAATCCCTGTTCTGTGACGATTTTCTGAGCACCCACCAGCTACTTTACTCGAATGGCGCATTTTTCACCCCGGACGGCAGAATGGTGGACCCCATGCCCCTGCGCTGCGAGATCTTCGAGATGATGCGTGAATACGTCGGGGCGAACCTTGCCAAGAAGGTCACCAATGTGGTGGACGTGCTGAAACTGGCGGCACAGGTAGAGGACTTTCCACCTGTCACCGACCGCATTGCGCTGGCAAACGGCACCCTGTATCTGGACGGTACCTTTCAGGAGGGCAAGCCGGAGATCGTCCGCAACCGGCTCCCGGTCAGATATGACCCGAAAGCTGCACAGCCTACCCATTGGTTGCGGTTTCTGTCCGACCTGCTCTACCCGGAGGACATCCCCACGGTGCAGGAGTTCATCGGGTACTGCCTGATTCCCAGCAACAAGGGTCAGCGCATGATGGTCATCAAGGGCAGCGGCGGCGAGGGAAAATCGCAGATCGGCGTGGTACTGTCCCGGCTGCTCGGCTGCAACATGAAAGATGGCAGCATCGGCAAGATTTCGGAGAACCGCTTTGCCCGTGCCGATCTGGAGCACACCCTGCTCTGCGTGGACGACGATATGCGGATGGAAGCCCTGCGCCAGACCAACTATGTCAAGTCCATCGTGACCGCACAGGGGCAGATGGACTTGGAGCGCAAGGGCAAGCAGAGCTATCAGGGCTGGATGTACGCCCGCCTGCTGGCGTTCAGCAACGGGGACTTGCAGGCTCTGTATGACCGCTCGGACGGTTTCTACCGCCGACAGCTTATCCTGACCACCAGAGAGAAGCCACAGTCCCGTGTAGACGACCCGGACATTGCCGAGAAGATGGCAGCAGAGATTGATGGCATCCTGCTGTGGGCATTTGAGGGCTTGCAGCGGCTGGTGAAGAATGGCTTCCAGTTCACCGAGAGTGACCGTGCCAAGCGCAACCGGGAACTGGTGAAGCGGGACAACAACAATGTGTTCGATTTCCTCGAATCCGAGGGCTACATCCGCCTGAAGGCGGATGCCTGCACCAGCTCGAAAGAGCTGTATGAGGTCTACAAGATGTGGTGCGAGGAGAACAGCCTGAATGCGATCAAGGCACGAGGGTTCAGCGATGCGCTGATCGCCAACCAGCGCAGGTATAATCTGGAATCCACCAACAACATCGTCAACTCGTCCGGGCGGCGGGTCCGGGGCTTTGTGGGTATCGAAGCCCTTGTGCAGCCCGACCTCACCCCCAATGGCTGGCGGGCATGACCCGCTTTTGATCCCCCTATATGGTGCGTTTTCGGTCTTTCGCTGCGTACGCACGTACGCAGCAAAACGCCAAAGTCCTCCTTTATAGGGGGGTGTTGGCAAAGTGTCAGGTTGACAGTTTGCCAAGAGTGGTAAGTGACGGGAAACGGCACTTACCAGCTCCTACCCAATTCCCCAAAATGGGAATCAGGGTGGGATGGCCGTTATCAGACCGTCTATCTGCCTGTTACCATTTTGGGAACAGGCAAAATCAGTTGGTCAATTTGGCCAACTGAAAAAGCCGGACGAGCTGCGGGCAGGGATTCGCAAATCTTTGCCTGTCAGCTTGCCCGGAGCAAGAGTGCAGAGAGCGCAGCTCTTTGCCCCAGTGATATGATGCTGTGCGTCATATCCTACTGGGTATTATCTGGCGCAAAACGGCGGCAGATCCAGCAGCTCCGCTGCTGCGTTCTCCCCACCAAGCTGTTGAAACGGAGGGATGTCTATCTGAAACTGACACGACACAACGGACGAGCCGGAGCACACGGCACTTACAACCCCAAGCACAATGACCGCAGTTTCAACCTTGCCAACAGTGAGCACATCGACCCGGAACGAGCCAAGGGCAACATCTACTGGGACTGCTTCCACGGTTTCCGTTCGGCTCTTGACCCACAAGACCCGGATGATCTGGCGACAACCTTCTCAGATGTGGAACGGCAATTCTACGAGACCCACTACACGGCCTTCATCGAAAACCAGAACGAGCGTAACGCAAAGATCCGACACACGGAACGCAACCACTCCATTCCCGACCTGCTGTCCAGCCGCAAGACCTGCCCGGAAGAAACCATCTATCAGCTTGGAACGTTGGATGAACACGCTTCGGCAGAGGACTTGCTGAGCGTCGTCACAGAGTTCATCGAGGAGTTCAAAGCCAAGTATGGCGACCATGTTCATGTGTTGGACTGGGCACTGCATCTGGACGAAAGCACTCCCCACATCCATGAGCGTCATGTGTTCGACTGCGAGAACAAGTACGGAGAGATCGCTCCACAGCAGGAAAAGGCACTGGAAGCGTTGGGCTTCGAGCTGCCCGACCCGGCCAAACCTCTCAGCCGCCGCAACAACCGCAAGATCACCTTTGATGCCGCCTGCCGGAAGATGCTATTTGAAATCGCCAAGCGGCACGGGCTGGAATTGGAGGAAGAAGCGGAGTACGGCAACCGCAAATATCTGGAAAAGCAGGATTTCATCCTTGCTAAACAAAAGGAGCAGCTTGCCGCCCAGCAGAACAAGCTGGACGAACTGACCCTGAAAGTTTCGGATATGGAGACCTTGCTGGAAGATGTTTCGGCTGCGGCCTACGACAAGGCGGTGGAGGTCGTGACCGATGTAGTGCGCACCGAGACCCGCAAGGAAGATATGCGGATGATCGAGGACACGAAGAAGTGGGTGCTGTCCCCGGAACGCAAGGCTCCGCAGGCCACGAGAGAGTATGCCGCTCACCGAAGATCGTCTTGTCGGAGCCATGAGGCTCGCCTTGACGGAATCTGTAGATGTGACTTTCATGGCTGTCGGAGCGGCTGCTGCCATCTGGTCCTATCTTGGGGAGAATGGAATGACTCAGGCGATGGATTCGTGTCGCAGAAACTTGTGCGCATTATCCGGCCTTTCGGAAGGCTCGGAAGTAGTCGGATTGGTACTTGAATTTTACAGAATCATACTTGACACCCGTTCAGTGGCAGAACTCTGTCATGCGGCGGAAAGGAAGAAGGCCGTTTCGCGTATGTGCGTGATCTGACTTGTGGGCGTTTACTTCACGAGGTACGACAAATATTCGTGTTTTGAATATGTTGTCGTGCCTTGTATTTTACTCATCAACAGAGAAAAGGCTTTCTTGGCCATGTCTTCTATAGGCTGTTCTACATACCAGAGGCTGTCTGACATCAGCGCCTTGTATGACTTGGCTTCGTCAAAACAAAGAAGGGTGACGCTCGAACCATCGTGCTGGTGCTCTGACAACGCATCCATGGCAAGCGTGAATACTCTTCGAGAGGAAAAGAAGATCGCGTCCGGTTTCTGGCCAAGAAGGTCGTTCATCACTTCCCCGACTTTGTGTATTTCTTCAAATTCAACATTCCTGATCAGCAAAGGATTGTACAGATTATGATTCTTTAATGCGTCTTCATATCCTCTGACACGTTCAGTGATGGCGTTTACATCCAGTTTCAATGTCAGCATAGCTATTCTCTTCTTCCCGCAGGTGATGAGTTCTTTGATTGCATTGGCGCTGCTCGCATAGTTGTCTGTGCCGACATAATCGGCTTTGAGCGTGTCGATCAAACGGTCAATCTGCACCACAGGAGTCCCGGATTTGATCACGTCTTCCAACATCTCTTTGCAGTTTTGGGTTGGAACAACGATGACTCCGTCCACTTTTTTGCTAATAAGCACATGGATTATGGATTCGAGCTCGGAATCA
>OHEU01001458.1_pt1 | contig 10139 bp, 10 predicted proteins | sample 1567341 | NCBI WGS metagenome assembly OHEU01 (sample SAMEA3879524, study PRJEB24766) | human gut metagenome | biome: human-associated habitat; feature: feces | place: USA | collected 1985/1987 | reverse complement strand
TATGGAGATAACTCCAAAGGCTATGGAGTTAACTCCGCAAGCTTGGGAGATAGAAATCATTCGTTCAAAAAGGCTTAGTCACAAGGATGTGAGAGCTTAGGAATCGGCTTGCCGGAGTTTGTTCTGTATGGAAGAAGCTGCCTCCGCTGTTTGTATCATATCGGATTCCGTTATTTTAAGGCCTTGCCATCCGAGAAAGCATTACCCACTTTTTCTCCTACTTTCAGATAATCATTATTGAACGGGTCGAAGATGACGGGAATAACTTTGGAGGCATCCACTTTTCCATTCTGATCCAGTACACGTTCATCTACACTTACATTGACTATTTCGCCGCGCAGGATACAGGTTTCGGGATTGTAATCCTTCAGCTTGCATTCCACAGCTACGGATAATTCATCAATCAGCGGGGCATCCACAAATTCCGACCGGGTGGCATGGAATCCCGCACGGGCGAATTTGTCCGGAACCTTGTTGCCCGAAACAATGCCTACATAATCGCAAGCGATGATTTGCCCGGCTTCTGCCATGCTCACTGTGAATGCTTTGCGTTTCAGGATGTTGGCCGTTGTCTTGTGACCTTCGCTGATACAAATACTGATTTCATTCATTTCACTGATACCGCCCCAAGCCGCATTCATGGCATTGGGAAGACCGTTTTCATCGTATGCGGCGATGATAAATACCGGTTGCGGATAGGTAAAAGGTTTTGCTCCTAAATTCTTTCTCATACTATTTATTTTTTAGTCCATTGTTTAATCTCTTCTTTGGTAGCACCGTTCATCAGCCTGCCTTTCTGCCAGTTCAGGCTGGGGTAGGCTTTCTTTAATTCTTGTTCGGCGTTAGAAATGCGGCTTCCACCCGAGGTAGCGAATGGAATGAGGATCTTGCCTGTGAAATCACCTTTTTCTATAAAACTGTTGATGATTCTTGGAGCCAGGTTCCACCAAATGGGGAAACCGATATAGATGGTATCATAGGCTGCCAAGTTTTGGGGCTGGGAACGCAATGCGGGACGTGACGAGGCATCTGCCATTTCCACACTGCTGCGCGAGGATTTGTCGTGCCAGTCCAGGTCGGCGGAGGTATATTTCTTTGCAGGTTGTATTTCGTAGAGGGCTCCGCCTGTCACCTCCGCTATCTGTTTGGCGGCTTTCTCTGTTGTACCTGTCGCCGAGAAGTAAGCTACTAATGTTCTGTTGCTCTGTTTCTGTGCGTTTACGGTAATACACAGTATCATGATTACCGTCATAAATAATCCGAGTCTTTTCATACGATTTATGTTATTTGGTTCAAATATACGTTTTAATATTTTATGATGTTGCAAATTTAGGTATATTTGCTTGGGTTCTTTGTAGATAAATTACGGGTATCCTGACCTTAATTACTGATTCTGCCATATATAATATATGGATCAGGATATCAAGCTGATTATCAAAGAAGAAATCAGTCTATTACTAACGGCAGGTGACAAAATCGTAACAAAAAACGAAGAAATTCGCTTAGTGGTGGGCTTACGCTGCAAAGGTAACAAAAGCCCGCCAATCATAAAAATAAAGCTGGCGAAAAGAGAAACATTCTTTTTCTTTTCGCCAGCATCTATTTTGCTGTCAACACAAACAGGTTTAGTCCGTTTTGGATATCTATACAAAGCGATAAACTAAAACTCAATTTTCACCTACCTGAAAAAAAGTTCCTACTTCTTTTTGCTATTTAAAATATTGTTCGTAGTTTTGCGAACAACAAATAAAAAGGAGATATTGAAGTGAAAGATAAACCGTACACAGTAGAGCAGGAACAGATTGCTCGTTTTGCCAAAGCAATGGGACATCCCGCACGAATGGCTATTCTTGCTTTTTTAGCAAATCAAGAAAGTTGCTTCTTCGGTGATATACACGAAGTGCTGCCTATCGCTAAGGCAACCGTTTCTCAACATTTGAAAGAACTGAAAGAAGCTGGCTTAATTCAAGGAGAAATAGAAACGCCAAAAGTACGGTATTGTATCAACCGGGAAAATTGGGAACTCGCACGAAAGTTATTTACTACTTTTTTGGGGGATTGCCAATGTAAAGGTACATCGTGCTGTGAATAACAGCACCTTTTTTTAAAATCATTGTTCGTAGTTCTACGAATTACGATTATTATATTAACTTTAAAGTAGAATTAGAAATGGAAATCAAAGTATTAGGAACCGGGTGTTCAAGCTGTAAAGCATTGTATGAAACCACTAAACAAGCTATTTCAGAATTAGGCTGCGATGCAACACTAATCAAGGAAGAAGATTTATTGAAAATCATGGAGTACAACATTTTAGGTCTTCCGGCTTTGGTGATTGACGGAAAAGTTGTATCAGCCGGAAAAAGATTGTCCCTTTCGGAAGTAAAAGAGTTGATAACCAAATAAAAAATGAACTATGAGAAAGTTATTTTATCTACTGATTGCGATGCTGGTCTTAATGTCCTGTGGAAATGGTTCAAAGAAAAAAAACGAGGAAAACAAAGCGGAAGAAATACAGCCTAACCGCATTGAAGTTCTCTATTTTCATGGAGCGCAACGATGTATCACTTGCAGGGCGATTGAAGCCAATACAGTAGCCCTTTTGGATAGTCTTTATTCCCAAGAAAAAGCAAATGGCAAGATTATCTACAAAGTAGTAGATATTTCTAAGAAAGAGAATGAAGCGATTGCAGACAAGTACGAAGTTACATGGTCGTCTTTGTTTGTGAATGGCTGGAAAGACGGAAAAGAGAATGTAAACAATATGACCGAGTTTAGTTTCTCCAATGCGAGAAATGCACCGGACAAGTTTAAAGAGGGAATTAAAAGCAAGATTGACGAATTGTTAAAACAGTTGTAAGATGGACTTTCTTCAATCATTATTAGATAGCAGTTCTGTTCCCGCTATTACAGCCTTTATATTGGGGATTTTAACGGCAGTTAGCCCGTGCCCGCTGGCTACAAACATAACGGCAATAGGATTTATAAGCAAGGATATAGAAAACCGTCACCGGATTTTTATAAACGGGTTGCTCTACACTTTCGGCAGAATAGTGACCTATACGGTTCTTGGCTTTATTCTTATTCCTATTCTTCGTGAGGGCGCAAGTATGTTTATGGTGCAAAAAGCTGTAAGCAAATACGGGGAAATGCTGATTGCTCCGGTGTTAATCATCATTGGAATATTTATGCTTGATATAATAAAACTCAATCTACCCAAAATTAATATCGGTGGGGAAAGCCTGAAAAAGAAAACTAAAGGCGGTTGGGGAGCTATGTTGTTGGGGGTCTTATTCGCTCTTGCTTTTTGTCCTACCAGTGGAGTATTTTATTTCGGTATGCTTATCCCTCTATCAGCAGCAGAAACAGGCGGCTATCTCTTACCTGTAATCTATGCTATTGCTACGGGATTACCTGTAATCCTTTTTGCATGGATTTTAGCTTATAGTGTTGCCGGACTGGGGAAGTTTTACAACCGAATACAGATATTTGAGAAATGGTTTCGCAAAATAGTTGCTATTCTCTTTATCGCAGTTGGAATATATTACGCAATAGTATTTTATCTATAAATAAACATTAAGTATCATTTTAAATAAAAAACAGTATGAAAAAGATAGAAATTTTCGACCCGGCAATGTGCTGCCCTACGGGTCTTTGTGGAACAAACATCAATCCTGAATTGATGCGTATTGCGGTAGTAATCGAATCATTGAAGAAACAAGGTATCATCGTTACCCGCCACAATTTACGTGACGAACCACAAGTATACGTAAGCAATAAGACGGTGAACGACTTCCTGCAAAAGCATGGTGCGGACGCACTGCCTATTACTTTAGTAGATGGAGAAATAGCTGTTTCACAAACCTATCCTACCACCAAACAAATGAGTGAATGGACGGGGGTCAATTTAGATTTTATGCCAGTTAAATAAGTATTCACCAATTAATTATTTAAGAAAAATGAGAACATTCAATTTATCAGATATAGAATTGACAAAATACCTTTTCTTCACCGGAAAAGGCGGTGTGGGCAAAACTTCTATTGCCTGTGCTACTGCGGTAGGTTTGGCAGATAATGGTAAGAAAATACTTCTTATCAGCACAGACCCGGCTTCAAACCTGCAAGATGTCTTTAATCAAACTTTAAACGGACACGGCACGGATATTCAGGAAGTACCCGGCTTAACTGTAGTTAATCTCGACCCGGAACAAGCTGCTGCCGAATACAGGGAAAGCGTTATTGCGCCTTTCCGAGGAAAACTGCCCGATAGTGTTATCCAAAATATGGAAGAACAACTTTCAGGTTCTTGCACGGTAGAAATTGCTGCTTTCAATCAATTTTCCGATTTTATCACGGATGCTGATAAAGCAAAAGAATATGACCATATCATCTTTGATACAGCCCCAACGGGACATACATTGCGAATGCTACAACTACCATCGGCTTGGAGTACGTTTATTAGCGAAAGTACGCACGGTGCATCATGCTTAGGGCAATTATCCGGTTTGGAAGAAAGGAAAGGCATCTATAAGCAAGCGGTTGAAACACTCTCGGATGCAAATGCAACTCGCTTAGTGTTGGTAAGTCGTCCCGAAATCGCACCTTTGAAAGAAGCTGCCCGTTCTTCGCATGAATTACAATTACTGGGAATTAATAACCAGCTATTAGTAATCAACGGACTTTTGCTGCAATTAGATGAAGCCGATAGCGTATCGAAACAAATATATGACAGACAGCAAACCGCCCTGAAACAAACCCCTGCGGAACTGCTGGATTACCCCTCTTATTCTGTTCCTTTACGGTCGTATAATCTATCTAACATTGCAAATATCCGCCGGATGCTATACGATGATAATTTAACAGACAATGCGGATTATCAACGGATTACTGATGCAAAAGGTATAGACGAATTGGTTAATGACCTCTATCAGTCAGGGAAAAGAGTTGTATTTACTATGGGAAAGGGTGGCGTAGGTAAAACAACGTTAGCCACGGAAATAGCCCTGAAATTAACTAAACTGGGTGCAAAGGTGCATCTAACCACCACTGACCCGGCAAACCACCTGAATTACAACCTTGCAGTTCAGGCAGGTATTACAGTAAGCCGCATTGATGAAGCGGAAGTACTGGAAGCCTATAAAAACGAAGTTCGTAGTAAAGCTGCGGAAACAATGACTGCCGAAGATATGGAATACATAGAGGAAGATTTGCGTTCACCGTGTACGCAAGAAATCGCAGTGTTCCGGGCTTTTGCCGAAATCGTAGACAAAGCGGAAAATGAAATTGTTGTGATTGATACCGCACCTACCGGACACACCTTGTTACTGCTGGATGCAACGGAAAGCTACCACAAGGAAGTACAACGCACGCATGGCGATTCTCCTGCTTCGGTAAGAAAATTATTACCACGTTTAAGAAACCAGCAAGAAACGGAAGTTGTTATTGTGACCTTGCCCGAAGCAACCCCCGTCTTTGAAGCCGAACGTTTGCAAAAGGATTTACAGCGTGCGGGAATTAATAACAAATGGTGGGTTGTAAACGCTTGTTTATCATTAACCGATACGGAAAATTCTTTTTTGCGGGCAAAGGCACAAAATGAATTGACTTGGATTAAGAAAGTAGAAGAATTGTCAAAGGGAAACGCTGCCCTGATAGCTTGGAAAAATAATTGAGAATATGAGAATTTTAATCCTTTGTACTGGAAATAGTTGCCGTAGCCAAATGGCACACGGCTTATTACAATCATTTGACAGTAAACTGGAAGTCTTTTCAGCAGGAACAAAGCCTGCTGAAAAGGTTAATCCGATGGCAGTAAAGGTTATGACTGAAATAGGTATTGATTTAGCCCAACATACCCCTAAAAGTGTCAATCTATATGTAGGAAAAAAATGGGACTATGTTATTACGGTCTGCGGTGGTGCAAACGAAAGCTGTCCTATGTTTACTGGTGAAGTAAAAAACAGGTTGCATATTGGGTTTGACGACCCATCGGAAGCAACCGGAAGTCCGGAATTTATCGACAATGAATTTCATCGGGTACGGGATGAAATAAAAGCCCGTTTCTATGACTTCTATCTAAATGAATTAAAACCGCAATTAAACTAAATAGTTGTTGTTATGGAAAAGAAACAAGGAATTGGATTTTTTGAAAAATACTTAACCATTTGGGTTGCCTTGTGCATTGTTATCGGAATTGCTGTGGGGCAATGGCTCCCGGTAATCCCGCAAACATTAAGCAAGCTTGAATACGCCAACGTGTCGATACCCGTAGCTATCCTGATATGGTTAATGATTTACCCGATGATGCTAAAAGTGGATTTTCAAAGCGTTAAGAATGTCGGCAAACGTCCGAGAGGAATAATTGTCACCTGTGTTACAAATTGGCTTATAAAACCGTTTACCATGTTCGGGATAGCTTATTTGTTCTTCTATGTCATTTTTAAAACTTTTATACCTGCCGAATTAGCAGAAGAATATTTAGCCGGAGCGGCATTATTGGGGGCTGCACCTTGCACGGCTATGGTATTCGTGTGGAGTTATCTCACTAAAGGGGATGCCGCTTATACGCTGGTACAAGTTGCAGTGAACGATTTAATCATATTGATAGCGTTTGCTCCTATCGTTGCTTTCTTGCTGGGGGTTGGCGGCGTATCTATTCCGTGGGACACTTTAATGTTATCTGTTGGCTTGTTTGTTGTGATACCACTTGCTGCTGGGGTCATTACCCGCATAATGATTATACGCCGTAAAGGGATAGAATACTTCAATAATGTATTTATTAAGAAGTTTGATAATTATACGGTGGGTGGGCTGTTATTGACACTTATCATCCTATTTTCATTTCAGGGAGAAACGATACTGAACAATCCTCTGCATATCGTATTGATTGCAGTTCCGCTCGTGCTGCAAACGGTTCTGATATTCTTCGTTGCCTACGGTTGGGCGAAATGGTGGAAATTACCCCATGATATTGCTGCGCCTGCCGGAATGATTGGAGCAAGTAATTTCTTTGAATTAGCGGTTGCTGTGGCTATTTCTCTATTCGGTTTACAATCCGGGGCTGCATTGGCTACGGTGGTAGGTGTGCTGGTTGAAGTTCCGGTTATGTTGATGTTGGTAAGGATTGCAAATAATACACGGAAATGGTTTCCGATTACAAAATAATTGTAGATAAAAAGGAGAATGTGTCAGAATGGACACATTCTCCTAATGGAATGTTTTTGTTTTACTATCACTTAGTTTACCGTTGACAACAGCAAGTATGTGTATGGCAAGACCTGTGATTTAAGTGATGATGATGTCTACAGTTTCTATGGCTTAAAGTACATCCGACTAGTGACATCAATAAAACTAAAGTAAATGCTATTCCTAGAATTCTCATATTATTGTTGATTTTGAGTTTATTTTATAATTTAAAATCTGAGTTTAACACCCGCATTCATTACAAATCCATCCAAAGGAGCATAAATATCCCGGAAAACAGGATTAGATATACTTCCGGTATATATAGTATCAAAGCGGGTTTGCCGTCTGTCGGTGAAGTTTTCAAAGTTAGCATACAATGAAAACATCTCCCATATTTTTTCAATCATGAAGCCGCACACCACATATTGTTTTCCTTTTTGTCCGTCTCCTAGTTTTTGGGGGCTGAAATAATAAGCCTCTAATCCTATTTTCCATTTATCTTCTACTTCATACATTAGAATACTGTTCAACCTATGTTTCGGAGTTAATATATTCTCTTGTTTCACCCCATTTTCTTTGGTTCGGGTATCGGTGTATGTATAGCCTAAGTATAAGTGGAAATCTTTGTATCCGATTTTTACATTCGTTTCTCCTCCTTTGCTATCTGTATTGCCGGATATGTTGTTAAGTCGATATAGCCCATCTTTTGTAGATTGCAATAATAAAGGATTATCGAGATAAGTGTAGAAGAATAATTGGTTTATGCTGAAAGTTACATTTCCATCGAAGATTGATGTGACATAATTAAAGTCTAAATTCAAACCATAACTTCTTTCGAGCTTGTTATTGTCTTTATCAATTGGCAATACATTCTGATATTGTAGCCTTTCGCTATCCTCTGTAAATATGGTAGGTGATTTATAGCCAAATCCTCCTCCAAGTCGAGATGAAAACTTATCCGTAATTTTGAAATGTGCAGAAACTCGTGGTAGAATTGCTGCGCCATAATCCGGAATATAGTCTGCTCTTAATCCGGTTTCCAGATTCAACCATTTTGTTGCCTCCCAATTGTTTTGTACGAATGCTCCCATGGTTGTCTGGTTGTAGTCTCTTAACTGAAAATCAGTAAGTTTCTTTTCATCAAATTTGTCTGTCCATAAGTTGAGACCAGCCACCCATTCTGTTTTTTGATTCGTGCGTGTGTAAGTCAATTCACTAAAGGTAGATACCTGAGTACCTTCAAAAGTATAAGTGGGTACACCGATATTTCTATTGAAGTATGTTACACTGTTTTTGAAATCAATTCTGTCTTTTTCGCCGAATTTGTGTTCGAATGTCAGTTGTGTGGAATGTCTTTGAGTCTTGTTTTTCTCGAAATAGGAATGTGTGTCATTTCCATTTCCTTTAATATACTCAATATCCCCGCCCAAACGGTCTTCAAACATAGCATTTAGCCCTACACTCATTTGCGTGTTCTCTGAAAAATAGAGAAATAATTTGGGGTTGAAGACATATCTGTCAAACTGCGGAATGGCTGTGAATCCGGTGTTAGAGGGGTCGTAAGCCCAATTTCTGTTGTAGGAAGCAAAAATGGTTGTACCGACCTTTTTGAATCGTTGCCCATAGAAAGCGCTGACGTCCAAACCTTTTCCGGATGTCCCGTTAAGATGCAGACCTAAATCTCTTTTCTCTTCGGGAGTTTTTGAGATAAGATTAATCAAGCCTGCTATTGCTCCACCGCCATATAAAGTTGAAGTTGAGCCTTTGATGATTTCCACTTGTTTTAAGTCAAGAGGTGGCGTTTGCAATAATCCCAGTCCGCTCGCTGCACCAGCAAAAACGGGGAATCCATCTTTTAATATTTGTGTATATCTGCCATCCAATCCTTGTATGCGGATTGATGCATTTCCGGATGTGGCAGAAGTTTGCTGGGTGATAATACCTGTGCTTTCGTTTAGTAACATACGAATGTCGCCCGGTTTCATGCTCCCTTTTTCTCCTAGTTCTTCGCTTGAAATAAATTCAACACGGGTCGGGATGTTTTGAATAGTGCGTGTACCTCTGGTTGAAGAAATGGTAACTTCTTCCAGCATTTCATCATCTTGTTCCAAGAAGATTTCGACCGGAGCTGAAGAAGATAAAGGGAATGTGTATGATTTGGTTTCCGATTCATAGCCTAAGTAGCTGAATGTGATATGTTGCTTTCCGTCAGGTATGTTCGAAATGGTGATTATTCCGTTTTCATCTGAGCTTGCTCCATTGGCGGTTTTATTAAGAACGGCATTCACGCCAACCAGTATCTCTTTAGTATCTCCGTCTTTAACGATTGCTTTAAATATGTTTTGCGCACAAATGCTTTGTGCCAGCAATGTAATTATTGCCAGTGCTATTAATTTAATTTTCATTTTTCTTGTTTTGTCAATTTAGTGCCACACACTTAATCTGTATTATAATAAGTGCACGACGTACTGGTGATGAAACAGCGGTTTCATCATCATGAATTTAATAAATAAATGGTGAGGTCATATTAATTATGACATACAGAAATCTGCTAAATTCATCAGCTTAGGCGGCTGCCAAATTGAGGAAGAGAAATGAGGAATCATTTTCTCTTTGTAAAACGAAAGGTTATTATTTAATAGAATTAATTCGGCGGTTGGTGAATGAAACAATTTGGGTATTGGACAACCTGTGCATGTGTTGCAATGTAGAAATGGTGAACAATTGCAGTCTGTACATGAGGAACCATCATTATCAGCACATGGTTCTTCTGTTTGTTCATTAGCACATTGAAACAGACATTTGTCTTCAAGAAAGCATGGAACTGTTGATAATAACAGCACCCATAAAGCTAATATGTAGGACAAATGTTTCATTAATATCTATGCTTTGTTCTGATTTTGAGCTGCAAAATTAGTTATTTATATTTTATAAACAAAACATTCTGCAATTTTTAT
>OHEU01001449.1_pt1 | contig 10173 bp, 10 predicted proteins | sample 1567341 | NCBI WGS metagenome assembly OHEU01 (sample SAMEA3879524, study PRJEB24766) | human gut metagenome | biome: human-associated habitat; feature: feces | place: USA | collected 1985/1987 | reverse complement strand
TTTTCGTTAAGCCAAATGAGCAGAGCTAAGCTTGCTTGAGCTTTGCCATGGCGAGAAAACGTGCCATAAAATGGAACAATTACAATAATAAGATAAACAAAAATAAAATAAATATAAGGATATGACGAACAACAACTTGGCCTTGCCCGAAGGCATTATATTGCACGGCGAGGCATACGACTATAAGATAACAAGTGTGTTGGGACAAGGCTCCTTCGGCATTACCTACCGCGCAAAGGTAGAGATGCGAGGCGCCTTGGGCACCCTCGACAGCAACATGTATGTGGCCATATAAGAGTTTTTTATGAAAGAGGTGAATGGCCGCGACAACACATCAGTAACCAGTGGCAGCACCTCGCGCGACGGACTGTTTGAATATTATCGCGAGAAGTTTGAGCGCGAAGCCCGCAACCTGAGCACCTTGCAGCACAAAAATATTGTGCGCGTGCTGGAGTCGTTTCAAGCTAACGGCACGGTATATTATGCCATGGAGTATATCTCTGGACAAAGTCTTGACAGCGTCATCATCAAGTCGCCACACCATTGCCTTGATGCTGCTACAGCCCTGGGCTACACTCAACAGTTAGGCAGCGCCCTAAGCTTTATGCACAGCAAGGGCATGCTGCACCTTGACGTGAAGCCCGCTAACGCCATGGTAAAAGACGATGGCACGGTGGTGCTCATCGACTTTGGCCTGTCAAAGCAATATGCTGCCAATGGCGAACCCGAGTCGAGCACCAAGGTGGGCGCTGGCACTCCTGGCTATGCTCCGCTTGAGCAAGCCAGCTATCGCGAGGGCAAAGGCTTTCCCACCATGATGGATGTGTATGCATTGGGCGGAACCCTCTATAAAATGCTTACGGGACAGCGTCCGCCCGAGGCATCAGAAATACTGAACGACGGGTTCCCCATCGGCGAGATGAAGCAACATGGCGTGCCCCCACAGGTGGCCGCCTGTGTAAGAAAGGCAATGGCTCCGCTAAAGAAAGACCGCTATAAAACCATCGACCAGCTGCTCAACGCCCTTGCGCAGTGCAGCCTGCAAGGCGGCAGCTATGACGAACTGAATGAAGCAACTACCATTGCCGAGGTTGATGTGATTGGTGTGGTAAAGCCTCAGGTTACACCTCAGGAACAGGTTATTCCTCAGGTTACGCCCAAACCTCAGCCTACACCTCAACCCAAGCCTCAGGTTACACCCAAACCTCAGCCTCAGGTTACGCCTAAGCCCAAGGTTGTGCCCGTGCCCTCTTCATCTATAGATGAGAAAGAAAAGAAATCGAATAAGAGCAAAATGGTAATAGGTGCAGTAGTGGCCGTGGCAGCCATCATCGCCTTTAACGCCGTACCCCGTGGCGGAAAGACAACAGGTGGAAAGACAGTACCCGATACGATTGAGGCAATCAAAACCCACGAAATTACTGATACGGTTCCGTTTATGTGTGCCGACTACACCGAGGGCTGGTGGATGGGCACTGTGAATGATAACAATGAACCGGCTGGTAAAGGCGTGTTCTATTATCGTGACGATGATAAGGATGGCCGTTCTGAATATCGAGGATGCATATACGGAGGCGTACGACAAGATGCTGGTAAAGCTACGCTGACTTATAAAAATGGTAACTGCTATGAGGGTACCTTCTTGGGCGATCTGTTTTCAAATGGCACACTCTGGATGCCCAATGATGGCTTGGTCTATGTGGGAGAGTTTTATAATACAAACGACTTCTATAAAGGAACCCTCTACCGTATAATTGGCGATAGAAAGATGGGCGAAAAGGTTGGCACTTATGAAGACGGTAAACTGGTGACGTATATTAAATAAAGGAATAGAAACAATGAATAATAGCGAGCAATATCGCATAGCACCTCACCAAGCACCCGACTTTGGTTTGGGCCCATTTATCGATGGCTACGCCGTGCCCACAGGGCGCTATAACCCCTTGCGGTTGCTGTTCAACCGCAAGGGCTGTAGCAGCGTGATGGTGTATGAGCAAGGCTTTGTGTGCCAAGAGCAGAGGGCCGATGGCACGCTGTCGCTCGATTTGCACATGCCGTTCAGCAAGATAAAAGGCATCATGAGCCGTGGCACCGACAAAGAGGCAGCACAGAAAGGCAACGATAAGAAACTCACCCTACAGGTGTTGGGCCATGATAGCCTGGTGCGACGTATCTATCCGCGTCTGCAAAGCAGCTGCCAAGCCATCCTCGATGCTTGGCACATCTTCCTTCACAATCGGCTCAACACCGAACTAAAAGAACAAGAATATTGCACGTTTGTTGACGACGAGGGCCACGAACTGATGCTGGCCACCGACTTTATACGTTATAACAACATGCTGATAGATACGCCCTTCGCCTATAAACAGGAAGACAACCTCCTATATATCGCTCATGATAAGGAAGGGGTCTATACTGATGACGACATAAATAACGGTATGTGCCGCATCTTTTTTAACGCCAAACCCGAAGATTGTTGCATCATCAACCTATCCCGACTGTATGATAGAGACGAGTTTCTGCACACCGTTTTCACATTATACCGCATCGTGGCATTGTGATTTTTGATGAAAAATTTGCACATCTCACCTTTTCTAAGTAATTTTGCAACCGAAATGCGCTTGTGGCGGAATTGGTAGACGCGCTAGACTTAGGATCTAGTGTCTCGCGACGTGAAGGTTCGAGTCCTTTCAGGCGCACACAGAGAAATCCTAACTGCTTGAATATGAGCAGTTAGGATTTTTTTATCAATTTAATAATATATTATACTTCGCAGGTCGCATCATCGCAAACGTGTTTTACAAGGCTGGTTTTGTGGAAACATGGGGACGTGGGTTTAAGAAAATGATTGTCTTTGCAGTTTGGTTATAAGGAACAAAGAAGAATTTAGCAGTTGGTATTTATTTTCTAAAATTCAATAACCAATTATACAAGTGGCATACTTCTAACTCTTGTTCTCCAACAGCGCACCTCGTAGATCATCATCCTGCGCCAGTCCCAACTTCTTGCGGATGTTGCCCCTCACCGTGCTCACGTTTGACACACTCTTATCCAAGGCATTGGCAACCTCCTTTAGCGTAAGACCTTGCTCCACAAGTCGGCAGACATCAAGCTCGGCTGGCGTGAGCATGGGGAAGCGCTCGTGCATATCTTTGCGGTGGCAGGCCTGCAGGTGCTCTATTTGGTTTGCCACTTTTATGATGTTGCGCAACGTCTTGTGGTCGAGCTGCTCCATCAGTTCCTTGTCATATACGGTGTCGGCATTTTTGGCTTTTGCCAGCTTTAGGAGAGCCATCAGCTCGGTCTTGTTCATATTAAACACATGCAACACCTGGTTGATGGTGTTGGTATAATCGTTCAACTCTACTTGCTGTTCACGCAACAACTTGTCGGCAACGAAACAAAAAATGGTAGAGGCAACACTCGTAAAACCAAATATAATAAGCAGCTGACCATACATTTTGTTTTGTGTAAGATATAGGCATAATCCTATTGCTAAAATATTTATACATGCGCAAACGAGCGAGGTTCGGGGTAATATAGAAACGCTGGCTACAAGAACAAGAATATAGCAAGTAGTTATGTTGACCGTCGTGAGCATGGGGTCGTGCAGCCCCATAAAAGCTAAGATCAGCAGTCGCACGCTTTGAATAATTATTAGCGAGATAACGAAAGCGGATATGATATATTTCAGCCTTTTTGGTCCCTTTACTATATATACAATCAGTGACACTGCCGAAACCAAGACATAGCATGCCGAGCAAGCCAATGCAGGCTTAATAGTCAAACCATAGAAGCCAACGAGGTGAAGACCAAAGAGAAGGATTGAGATAGGCGCAAAGGTTAGAAAAATGAGTTGTCGGAAGTAATCACGGCGCCCCACCCTTGTGCGATCAAAATATGTGTATAGGCGATTATTCATATTTCTAAGTTTAGTATTCTAAACTGCAAAGGTAGTACTTTTTCACTTATTTTGCGTCTTTTGCGTCTCTTTTTTATGTCTTTGCGTCATTTTGCGTCTGCCTAAAATAGAGCAAGCAATATTATTATTGGTAATTTTGCACAGATATGTGGGCATCTCTATATATGTCTATTGCCTTTTCGATTAACTATCAACTAAATATATGAAAAAAGTTACATTACAAAATCACTGGTCGCTTGCCGACCGCTTTTTGAATGAAAGAGTGTTTAATCGCTTTTTTATTCAGTTTTCATTAGTTATATTCGTTTGGTTGCTCATGCCGACCCGTATGATAGCCCAGGCATTAGTATCTGATTCTCGTTCAGATCTGATTACTGTTGATGATGGCATTACTATAGAGTCGATTACAGATGTAGGCGATAATCCTTGGGGGCTGCTGGATTTTAATGCCGAAGGAATGGATAATATAGACATTACTATTCCTGCCGACAGTAAGGGACTCATGTCAAGCAACTATAATAAGAATAAAAGCAAATCTGAGTGTATCATCAAAATCAACTCCAACAGTGCCTTTGTCCTTTCTTTTGATTATGCCGTTTCATCTGAAGGAAGCTGGGACCCTCTTATCGTTTCTTTGGATAAAAAAGAAATAGACAAAATTGGAAACCCAAAACAAAAGAGGCAAAAGACCTGCCAGGTCGTATTAAATGCGGGTAGTCATGAATTGACTTTAAGTTATCAGAAGGATGGCTCGAATCATGGTGGTGCCGACCGCGGATTCGTATATAATATGAAAGCGTTAAAACAAGATGAACTTTATGCTGGCGTATATGATTCTGCCACCAAGAAATATACTTTTAAGGAAGTCTCGGTTGAAGAAGTAAGTCAAAACGAAAATGCACATCTGATAAATGATGGGATGAAAATATCCGACCTACCTAATTATGCTTCTTTGGAGAAGGTCGTTTTTGAAGAAAGTTTCAAAAAATTCGAACCTACAACATTAAGTTCATTTTTCGAAGGACTTGAATCTTTAACGTCAATAATTGGGTTGGAAAATCTTAATACAACTCATGTAACGGATATGAGTAAAATGTTCTATAATTGTTATAATCTTAGTTCGCTTAACTTGTCGCAATTCAACACTGGAAATGTAGAGAAGATGAATGAAATGTTCTATAACTGTCATGGACTTAATTCGCTTGACTTGTCTGCTTTCAACACAGCTAAGGTAAATAACATGTATAGAATGTTTTATTATTGCTTTGCAAAAACAATAGATTTGTCGAGCTTTAATACAGCCAATGTGGAGAATATGAATGAAATGTTTGCTGGTGCAAGCTTGGTGGTAAATATCTATGCAAGCGACTTGTTCAAAACAGACAAGTTGACGAATTCAAAAGATATGTTCTACCTTTGCGAAAAGCTTCCTAATTTCAACAAAGACGAAGTTGATGCAACACATGCCAACTATGGAGCAGGAGGTTATTTCAAGAAGATTGTAGGTCAAAAAGGCAGTGTAACGTTGGGGGCAAATGGCGAACCGTTGGCTGTGGCAGAACTTAAGCTCACCGATGATGAAGACTTTAAAGCAAACGAGTCCTTTATAGCAACTTCTGCCTCTTATAGCCGTAAAATGAAGGAGGGTACCACATGGGCTACGCTCTGTTTGCCTTTCGAGGTATCGCTCGAAGGTCAGAACTTCCGTGCCTTCAAACTGCTTTCGGCTGACAACACTACTAACACGATAGAGCTGGAAGAGATGACGACAAGCATCGCTGCAGGTACGCCCGTCATCATCAAGATGAATAAGGGCCAAACCGCTCTCAAATTCTCTGTAGCCGACAAGGAGATAGCGCATCAGGTAGTGTCTGCTGCTGACGGCAACTACCAGCTCCAGGGCCTCTATGCTAAGAAGGTATTTGTGAAGGGCGCTGATGACAACTGCTACATCGTGAAGGGCAACAAGCTGAAGAACCCATCCAAGCTGTTGGAAAATGCCAAGGTAAACGAGGTGAACTGCAAGGCGTTCCGCGCATACATGGTAGACAACAGCTCCACCCCAGCGGGTGCCAAGATGTACAGCATCGGCTTCGACGAGACCGCAACAGCCATCGACAACCTCAACACCAATGCCGACGACAAGGCCATATACTACGACCTGCAGGGCCACCGCCTCAACGGACCTCAAAAGGGCATCAACATCGTGAAGCGAGACAACAAGACAATGAAAGTTATCATCAAATAAAACAAGAACTATATGGAAAAGAAGGAATATATCAAGCCCGAAATGACAGTCTATCAGATAAAGGCACCAACCATCCTCGCCGGCTCAAATATCAAGATGGCAGAGGAAGGGGATTACGATAATGTAGACGACATGACAGAAATCGTAGATGGTTTCGGCACCATAAGTGGAGACTAAGGAGAAGCCCTAAAGCCCCTCTCCAACTCTCCCAAAGGGAGAGAGAAAGCAGCGACAAGCCCCTCTCCGGTTTCCCCAAAAAGGGAAATTGGGGAGGGGCTTTCTGCGGCCAACATAGGAGCCCCATCCCAACCTTCCCCAAGGGGAAGGAGCGCCACTCAAACGCCCTCAAACACAGCAAGTAGGGACTTCCGCCCCTTGGAGAGGGGTCCTCGGGCTGCAGCTGCTCATGGGTAGCTGACGATTGGATGTGGACTTGTCATTGGTATAAATTACGATGCCGCTGGCGAGGTGCTTCCCTTTGCATTGTCGCCTGCCACCGTGGGATAACTTGTGGCGAACTCTGAAACACTTATGGACAACTCTGCATTGTCTATGGGCAACTCTGCTACATGTATATCCAACTCTGCAATATTAATGACTGCCATGGTAATGATTATGACGCGTTCTGGAAACGGCATGACCGTATTGGGGGTTGGTGTGACCGTCATGGGGGGGGGCGTGACCGTCATTGGGGGTTGGCGTGAACGCATTGGCTGCTGTGGCGATGGTCATGGCGGGCTCGTAACGGTTGAAACGGGAGCGCGCGTCGGTCGGCACGAGAGCACGTATCGTACGATACGTGGGCACGTGACTTACGATACGCGGCGGCAATGGTGGTCTGCGCATGGGCAACGGCGGTCTGCGCGGCGGCGGAGGGGAGTCGTGGGGCGGAGGAAGGGAGTAATGGGAGAACGGAGAAAACTCGCGCGGCGGCGGAGGGGACTAATGGGAGAGCAGAGGGGACTCGCGGCTGCTGAGAGGACTAATGGGGACGGCGGAGGGGACTCGCGGGGCGGCGATGGGCAAGAAACGGCAGAGCCACGGACCCAGCAGGACGCATAGGGTGCTGCTGGGGCCGGGGCTCTGCCATGAGAGGCCGGGGCTCTGCCATGAGGGGGCGGGGATTAGAACATGCGCGCGACGCGCTCGATGCTCTCTGCCAGACGGTCTATCTCTTCACAGGTGTTGTAGAGGCCGAAGGAGGCGCGCACGGTGCCGAGGATGCCCAGGTGGTCGATGAGGGGCTGGGCGCAGTGGTGGCCGGTGCGCACGGCGATACCCAGACGGTCGAGCAGGGTGCCCATGTCCATGGGGTGGATGTCGCCGACGAGGAAACTGATGACGGCGTCCTTGCGGTCGGAGGTTCCGAAGATGCGCATGCCGGGTATGGCGCCGAGACGGTCCATGGCGTAGCTGGTGAGTCGATGCTCGTGAGCGCTGATGTTGTCCATGCCCAGCCGCTCGATGTAGTCGATGGCTGTGGCCAGACCGTGGGTGGCGATATAGTCGGGGGTGCCAGCCTCAAACTTGAGGGGCGGGCGCTCGAAGGTGGTATGTTCGAAGCTGACGTGCTCTATCATCTCGCCACCGCCCTGATAGGGAGGCAGGCGGTCGAGCCACTCTTCTTTGCCGTAGAGCACACCGACGCCGGTGGGGCCATACATCTTGTGGCCGCTGAAGGCGAAGAAGTCGCAGTCTATCTGCTGCACATCGACGGGGATGTGGGGTGCGCTCTGGGCGCCGTCGACCATCACGGGCACGTTGTGGGCGTGGGCGATGCTCACCATCTGCTCTACGGGATTGACGGTGCCCAGCACATTGCTGACATGGCAGATGCTGACGATGCGTGTGCGCGGGGTGAAGAGGCGCTCATACTCGTCGAGGAGCAGCTCGCCGCGCTCGTTGATGGGTATGACCTTGACCACGATGCCGCGCTTGCGTGCCTGGAGCTGCCAGGGCACGATGTTGGAGTGGTGCTCCATGACGGAGACGATGACCTCGTCGCCCTCGGTCATGCACGCCTCGGCGAAGGATGATGCCACGAGATTGAGGCCCTCGGTGGTGCCTCGGGTGAAGACTATCTCTGAGGTGGAGCGGGCGTTGATGAAGCGGCGCACGGTCTCGCGGGCTGCCTCGTGGAGCTCGGTGGCCTGCTGGGAGAGCCAGTGGACGCCTCGATGTACGTTGGAATTGACATTGAGATACTCGTCGCGCATGGCGTCGAGCACGCACAGCGGCTTCTGGGTGGTGGCGCCGTTGTCGAGATATATCAGGGGTTTGTCGTAGATGGTGCGCGAGAGGATGGGGAAATCGGCGCGCACCTGATGGATATCATACATAGGCTTAATGACAAAGTTTACATCCCTCACACTTGTTGAGTTCACCGCGGAAGCGCTTCTCTACGAGGTAGTGGAGCCGGTCCTTGAGGGGTTCGAGGCGGATGGTGTCGATAACCTCATTGATAAAGGCAAACTCGAGCAACAGCCGTGCCTCGTCGAGGCTGATGCCGCGCTGGCGCATATAGAAGAGGGCGGCATCGTTGAGCTGGCCGACGGTGCTGCCATGGGCGCACTTGACATCGTCGGCATAGATTTCGAGCATGGGCTGTGTGTACATGCGGGCGGTACGCGAGGCGCAGAGGTTCTGGTTGGTTTCCTGCGAGGAGGTCTTCTGGGCTCCGTGGCGCACGAGCACGCGTCCGGCGAAGGCTCCCACGGCGTTGCCGTCGAGCACATACTTGTAGAGCTCGTTGCTGGTGCAGTGGGGCACCTGGTGGTCTATGAGCGTATTGTTGTCTACGCGCTGTGTCTTGTCGGCGATGACGCATCCGTTGCAGCAGCACTCGGCTCCCTCGCCTCTAAAGGTGAGGTCGAGGCGGTTGACGGTGGTGCCGTTGTGGAGGGTGATGACATTGTGGTTGACGCGGCTGTTGGCCTGCTGCTCGATAAAGACGTTGCTGGTGCGGGTGTTGCGTATGTGGGTCTCTTCCATGCAGTAGAGGTCGAGGCTGGCGTTGTCGCCCACGTATGCCTCGATGACCTGGGTGGCGAGGAAGCGGCGGTCGTCGGCTGCGTGGTCGCAGAAGAGGAACCGTGCCTCGGCGCCCTGCTCGACGACGATGAGCACGCGGCGGTTGACCATGAGGTCGACATCGGAGCGCAGGATGTTGATAATCTGCACGGTGCGGTCCATGCGCACATGGCGTGGCACGTAGATGAAGAGTCCGTCCTGGGCAAGCATGGTGTTGAGCGCCACGAGGGCGTCGGCACCGGTCTGGGCGAGGCGTCCGTAGTAGGGCTCTATGAGCTGGGGCTGCGTGGCTGCCACCCGGCAGAGGCTGTCGACGATGACTCCCTCGGGCAGATGGGCCTGGGGCAGCTGGCGGGTGTAGAAGCTGTCGTTGACCACGAAGTAGAGCGAGGTGCTGAGATTGGGCACATCGCAGCGGAAGGCGTCGTAGGGGTTGACGGGGATGTCGAGGCGGTTGAGGTTGAGCCCGTAGTCGGGCTCGAAGAGCTTGGCCACGTCGGTATACTTATATCGCTCTACCTTGCGCGTGGGGAAGCCCATACGCCTGAAGTCGGCGAAGGCCTGCTCGCGCAATGCGTTCATCACCGGCGCCGAGTGGGCGTTGATGATACCCGAGCTCTGGGTATAGAGATCGATATACTGTTGTTCGCTGTTCATATCTATATATATAATAAGGTGGTGGGAGAGGCTTACTCGTCGGCCTCGGCCTTGATCCAGTCGTAGCCGCGCTGCTCTATCTCCTTGGCGAGTTCGGGTCCGGCGGTCTTGACGATGCGTCCGCGGTAGAGCACATGGACCACGCTGGGCTTGATCATATCGAGCAGACGCTCGTAGTGGGTGATGACGATGGCGGAGGTCTCGGGGGTGTGCATCTTGTTGACACCGTCGGCCACGATACGCATGGCATCGACATCGAGACCGGAGTCGGTCTCGTCGAGGATGCTGAGCTTCGGTTCGAGCATGGCCATCTGGA
>OHEU01001448.1_pt1 | contig 10179 bp, 8 predicted proteins | sample 1567341 | NCBI WGS metagenome assembly OHEU01 (sample SAMEA3879524, study PRJEB24766) | human gut metagenome | biome: human-associated habitat; feature: feces | place: USA | collected 1985/1987 | reverse complement strand
AAATTTTCTGTAGAATCAAAGAAACTTCCCCCTGGGTTTATCGGGTGAGCCAGCAGTTGCGCGAAAGCAACCAGCGCCTGTCTGAAGAAATAGAGCAGCGCAACCGCAACTTTATGGATGTGTATATGTTGGTAACAAAATATATCAACGACGTGAAGGCGTTTAACAAGGTGGTGTTCAACCTTATCACAGCAGGAAAAGTGGATAAGGCACGCCGCGAACTGGCGGCAGGTGGCAATACTGATAAGTATCTCACCGACTTCTACCACCACTTCGATGTAGCTTTCCTTTCAAGCCACCCCGACTTTTTAGAGCGGCTGAACACCCTGATGTTGCCCGAATGTCAGCAACAACTGGCAGCCCCACAAACCTTTACACCCGAACAGCGCATCTATGCCTTGGTAAGCATCGGCATTACCGATGTGCCCAGCATAGCGGCCTTCTTGCACTATTCAATACAAACGGTGTATAACTATCGCCAGCGCATGAGCCGTGGCGCACGCCTGCAAGCGCGCCAACTGGCCGAGGCGGTAGCGCAGTTTTATCACTCTGAGGGCGATGCCTCGATGCCGGCCTCAGAGGCTATAAGCTGAGCGGCGTCGCACAGCTGCTGGTAAAAATCTTCGCCAAAGCGGCGCACCAGGGGGTCGCGCAGGAAACGATATACGGGCAAGCGCAGCTCGTTTCCTTTTTTAACAGCATCGTGGCACACGTCCCAACGGTTATAGTTGAGGGCCACCATGCCGTTTGACAACTTTTTTTCGCGAATGGGGTAGAGGGCACAGCTGATGGGCTTGCAGAAGGCTGTCTTGCCCGCACGCCAGGCACGCTCAAGGGCACACAGGCAGCATCCCTTTTCGTAACAAGTAAACACACAGTCTTTTCCACCCACAATGCTGGTCACCAGGTCGCCATCGCGGTCGGTGTAGGCCACGCCTTGCTTATCAATCACGGCTTGTGCCGTGGCCGACAGGTCGTCCCACACGGTGTCGATGGCATCTTCTATGCCCGCAATCTCGTCGATGGTGACGGGAGCGCCCGCATCGCCTTCAACACAGCAAATGCCTTTGCAGGCGTCAAGGTCGCAACAAAAATATTCGGTAAAGATGTCGGTCGATACCAACACGTTGTCTATCTCAATAATCATAATGTTTGTTTGTATGTTTAAAAAGCGGGGTTACCAGTTGATGGGTGCTATGCCATGTTCGGCCAGATAGCGGTTGCACTGCGAAAAGTGGTGGTTGCCAAACCATCCGCCACGGTTGGCTGAAAGGGGTGAGGGGTGTACCGACTGCAACACGAGGTGCTTTTGGGTATCGATAAGCCCTGCCTTCGACCGTGCATAGCCACCCCACAAGATGAACACCAGGTGCTCGCGACCCGCGTTCAGGGCGCGTATGGCGGCATCGGTAAACTGCTCCCAGCCTTTGCGTTGGTGGCTGGCGGCCTGATGGGCACGCACCGTGAGGGTGGCGTTTAGCAGCAACACACCCTGCTCGGCCCAGCGTGTGAGATTGCCCGAGGTGGGCATGGGGGTGCCCAGGTCGTTGTTTATCTCCTTAAAAATGTTGATGAGCGATGGCGGAAAGGGCACGCCATCGTTTACCGAGAAGCTTAGCCCCTGTGCCTGTCCGGGCTCGTGATAGGGGTCTTGACCTATGATCACCACCTTTACCTTGCTGAAGGGGCATAGGTTGAAGGCGTTGAAGATGAGGTGGCCAGGAGGGTAGCAGGTGGTGTGGCTATACTCGTCGCGCACAAACTGGGTGAGCTGTGCAAAGTAAGGCATGGCAAACTGGGGTGCCAGCTGCGCTTTCCACGTGGGTTCTATCTTTACATCCATCGTTGTATGTTTTCTTTTTCTTTTTCTTTTTGGGTTTAGCCTGTAGGGTGGCACAAATTTAGATAAAATTTCCGAATTATAAGCCAGTTGGGATAAAAAACAGAAATGAATATCTGCGAGCGCTCGCTGCTTGAGTTAACCTCGTTGAGAATTTTGTCAAACACGGTGATTGCCTCGTCATACATCCCGTTGAGGAACAACGCACTTCCGTAGTCAAACAGCACAAGCATGTCATTTTCGGTGTTCTCTAAGGCATAGCCGAAACACAGTTTGCCAGTGCATCACACGTCCTGTGACAGAGACTCAACAAATGCCTTCCAGTTCTTTTGCAATTCATGCAAGAGGTCATTGCGCGGGTTTGCCCTCAGCAGCTTGTGAAGAAGAACCTTGCCTTTGCTCGGGCCGTCGGCAAGCGACACGGCTATTATTCTTAAATAATCACGATAGTCTTGTTTGCAGTGCTTGTTATTGTCGCAAAAGTCGAGCAATCTTGTTATGTAATATTTCGCGCTGTCGCCATTGTGCTCGGCTGTATATTTTTTTGACATATACACAAGCCTGTCGGGGTTGCTGTTTGGAAGATGTTGTATTTCAAGCCATTTGTTTTCCCTGGCTTCTTTCATCCGTCCGAGCCATCCCAAAAGTATAGCACGGTGATAATAACACTGTGCCGCATGGTCATTGTCCACAGCGAGCAGATGCTCCGATATGCTCCACGACAGCATGACCAATGCTGTGTCTTCGTGCAACATTCCTTCTTGAAACAAATCCACCATGCTGTCACGCAATGCCCTGTATTCATCTTTATTGTCATGCAGACCTTCGCCTTTGCAAATACATACAGGTGAAGCTACTCTGCATACAGTTCCGTTAACACATTTGTATGCACCGTCACTTGAACAAATAATGAAAGGAAGTAAAATGAATAAGAGTAATTTGTACATTTTTTTATTTTATTAAAGTTTCGCAAGTATTTTTTCTACATTCTTGTCGCTCATTGTCAAATTTTGTAATGATTGTATTTGCCGCGTTACAATACCTCAGTTACCTTTATTGCGTTCAGCAATTGAAAAGCCGAGAACACAATATTTCTGATAAATGAAAGTTACAGTTTCAAACCATCTCTATGCTTGATGCAATCGGCTCTAAGTTCCTTTGCATCTGCCAACAGCTTTTTGGTCCACCTCATTCCTTCGCTGTGTTCGCCGTAGGCAATGTAGTTGATGTCTTCTGCCAGTATCTTGTCAAACACGGCAATGGCCTCGTCGTACCTGCCGTTCAGGAACAGGGCTGCGCCGTAGTCGTATAGCACAAGCATGTCGTTCCCGGTGTCCTCTAAGGCATGGGCCTTTTCGGCACTCTTTAAGCATAGGTCTTTCTGGCGATAGTCGAAGCAGTACTCCGACATAATCGTCCAAAGATAATAACATTTGGGGAATTCACGCGTCTTGCGCTTGAAATATTTTATTAGTTTTGTTCTGTCACCTTGTTCTTTCAACTTGTCTATATGTGCGCTTATTCTTTTGAATTGCGCATCTGTGGTGTCACCGTCAAACCCATCGATAATATCTTCTGGCGTTACTCGTGAGTAGTTAAGTTCACGAATGTAGTCTTCAATTTCCTTCTTAGTGAAATCGCTTTTAAGTCCTCTCACTCTGCCGTCAAGGTGCTTGTGGGCGTATTTTTTCGCCTTTTCTACATACCCTAAACAATAACAGCAAATCGCTTTATAAAAAAGGGCGTCATTTTTCAGACTTTTTATTTTCCTTGAATTTATATTATAATCATAAAAAATATTGTCTTCTATGTTCATGTTAACAATGTGATTCCAACAGACTATAGATTCTTTGGCCTTATAGGTACCCAATAGAATTTTCCCCTTATAATATATAACAAGAGGGAATAACGGCATAATAGCCTCGGCCTTTTGAATATAACTGAGTGCTTCATCATATTTCCTCTGAAAAAGCAGTGCCCCTGCCAGTTGCGAAAGGCAATAGATGTCCATAGGATACTCTATCAACAGTTGACGCAGTGCTTTTTCTTCCTTCTTGTCTTCGTGAAAATCTGCGAGCTCTTCTATCTTTTTTACAAATTCTTTCATACTCTTAATTTCTACGTTTGTTCGGATTATTTGGGTGCATGTGCTTTTTATTTTTACTCCCTCTTTTATTATTTCTACTTACGTCTCTTGTGGGGTCACCTGCACGGCGTTTTGTATGTGTGTCACTTGTAGAAGGTCTTTTCCCTTTTGTATGTTCCTTAAACTGGAGATTGTAATTCTGTTTATTTGAGTATCCATTCTCAAAAATGTAATGGTAAGCAGTAGCTCCAACGAATACTATTCCTAATATTGGTATTGCGATGTCATCAATTGCTCCAATTCCGGTAGCATCATCAGCTCCGACAATCGCCATGCAAGTAAGTGTTCCTTCCGCAATGTTTAACGCATTTGAGTTGTCGTTCCCTCCGTCATAATCAGATACTTGACCATTCTTGTCATATCTGTGCATCATGTCATTAAACAACATGGAGAAAGCTGATGTAATGGCACCATTGGCAAATTTTCCTCCTCCAATTTCCTCAACGGTGCCTCCAATGGCAGAGCTTATTGCCAATTCACCGGCCTTCCCAATATCAGACGCATATTTGTCGATGATTTTATTCCCTAATGCTGATGTTACTCCGGAAATCATACCGTGTAGTATATTCCCGCCCTGTGCTCCTTCCAATGCTCCTTCCGTGAACGCGTGTTTAAACAGGCTTGCGATGAACTCCTTGTCTGCGGATAGGTTATTGAGATATCCGCTTGCCGCTCCCCAGAAACCTCCCCAAAATGTGGCTTTCGCAATCTGCCCGAGATTTGCCCCATTGAGTAACGCGCCTGTTAAGGCACCGGCCGCTCCTCCTGTGGCCCCTGCAGCTATGGCAATGCCTACGGAGGTGCCTGTGCCGAGTGTGACGGAACTCACCACAATGCCCACGGCAGAAGCTACCAGACTCTTCCAATTGCGGCTCAGCCAGCTGTAGCCCGACGGATCGACAAGGGAGAGCGGGTTGTTGAGACAATAGGCGTAGCGGTTGAGGCTCTGCGTGAAGCCCGGCGACTGCACAAAGGGGTCGGGCGAGAGGAAACGTCCCACAACAGGGTCGTATATGCGCCCGTCCATGTTCACCATGTCGAACATGTCGATGTGCTCATGGCCTGTGAAGCCATGGTCATCCTTCACGTCCCATACGTTGTAGGCCAGCGTCATGGGGTCGCGGCGGCGTCCCCACGCATTGTAGTCGAGAACCTGTATTATAGCAAGACGGTAGTCGGAGATGCACACAGTGGAGCCGAGAAGGTCTCGGCAGAAATAATAGAGGTCGGTCTCGCGCCCATTCTGCACGGCCATGGCTATGGGATTGTCGCCGAGGGCAAAGATGTAAGATGTGCGTTCGCGACTCTTGTTGGCGTTCACCTTTTCCTCGTACAGGCTGCCTATGTAGTATTTCACCACGCCGTTGCAGTTGGCCTTTATACGGCTTTTGTCGGGGCCGTAGCAGAGCGACATGACGTTGGAGCCGGACAGGACATACACTGTTTTGTCAAGCGAGTTGTAGCGTATCTCGTCCCATGCCTTCAGGTTGCCGTCCACGGCAACAAGGCGGTTGGTGCCATCGGCGTATGTGTAGTTGCCTACGTCCGACTTGCTGACGATGTTGCCAGCCGGGTCGTAGACCACGGTAACGGCAGAGTGCCTATTGCAGTCAACGCGCTCAAGCCTATTCAGGGCATCGTAGGTGAATGTCTCCGCGATACCGTACCTGTTGCTGCGCCTTGCCGTCACGTTGCCTAAGGCATCGTAGGTGTAAGCCAGCGACAGCTGTACCCTGGGGGCTGATATGGCCGTTATGTTGCCAGTTATGGAGTCGTGGGCGGTAGTGGTCACCACGCCGTTGCCGTACTGCTCCTGCTCCACCTGTCCGCGTGCATTCATGGCCAGCAGTTTCCAGTACACCGTCTTGTTGTCAGCATTGATGACCGATGTCAGGAAGCCGTTGGCATCGTAGCTGCGCTTCACCTTCAGACCGGCAGGGTAGCTTATGTGTTCGGGCAGTCCGAGCGCGTTGTAAGAAGTCTGTACTACAAATGTGCTGCCGTCCACGTCAGTGGTTTCGCCCGTCACGCGCCCGTAGCCATCGTAGGCGTACCTCTTTGAAGAGCCGTCGGCGGCCACCGAGCTTACAGCCCCTTTCCATCCCTCGTCGTATGTGGTGGTGAACGTAAGGTCGGGGCGGCTCTCTCTTACAAGTCTTCCGCCACGGTCGTAGCTGTATGTCGTAGTGCCGTGCGCGTCCTCGTGCGCTACCAGCTCCCCGAAGGCGTTGTAGGTGTCACGCGACACCCCCATGTCGGGGTCGTCGAGCATTGTGCGGTGTCCTGCAAGGTCGTACTCCGACACAATGGTGGTACGCGGTCCCTCCACACGGATGCAGTTGCCGTCCACGTCATATTTATAATGTATGTATCCGCCCATAGCGTCCACACTCTCCACAAGCCTTCCGTTAAGGTCGCTGGTCTTGTACGAGCTGTGTCCAAGCGCATCAGTTACGGTGTTTCTCAGGCCGTCGTAAGAAAAGCGGGTGGTGCTGCCGTCTGGCTTTGTCTGTACGGTGGTACGCCCCACGGCATCGTAGCTGTTGGTGTTCCACAACACGCTGGTGCCAGCAAAATACGGCTCAGAACTTTTTACTACCTGTCCAAGCACGTTGTACACTATGTCGGCATACACTTTCCTGCCGAACGGGGCATCGGTAACGGTGCGCAGCGTCCTGCCGTAGCTGTCGTAATAGACGGCAGACGAGGGCTGGCCGGTGCTCTGGCTGTACTCAAAGTAGACGGCTCCTTCTGGAGCCTCCTCCATGCCGCTGCACCACCCAATTCGTATGTCTTCTCGCTGACAGCGGTCGGCGTGTACACGAACACGCGGCTATCTTGTGGCAGTGTAATGAGACTGTTGGTGTATTCGCTCTCGGAGAGCAGCTTGCTGCCGCGCCATACCGACTGGCGGCTTTTCAGACCGAGAATGTACTTGTCGGTGTTGGCCTCGTAGGTGCAGGTTTCGGATATGCCGGTGCTCTTGTCTGTGGCAACAAACGTCCCGAAGCCGAGCAGTCCGCGTCCGGCCTTGTGCAGTATGGCATTGCTGTAACAGTATTCTGTCGTCCTGGTGAAGCCGCCAGACTGCACATCGTCTACGGCAGCCACCACGGGCCATGAAAGGCCCGGCGACACGAGCGGATAGGTGCAAGACTTGTCGCTTGTGTAGACGCTGTTGTCGCTCAGGTACTTGTAGTGTATGTCGGTGCGGTTGCCCAGACCGTCGGCTATGCCAGTGAGGAGGCTGTTCACGCCGTCGGGCATGACAAGCAGCTGGTAGCCGTCCCAGTAGCTCTTGTCCCAGGTGGAGGTACACACAAAGTCGGTCTTGCCGTCACCGTTAAAGTCGCCAGTGTAGAACCGCCACTTGTCTGCGGCATATACGCCGCATCCGCTGTCTTGCGGATAAAAATTTCCGAGGCCATCGTTGATGTAGACTTTTGGTCTGGTCATGTTGTCGCCAGAAGATTCACTGTCCACGGCATGTATGTCGTCGAAGCCGTCGCCATTGATGTCGGCAACGAACAGCAGTGTCTTGCGTGCGTCGAAAGGCTTGTCGTGGTATGATTTCTTGAAACTGCCGTTGCCGAGCGAATAGTATATGCACCATTCCGACCATCCGCCGCTGTTGGGGTCGTCGTCATAGCCCGTGAGCAGAAGGTCGGTCTTGCCGTCGCCGTTGAAGTCGCCTGTATGGATATGGTGCTTGCTTGTGGGCCATATTGCCACTGTAGCGAGATTCAGCTTGCCCATGCCGTTGCTCTGCAGGAGTCGGCAGCCGTCCTTGTCAAGGTTTAGAATGTCTGTCAGGCCGTCACCGTTGAAGTCGCCGAATTCAAGATGTCCCCACTTGCTGTGTTCCATTACTGTCTCGGTGTCGGAGAGAGGGTTGACGGCGTTGCCGTCAACCGCCGAGCGCAGAAGCTCGTATGTGCTTGAGTTGTTGTACCACACGAACAGGTCGGCAGCTCCGTCACCGTTTATTTCCACTGGCTGCATGCCGAAATCGGTGGAGAGGGACAGCACGCTTCTGCTGAAGGCCAAGGATGTGTTGCCGCCGCTGTTGGCGGCAAGGTAGAGGTCGCAGTTGTGGTATTTGCCGGAATGGCAGCGCTTCACTATTATGTCATCGCAGCCGTCGCCGTTGAAGTCGCCGCACATCACATCTTCCATCTCGTCGTCATCCCACTGCCATGTGCCTTCCGACGCTGAAACAAAGCCGTTGCCGTTGCTAAGGAACAGTTTCCAGCCTGACCATCCGGCTTTCTTGTTCTGCGGTGTGGCGAGTATGTTGGCCTTGCCGTCCCCGTTAAAATCGCCTACTGTCAGCTTGGCCTTGTGTATGTAGCCGGTATGGGTATAGTTGATGTTCTTTACCTTGAAGTTGTCTATCGTGGCCCATGTGAAGCGTGTGGGGTTCTTGTGCGTGCCGTCGGCAGCCCTCTCCGTGACGCTTGACAGGAGATGCTTGCGGTTCTCCGTTCTGTATTCAAATTCGAACGTCCGTACCTTCTGTTCCTCATAATACAGGGAAATGGAAGATATTACCATGCTCTTGTGTACAGGCACACCGCACACATAGGTGGTGGGAGAATACTCGTTCTTGGTATATGTAAAGCGTACTGATGCGTATGGCGAGAGTTCCGCATTGTCGTTGCCGGTATAGTCGATGCGTGACACGCGGAAATCGTTCTCTGAGGCATCGCCGTCGTATGTCACCTTGTAATAGTTGCCTGCTGTGTCGGTGACCTTCGTTACAAGCCAGAACAGGGTGTTGGCCGACGTTCCGGCCCCGAGTGCTTCAGAGAGCGGCAGGTACTCGTATGTAAGCCCTGACTTTGTTTTCACGGTGAAGGTCTTGGGCACGCCATTGTCGTATGTAGCGGTGACTTTTGCAAAGTTGTTAATCTCTGTAACGTAGTCGGACCCGCCAAATGAGCTTGGTATCAGCCGCTGGCCGTCGAGTGAGAAGCTGTCGTAGCCTGTAAAGGTGACAGCCCTTGCCATTCCGTCATGGAACATGTCCGCCGGTGTGCGGCTTATCACGGAAAGTCCATCAAGGTCGAAACCATAGCCCAGCAGGCCGTCCTTGGTGGAGCTGCTGTAGTTCACCGACAGACAAGGCTTCATGCCACCGGTGCCTGGCAGTGCAGGTATTGGTATGTTGTAAGCCACTTGCCCTGTGGGCGTTATCTGGAAATCATCGCCGATCTTGCCTACTATACCGCCATCGGTGCCGCCTTTCTCACGGCCTTCATACAAGCTGGATTGCGCCTGGCATAGCAGTGAGAGGAGTGATAAGAGCAATAAAAAGAAATGACGTGCCCGTGCCATAGTTTTTATTTCTTTGTCAGTTTGTATGATTGTGACAGCTCACGTCCGCGAACGTTCAGGAAGTATATGCCGGGCTTCAAGGCAGAAGTGTCGAGCGTGTTAAGACCGTTTTTTATTTCTGCGGCAGTTGCCGTTATGCCGTCAACATCGGAAAGCATGCAGTTTAGCCTCTCGCCATTGGCTATGCTGTCGGCCTTAATGCTGAGGGTTGCATGAAACTCTGGAAAATCAATGACAGTTATTTTTGCCCCGTTTCTGTAAAGGGCTGTCTGCACCTTTGCTACTTTCTGCGCCTTTGTGCGCGATGTGCAGCATCCGGTGTCATTGTAGGTGTAGTTTACTTGTTCTTGCACGTTGTGGCAGAAGGCAAAGGTCATGACAAATGTAAGAATAGACCAGTGTGTCATAAGCTTTCGGCTTTTATTAATAGGGTTAGTGTTGATGTTTGTGGTCACAAATTTAGATAAAATTTCCGAATTATAAGCAAGTTCAGATTAAAAAAGAGAATGAATGTCACCGAGTGCTCGCCATTTGTGTGGAAAAGTCAATACTGAAATACCGTAAATCTTGCATCCATGTGCTCTAAGTCACAAATTATATTTATTATTTGGAAGAAATCATTAACCCCAAATATCTTTGTGATGGTAACACCTCGTCTACAAATTAACCATACTGACGGGCGGCTATTGAAGCCAGTTTGAGTACAAACTCGAAGAGGAATGTATAACTATATGAGTAGGTCCTTGTTTGCGCTTGGGCCTGAGAGTTTGTGTGCCTCATTTTAATTATACAGATGTTTAATTAGGGTCTGCTGAATTATTATCTGTTCACAGACAGAGGGTAGCAGACGTAGCCC
>OHEU01001445.1_pt1 | contig 10183 bp, 10 predicted proteins | sample 1567341 | NCBI WGS metagenome assembly OHEU01 (sample SAMEA3879524, study PRJEB24766) | human gut metagenome | biome: human-associated habitat; feature: feces | place: USA | collected 1985/1987 | reverse complement strand
TTTTTCTTCGGCGCGCGCAAGCAGCTCTTTCATAGCAACAAGTGACAAAAATAACACGTACCTTTCGAAATATTATATACAACATACTAAAAATATATGTATAATTATAACACGTTCGGGGTGTATTTCAATGTTTGAAGCAGTAAAAAAAGATTTGCAAAATCTGTATAAAATAACGAGAAAAGCGTCCCTTGCGTAAAACAAGGAACGCTTAATAATTGCATATGTATGCAGGCTTTTGTTATGCTCCGACTTTTTTCTGCTTTTTGTCGGGCAAAACTATTTCGCCGGCTTTAACAAGCGAGAATTTGGCAACGCCCGGGCCTATGATGGAGTAGATAAACGTCGAGCAGAGTATTACCGTGCGAAGCTGCGGAGCATAGTCGGGTACCATGCTTGAGGCGACGGCGATAAGACCGAGCGCAACACCTGCCTGCGGCATCAGCGTGGGGCCTAACCATTTGCATACTTTATCGGGCTGATGTGTGATTTTTCCGCTGACATATGAGCCGAGCATTTTACCTACAACTCTTACCACCACATAGATTATTCCGATAAAGCCGATGGATTTAAGTGCCGATACGTCGAACCCTGCGCCCGAAATTACAAAGAACATCATGTATATAGGCGGAGTGAAGCCCTCCGAGACTTTTACAACGTCGTCGGAATCGTGGATTATGTTTGTAAGCACTGCGCCGAGGCACATACATGCGAGCAGGCTTGAACCCTTGAGCAACGTGGCGAGATAATATGTAAGCGCCACCATACCGAGTATAACGCAAATACGGTTGGAGTGCTTTTTAAACCACTTCAGAAGAACCTTCATCACAAGAGCTAAAACAAAGCCGATAACTGCCGAAATCAGCACTTGATAAAACGGGTCGAGTATTGAGAGAACGAGGCTCCTGTCGCCTTTTCCGTTCATGGCGGTGACTATTGTGCTTGCAAAGCCGAAGCCTATAAGCGCCACGGCATCGTCAAGGGCAACAACGCTTAAAAGGAGTGATGTCAAGGGACCCTTTGCCTTATACTGATTTATTACCATTATTGTTTGGGCGGGTGCTGTTGCGGCGGCAATTGCACCGAGCAAAATCGACAGCTTTAAGTCAACCTTGCATATAATCAACGTTACCGTAAGAAGTATTACGGCACCCATGGCTTCAAAAATAGCAACTATTATGGGTGCGCTGCCTACCTTTTTAAAATAGTCAAGGCTGAAATCGCAACCGACGGAAAATGCTATAAACGACAGCGCAATATCTGATATTATTGCGAATTCGTCTATCATATTTTGGTCTACGATGTTAAACAGCGACGGGCCGAAAACAAGCCCGGCTATAAGATAACCGGTTACGTTGGGGAGCTTTATGTATTTACACAGCCTGCCGAAAAGAAGCCCCGATATCATCATCAAAGCGACTGTGGCAAGTGTTTTAATTTCCATCCTTATACAATCCTTTCACGTAACTTATCGGAACGGTGAAAACCACTCCGGTATCGGGTTTGGAAAGATCGCCTATAACATCCTCAATGGCCTTTACGGCGTTTTCAACGTGATCGTCGTTTACTGCGGCGATTATGAGATTGCTGTTCTCGCGTTCAGGCTTTAAAAATGCCCTCATCGCACCGAAAAACGGAACCTCTCCCTCGTCGCTGTGAGACGCCAAAAGATGAACCATTCCCTTGCTGTCAAGTATGGTAGCACCGTGTATGTCGTGATCCGCAAAGCTCGTCAGTATATCGTCAAGCATTTCGGAGCGGTTCAGTACAAAAAACAAAAGCTGCATAAATTTTTCCTCCGTATCAGATTCTCAGATTCAATATTATTTTAATCCCTCGTGCGACAGCAACGGCAGGCAAAACATAACGCCGGTATTGGGCTTTGAGAGCCCGCCGGTGACTTCGTTCGCAATCTGTTTTGCGACTGCGACCTTCTCGTCCTCCATAGCGCAGAGAAGAAGCTTGTTTTTTGCGGCACTTTCGGGGTTTAAATATTCGCGCAGGGAGCCGAAAACAGGCGGCGGATCCGAGGATGCGCGCCCTATTGCCTGAAGAGCACCCTCGCAATCTATAAGCGAGCCGCCCTTGATACCTGCCTCCATCATTTTTACGAGAATGGAATTCATGTGGTCGCTGTCGTGAATTATCATTATTACGAGCTGCATAGTATTCCTCCCTTTTAAATTTCGATATTATTTTACACCTTTATATGATATAATGCAATAAAACAGAATTTTAACGATGGTGGAATTATGGGTCGCAAAATCGAATTTTTTATTGACAATGACAACGGCAATGTCAAAATAAAAGATTATTTAAAGCACAGGGGCGTGTCGCACAGAATGCTCTGCGTTTTAAAGCGCACCGAAAACGGCATATTGAAAAACGGAGTAGGGGCGAGAAGCATCGACATTTTAAATTCGGGTGATACGCTGACTTTGAATTTGCCGTCCGACGCAGGCACCGCCTCCGCTGAGCCTGCGGATATACCGCTCGACATAATTTATGAGGACGACGATATACTCATGATAAACAAAAAGCCCGATATTGCCATGCACGAATCGCACAATCACCGTTGCGACGCGCTGTCAAATGCGGTGGCATTTCATCTTATGAAAGAGGGGAAGGAGTGCGTATTCCGCTCTGTCGGCAGACTTGATAAGGGAACGTCGGGCATAGTGGTGTGCGCTCTCAATAAATTTTCGGCGGCAAAGCTGAGCGGTAAAATATATAAGGAGTATTTAGCTGTTGCCGGCGGCGAATTTTACGGCGATGGCGTTATAGATAAGCCTATTATAAGACCCGACCCCATGAAGACCTTGCGCGATGTCGGCGTGGGCGGCGAGAGAGCCGTTACACATTGGAAATCGTTAAAGGTAAAGGACGGCTGTACGCTTTTGAGAATACATCTCGAAACGGGCAGAACTCATCAGATACGTGTTCACTTTAAAAGCCTCGGAGCGCCGCTTGTGGGCGACGATATGTACGGCAGTACGGATAAAAGACTCAGCCATCAGGCACTGCATTGCTGTTTCGTCCGCTTTACACACCCCGTTACCGAGAAAATTATGGAATTTACCGCACCTATGCCGGACGATATGAATAAGCTTACGTAACGGACCGCCGGCAGCCGCAGGCTGTTCGCTTTTATATTATTTCCTGCTCAATGTCGTCAAAAAGCTCAACGTCAAAAAAATCCCGTATTGATATTTCCAAGCCGTCGCATATTTTTTGCAGCGTTACAACGCCGGGATTTTGACTTTTTGTGTTCAGTATGCTGTAAATCGTGGACGGATTTACGCCGCTTATGTTGCCGAGCGCATTTATGGCAATGTTCTTTTCCTTACATAAATCGATTATTCTTTGAGCAACAGCATCTTTAATTTTCATAACTACCGCCTTTTTGTCAATGATAGTTAAATCGTATAGGAATTTGGGATATATCGTGTGGGATATATCCCAAATTTTTTTATTGACTTTTATATGCGGCTAATGTAATATTCAATTATGCCGATTTCGCGGTATGTCGCGTGAGGGGCTTTTGCACAGGCGTTTACGGAGGATAAAATAATGAGAGATAACATAAAATATATGCTGTCGAATTGGCTTAAATGGGATAGGAAAAGCCTTGTGTATTTTCTTATACGCATACCGGCGCTTGTGTTTCAGCCGATTGTCACTTCTTATATACCAAAGGCTATGATCGATTGCATAAACGAGGGCGCAACGGTAGGCAGACTTACGCTTGTCGTGGGGCTTTTGAGCGTGCTCGTTGTGCTGACTACTTGGCTTTCGCCGTTTATGCAGGAGCTCTTAAACGGCAGCGCGCGTATTATTCGTATGCGCTATGCGGTGCTTGCTTTCAATAAGAATTTGAACACCGATTATACAAATATCGAAAGCCCGGGCGGCAGAGAAAAGAATAAGAGAGCAATGGAGTTTTACCGCAGCTATTATTCGGGTTCGTCGGATTTTCTCGATTCGTGCAATCAATTTTGCGTATGTGTTGTAGGCGTTGCGGCATCTCTTGCGCTGATTTATAAAATCAACATTATTATGATATTGATTATTTTTGCCACCTGTGCGGCGGAGTTTTTCTTGCTCGGCTTTTTGAACGGTAAGGAAAAGAAAACCAAGAACGAGCGAAGCAAAATATTTGTTCGCTATGATTATTACTATAATCTTTGCCGTGATTTTTCTGCGGCTAAGGATATAAGATTGTACGGCTTTACGGATTATTTCCTGTTTGCCATTGCAAAAATAATCTGCGACCTTGAAAAAATCAATCAAAAATTTATGCGCCAAAATATCAGAATCGGAGGACTGAGAGCACTTTTAAATCTCATACGCGAGCTTGTTGCCTATGCATATCTCTCATATCTTGTATGCGGCGGTAGGCTGTCTGTTTCGGATTTCATTTTTTATTTCGGCATTATAACGGGCTTTTCAAATTGGATAATGAATGCCGTGTATCAGTATTCGAATCTTGAGCGTTGCTGTAACGATTGCGCAGCCTTTCGTGAATTTGTCGAAAGCGAGGAGGAGGGTCAAAACAGACCCGACATTGATTTTGACGATGTCGCTTCAATTGAATTTAAGAACGTTTCTTTTACATATCCGTCCGCCGAAAAAAGCACGGTTTGTAATATGTCATTTAAGGTGAACAGGGGTGAAAACATAGCCATAGTCGGCGAAAACGGAGCAGGCAAAACGACCGCCGTTAAGCTGCTTTGCGGCTTATATTATCCCACTTCCGGTGAGATTTTGATTAACGGAAAAAGCAGTCGTGATTTTTCAAACGACAGCTATTTTAACCTCTTTTCCGCAGTTTTTCAGGACTATTATTTTATGCCGATGACAATTGCGGAAAATATTTGTACTGCCTCGGACTATGACAGAAAAAAGCTTTTTGCCGCATTTGATAAAGCGGGTATTTCCGAAAAAATCAACAGTCTGCCGCTAAAGGAAAAAACCTATATGATAAAGGACGTGTATAAGGACGCGGCTGATTTCTCCGGCGGTGAAAAGCAAAAGCTGCTTTTGGCAAAGGCGGTTTATAAAAATGCGCCGGTTCTGATTCTTGATGAGCCGACGGCAGCACTTGACCCAATAAGCGAAAATGAGCTATATCTCAAATACAATGAATTGACCGAGGATAAAATTTCCTTCTTTATTTCTCACCGTCTTTCCTCAACCCGTTTCTGCGACAGAATTCTGTTTATCAAAGACGGAGCTGTTGCGGAAAGCGGCACGCACGAGGAGTTAATGGCAAAGAAGGGGGCTTATTACAGAATGTACCAAACCCAGAGTATGTATTACAGGGAAATGGGGGTGGCTGTGAATGAGTAAAGCAAGGCTGATAAAAAGAATGTATCGTGAGGTTAATTCCCTTGAGCCCCTCCTTCTTCCCGCTACTGTCTTTCAGGCGGTAATTGACAGTATTAAGCCGTTTATCAACATCTACTTTTCAGCAAGATTAATAACCCTGCTGACCCAAAAAGCGGATGTTAAAACGATTGTGTCAAATATAGTTTTAGTTCTCGGATTAAATGTAATTATCTTTTTCTTGGCATCCTTCCTTAATAATTACAATGAAACTCACAGGATGATGCTTCTTGACCTTGAAAACAAAAAGGTTGAAGAAAAGCTGTATAATGCGGACTATGCACTGCTGAATGACAGTGAATTTAAAGAGCTTTTGCATCGTCACGAGGAAGCGGGAAAGAGCCGTTGGGCGAGACTTCCGTACTATATGTGGACAACGCTTCAATTTACACGAGGCGTGCTGACCACGATTATCTCGTTTATTATCATCATTCCTCTTCTGAAGGTCGGATTTGTCAAAACGGGCGATACTTTCTTTGAAAGGCCGCTGTTTATCATTACTATAGTTGCATCAATTGCAATTATGGCGGTGGTAATATTGATTGTTGCGTCAAATATCAATAAATCTTATCTTGAAGCAAACGAAAAGTACGCCGAGCTCGACCGCATTTTCTATTTCTTTATCGACATTTTAGGCGATTACAAAACGGGCAAGGAGATTCGGCTGTATAAGGAACAGGGTTTGGTTGACAGTATTGCAACGCAAAAGATACTGACAGACGGTGAATTAACGCTTCGAAGGATTTCAATGAAAACAGCAAAATCGAGCTCATTTATTGCCATACTCGGCGCAACGGTCGGGTTCGGCGTATATTTGTTTATCGGCGTCAAAGGCCTATTCGGTTTGTTCGGTATCAGCTCGCTTGTATTGTACTGCGGCTCATTTATGCAAATCATCAGCGGTATCATGATGCTTGCCAACACACTCGGTAAGCTGAAAGAAATTTTGCCGTTCGCCGCGGATTATTTCAAAATACTCGAAGCCGAGAGTACAATGGTTTACGGCAACCGCGAGCTTGATACATCTGACGGATTTGAGATTGAATTCAATAATGTTTCGTTTAAATATCCAAAGAGCGATAATTATGCCCTTAAGCACATTAACCTGAAAATCGGTGACGGCAAAAAACTTGCCGTAGTCGGCAGAAACGGCAGTGGCAAAACGACTTTTATTAAGCTGCTTTGCCGTTTGTATGATATTGACGATGGCGAAATTTTGATTAACGGAATCAATATCAAAGAATACACAAGAGAAAGTCTGAGCAGCCTTTTTTCAGTTGTGTTTCAGGATTATAAGCTCTTATCATTGACAGTTGCAGATAACATTTCGGCAAGTAGTAAATGTGATGAAAGCTCACTTTATTCTGCTCTTGAAAAAGCCGATATTAAGAATAGAATTGAGGAAATGCCGCAAAAAGAAAGGACTTATCTATATAAGGATTTAGATAAGTCAGGTGTGGAAATCTCCGGTGGTGAGGCACAAAAGCTGGCACTTGCCAGAGCATTATATAAGGATTCGCCGATAGTAATCCTTGATGAGCCGACGGCTGCGCTTGACCCGATAGCTGAAAATGAAATATACAATCATTTTAATTCATTTGTTGAAAACAAAACAGCAATATATATTTCACATCGGCTTTCAAGCTGTGCCTTCTGTGATGAAATCGCTGTATTTGATAACGCCGAACTGGTTGAGACAGGAACGCATAACGAGCTTGTGTCGGCTAACGGTAAATACGCAGAGCTCTGGAATGCACAGGCAGGCTATTATTTAGAATAAGCATTCAGAAGGCAAATTTTGAGAGGTAGTGTTTGGCAGTTTTGTTACGCATCGGCACATTTTAGATATATATTAACTATGTTTGTGCTGATACGTAACAATTTTTTTATCTGGTACAAAGTAAAAAATCCCCTCTTGATGCAGAGTACACATCAGGAGGGGTATTTTTTCGGTAAAAACGGAGCACCTGCTTTTCGCCGGATATTCAGCTTTGTCTCACATTAGATGCACAGCGGTTAATGCTCGGCAGTTTGTGTATATCATTGGGTATTTTCAAGATACCGAACGCACTGCTCTGTAACATAGTCTTTATCAAGCGATAGGCTGTCCGAATATTGAATGTTTAAGTAAACAATCGACTTACCGTTGAAAAACAGAAAAGAACCATACTTGAATCCGTAGGAAGAGTCGATGATACGGGCACACCCCTGTACATCATCATTGATTTGTTCGACTTTGGTATCCGTCAAGTCAAAAGTGTTAAGCAAATGAAATGAATATAATAATTCACATATAGGTTTTGGCACATTAAGTATACCGCTTCCGGCAATATTTATAAGTGTAAAATCTCCGCCGTCATTGTTTTGTTCGCCGCGGAAAACAAACGAACGGTTCTGGTCGGTAATATATGTATTACCGAATACAAAATTACGCGTGTTATGTTCATTCCCTTTTGAGCTTGGAACGGATAAATCGGCGTCGGCACTGTCAAGTCCAAATAAGGCTTGAGTACCGAAAGTATTTAAAAATCTTTCTTTTTCGGCTTTCCCGTTTTTGCCGCAAAATGTCACAATCAGAGAAGCACACACGGCAATAACAATCGTCGCAATCATAAGCGCCGTATAAACATTTAATATCTTTTCCAACGCGGAATGCTCCTTTTTGGTAAGGGCAAAGGAAAGATAAAGAATACAGTATACCAACAATAATGCGACACTCGGAAAATACAGGTAAAATGAAGCGACACTCAATGACGAAAGGTCAAATTGGGGAACGCTCAAAACAAATAGACCAACAAGAATCAGAATAAATAAAACAACAAAATTTAAAATCGCAACTTTTTTGTTTGCCTTTTTTATCATAATTATAACCGTCTCCTTTTAGTGTAACATTTTAAAAGCCAATTGTGGTTTCACTCATGTGAACATTTCAATGTAACAGTCTTTGGATTCCATTCGTTACCGGATGTACAGTCAACCGATATATCGCAATCAAATTCCAATGTTTTGAAAATTTCGTCTACCTGACTTTGGGTTAAATCTTTTTTTACCCAAACAAGCGATTCAAAAGTTTGTTGTGAGTGCGAGCTTACGGAAGGACCATACCAATAGCCCCAATCTGTATTAACCTCTGTAATAACGACATCGGAAGAATACTGTCCGCAAATATGTGTACTTTCAATGTTATAATCCGAATCATTTTTTAAAGTGTATTTGATTGTATACGGAACATAGTCACTGATTTTTAAATCTGTTCTTACCACAGTATCGCCTGTGCCGTTATCATTGATTTTATACTTACAAAAAACATCGCAGTCGTTAACGGTATAAGCGGGAAATTTGCTCAAATCATTTTCATTCGTCGGATAAAATTCAGACCACGAAATATTGATTTTTTGAATGTTTTTATTTATGGTTGCCTCACGGTATTTGTGCACGGATATTACAGCAACCGCAATCAAAATCAGCACTATTAAAATTACCGATACAACAGTAACAGCCTTCTTATTTTTCTTGTTTTTCATATAATATTCCTTTCAAATCCAACAGAACAGTTATATGAATTTAAGAATTCATATATAAGCTTACACGGACGCACCTGTCAAAGCCCATTACGCGCATTTGAGCAGATTATAAAATCTACACTACAACAACCGAATATGGTATATCCAAATCGACCAAATTTGTTGACACGGCAATACCCGTTTTACCGTCAACTATATAGACATCGGAGCACTCGCCCAAAACCTGTTTTTTACATTTGACGGCAAGCTTGCCGTCCGACGAAGCTTGAACAAATGTAGCGGATTTGCCGTATTTCTGCTGCTTACCACCGTAAACCGACACAGCCATCGTCTTATAATTGCCACGGCAATAGTATCATCAGGATTAAATGTAAAAACGTCGGTTTCCTGTCCGTCACAGTCGAGCACAAGAGAGACGCTTCCGTCGTTTTCCTGCCTTGAATATACTAAATCCCCTTTATCGGTAATAAGCATATTTAAACGGTAATCATGGGTATAAACATTGTCTTTATATAGGTTTTCGGTATTATCCGCTGTACTTAAACGGTAAATTTTACCGTTCGTCAAGCAATAAATGCCGTCGTCGGTTGCCGCAATTTCATCGGGGCAAAAGCTTAATTGATATGTTTTTTCAATATTGCCGTTCTTTATCAGCAGCACATCATAAAGTGAATTTTCGCCCTTGGAAACACAGCAATATTCCCCACCGATATACTTGCCGACAAGCAAATATTCCGAATATCCGTCAAAAGAAATCCGGGTTTCCGCTTTCTCGGATATTTTATAGGAAATCAACTTATTATCATTTACATCGGCATAAATCAAACTGTGCTTTGATATGCTGTTCCTTTTGAGCATAACCGAAGTCGCCGCTCCGAGAGCAATCAGAACAGCGCAAAGCGATATTATTAAAATTTTCTTGTTTTTCATATTTTCCCCCACTTGTTTTTTTATAAAGAACACAATATGTGTTACTTCCGCAATTCGTTATTTATGTACAAGATATTATATTATTATTTTGATAATTTGTCAATATTGACTACAACGACGATGCTGTAATTCTAAAATGTTTTGCTACTGCATAAGTATGATATAAGCGACACCCGTAAACATACAAGAACACCCCTACTTTCGTTTTGAAAGCAGGGGCTTTTTTGCGCTGTGGTTAATAAAGATGTTACATATCAGTACAAATATAGCTAACAAACGCCTAAAATGCGCCGACAAGTAATAAGTGTAGGCGAATAATATCGCTTCAACGCTTTTCCTTCACC
>OHEU01001440.1_pt1 | contig 10204 bp, 6 predicted proteins | sample 1567341 | NCBI WGS metagenome assembly OHEU01 (sample SAMEA3879524, study PRJEB24766) | human gut metagenome | biome: human-associated habitat; feature: feces | place: USA | collected 1985/1987 | reverse complement strand
TTTATTCGTCTGTTCAGCCAACTTTATTGTACAAGCGCACGTATAATCCTGAAAAAGATGCAACAGACATCGTTTTTGGCGGCAAAGTGGGATTGGTAAAGAAAAGCAGAGAGGCTATTGAGGGTAATACCTTTAATAAACGTACAGTTATTGCTGCATTTGGAAAGTCAAATGTTGAGAAATCCAGGTTGAATCTGGTATATGATTTCTTCTCCCAAAGGATTGCTCCTATTATGTATCCACAGAGCAGTCTGATGGGTTTTACCAAACGCCGTATAACTAGAGATAGAGATGGGCGGCTAAAAAGATTCATCCTTCATTTCTTGAAAGCATCTGACTTCAACATCTCAGATATTGCTATCCATGAAGAGGAAGTGAGCATTACCCCTGAGATGGAACTGGTGATTAAGAATACATCGGGTATGCCGGAAAAAGCAAAGGAAGAGATCCTTAAAAAAGGCACTTTGCATTCGGACGAAATGTTCTTTGTACATCATACCAGTAACGGGGATAAAGAACTTGACGAGGAACTGGAGTCGCGAGGGACCAAGAGATACATGGGGCTTGCTACGATCCTTTATGACCTGTTGGTTCACGGAGTCATTCTTCCGATTGACGAGATAGAGTCAAGTATTCACTATGAGTTACTCTCTTACTTTATCAAGGTGTTTCTGGTGAATAGCAAGCGAAGCGCACAGTTGATTATCTCTACACATGACATCAATCTGCTGGATGAGGATTATATCCGAAGGGATGTGATTTGGTTTACAGACAAGAATGATTGCGGAGAAACGCAACTGATAAGGCTTTCCTCCCTTGGTCTGCACAAGACGCTGTCGGTTTATAATGCTTATAGGCAGGAAAAGCTTGTGAATCTGCCTTTTCTGGACAGTATTTATATGGATATGGATGAATACTATGAGCATGAGAAAGGGGAATAGAAGAGTGCGGAAGAGCATCGCAATCATTGGTGAAGGACTGACGGAGTATAGATATGTGGATGATATGCGCACAACTGAACGCTACAGGTTCAGTCTGGTGCCCGGTATCCCAAAGCATTCGGACATTGATGACATTGTAAATCTGGCAAAAGAACGAGTGACCGCAGGATATGATTATGTGTTGTGCCTGATAGATATGGATGTGATTGAAGGTAACCACGACAAGATGGCGCATTACCGTTCGTTGAAGAAGGATAATCCTAAGATTATCTTTGTGGAGTCGAGTCCCTGTACGGAATACTGGTTCCTGATGCATTATATGCCAGGTCCATCGAGCAAAGAATATGTGGACTATGATACCGTGGCGCAGGAACTGAAGAAACACATTCCCAACTACGAGAAGACGGAGGCTTTCTTCAACAAGACTCATATCTACCGTGAACTGAAGGAAAAGGGTGATATGGCGCGGGCTGTCGAGCTATCGCGCGAACTGGATAAGTTGCACGCGACAGAGCCGGAGGTGTACAAGTCATACACGCAGATGTATAAGTTGTTTGATATAATCAGAGAGATTACGAAGTAGGAGGAGTAGCGTCTACGGACTTCAAAAGAATGATAATAAAACTATGTGGCCAGATAAAGAAACAAACATTGATTATCTTAATTTCTGGTATATAGTTGACCTGATAGTTGAGATTGCAATGAATCGAGAGTTGACACCTTCAACTATAGGTTTATATGGTGACTAGGTACGCCATGAGAAACAGACAAAAAATCCGGCCGAAACGACCGGAATCAGATATAGAATTGGAATTTTATGAGCCGGAATATCCTTGAATTGAAGTCCATCAAGATTGCTCCTGAAAAGGTTCAAACCTTGTCGGCGGCAAAGCGTCTCGTTAAGCTAAAAGGCTTTGATCTGAAGGAAGAATACTTTGAGTTGGTCTATCATCCTGCAGATTTGGTTAAGAACATCGCGTACTATGTTGAGGGTAAGACTTATCTAGACAGTGTTCCCGTCGCAGACATTAAGGGAACGCTTCATGCGAGTTATTATGATAACAATCGGTTGGTTATGATGATTAGCCTGCAGCGGCACAAGAACGACTTTGACGTGGAGAAAGTGAAAAGAGGCTATTCTTAATACGCAGTGTTTTGAACCTATTCATCTCAGCAAGTATGGTGACATCTACTTCATCAACGGCGGCGGAAATCATCGCGTCTGCCAAGCCAAATTTCTTGGCATTGAGACTGCACAATGCCAAGTTACAGAGTTCGTCATAGAAAAAACTGTATTGCCAGGCTAACGTCCAGCGATATTTGAATCCTAACTCCACCCAACGTGAGGAATTGCAAAATATATTTGCATTTCGGATGAAAAATAGCGAATTTGCAGATATGATGATACTTTTGGTGTTGGAGAGACAAGATTAGTTGTGTTCAGTAAAACGCAGATCGAAGGAAATGAGTGTGGGTGAATTAGTTCCAAATAAAAATCAGAGTGAGTCAAGAAAACTTGACAGCCGTTCAATTCTGCTGCTTAAGTCAATGCTCCCAGATCATTTGGTTGACTGCCAACAACTTCAGGAAGGTGGGACACTCCCCAATATTGATGGGTATTTGGATCTCCTATGCGAAGACGATACTTCTTGTGGAAAAATTGTAGTTCAGGTAAAACACCTTACTTGTCCAGAGAAAGATGGCTCTGTTTTCTATCCTATACCGATGTCGATTTATGCATACGCGGAGCGACATAAAGGCGAATTGGTTTTGTTTATCGCCTGTGATGATGTAAACAAAAAGTTCTATTGGCGGAACATTGATTCAATCGCAATCGAAGAGTTCAAGAACAAGTCTGACCACATTCAAGGTAGCGCCAGATACTATTTCCGTGATTCGGAAAAATGTTCCGAAAGTTCTGTGGTTGAGACAGTAAACGCTTGGAGAGAACTTTACAACCAGAAGATGTCGAGTATCCAAGATGATAAGAAATTGGCCGAAGATTTCGCTGCTCTGCAGAAATCATATTTCAACATAATATCCACGCAATTACATGGAATATCGGATTCTCATATTGTCAGGCATCAGGTAGATGAAATAAAAGAATGGATATTCAATTCTCGTGGCGACGATGATGCACGAATTTGCCTTCTTGTAGGAGATGCGGGAGTCGGTAAGTCTGCAGTTTTGAAAGAAGTCGTAGATTCTCTGAATACGGATACGTTCAGATCGCTCTGCATCAAAGCTGACGCCATCGATGACTTTGGCAATAACATAACATTGGAGAAGATGCGTGGTGTTATAGAATTCTATAGCATCGGTAAGAAGGAGATTCTACTGTTTATAGACCAAATTGACGCACTTTCCCAATGTATGTCCAATGACAGAGGTCATTTGAATGTGATGATGACTTTGCTGTCTTCTTTGGAGAATTGGCCTAATGTCCGGGCGATAGTATCTTGCAGGAACTATGACTTGAATTATGATTCTGATTTATGTAACCTCAAGAATAAGGCGCACCTGATTGAAATTGGCAATTTGACGGACAATGAGGTTGCAGGTGCATTGGAAAAGGTGGAAGCAGGCCTTCGGGACAAACTTGATGATGCTACGTTCCGAATGTTAAAGACCGTGCAATATCTCAATGCGTTCTGCATATTGTACAAAAGAAGGTCTGCCGGTCTCCATTTTGGAAATCCTATAGAATTATATGACGCGATATGGGAAGAATATATCTGCAAATCGCCGAATCACATTGACAGCGGAACTTTAGAGGATACATTGTATCTTATTGCAAACTCGGCAAGGGCTGCCGGGACATTGAGACCGATATTGACTCCAGCTACAGCGCAAAAGAGATTCTTTGATTATCTGGCCAGCTCCGGGTTGATAAACATTGACGGCAATTCTGTGTTCTTCTTTCATCAGTCGTTTTACGAATACATTCTTGCCAGACAATTTGCTTATTCCGGAAAGTCATTAGTGGATGATTTTAAGAATGACTTTCAAGGATTGGAATTGAGGTCAATTGTAAAGGCTGTATTGGAATATGAGCGCAGTCATAACGGGGTGCTCTTTGTCGAAGAAGTTCGCTCGATACTTTCATCAGAATCCGTCCGTTTTCATGTTAAGTTGTTGGCGATATCAGTGTTGGCATCTATTCAAGAGCCTAAACTTGCAGAAATGAGACTGATCAAGGACTTCTGCAAGAAAGATTATAGACTTCTGGTGTATTTTCTTCGAGGAGTGCAAGCGGATGGATGGTTTGCTACAGTATGCAATATCGTCAAGCCGGTATTAGCGGATTTAACGAAAGACAGCCCAATTTGTTTCCCTCTTACAGGATGTTTATCAAAATTTGTCTTTGAACATCCGGAAAATGTGTATGATCTTGTCAATATGATCAATGACTCAGATACAAGATTGTTCTCTACTGTATATATATTGAGGGGCCACAACGACTATGGTAAGCAATGTGTTTTAGATGCATATCGAGAAATAAGGCCACATAATCAGCTTTACTCTATTGAGTTGATAAAAGATGCGTTACTGACAAATGAAAAATTCGCGCTTGAAGAGGCTGAAATTTCACTTGTGAATTATTTTACGTCAAAAGAGGAGAAATACAGAAATGACGAATATGAGTTATTTGAAGTCCTCTTTCCGCTTCTGTTAAAAAACCACCCTAAGGATTTCCTTTTGGCCATTAATAGCGCTATTGTAAAAATCATCAAACAGTCTTCACATGAAGGCTTTTATGGTTTTACCTGCACAACAGCATTTTATGGCTACACTTCGGATAATTACTCGAAAAAACTATTAACTATATATGAAGAACTCTTGACCAGGTTCTCTTCTGATTTGGCAATTATGAGGCCGATAGTGGACCGCTTGATGGAGTTGAGGAATGAGACGTCTATTTCAATGGCATTTTCCGCAATGGCTGCAAATCCGAAGGCGTATGACGAACTGATACGACAGATTATTGCTGATGAACAGTCTATTAATATGTACTTGGCCAGTAATATCGAGTTCTTTTATCTGAAACTGATTAAATCCTGGTATCAGAATTTAGATGCTCACGATGCGGTCATGTATCAGAAAAAAGTACTGTCGTTCAAGTCGCCAGCCGATCTTTATTATAACAGGGAACATCGTTTGGATTGCTATTTATGTCATCATCTTTGGAAAAGCAAGTGGGATTTGATATGTAATACGTTGCCGGAAGATGGACTGATTCCTGAAATGAAGAAATGCTCGCAAGAGTTGTTGCGCAGATTTGGGAGACGTAATATTGTCAAACGGCCAGGTGATATCGCAGTTGTAACATACTATGGTGGTGGACTTGTAAGCGATGATACATATTCGAAATTTTCGCTGAAGAACTGGTTGAATTCTTTTTTGAAACTTGATGCGTCTCGTGGTTGGCATCGTCACGAACATCCATTTGATTTGGAAGGTCATGCAGATGCTTTTGAAAAATGCGTCTCCGCAAATCCGAATAAATTCAGAGACTTTATCCGGGACCTAGTATCGAATAATGATGTGAGGCCTATCTATAAAGTAGCAGGGATTAAGGGACTTTTGGCTGGAGTGGAAGATCCTTTGTCTCTATGGAATTTGGCCGAGCCATATATCTCAGTTGAATATGCCAAAACAAACAGCAGTTCATTTAAACAGATTGCAGAATACTTCGTCAAGTCAGAGAATCCATATTTGGATAAGGTTATAGCGGTTGCAGAAACAATTGCAGCCTTGCCTTCAGATGAGCATGACTGCATCTATGAGGATGACACAAATAGCGTTGAGCGTAGGGCAAGCAAACTCATTGAACGGGCAATCAATTCATATCAGGGACGATCTGTCGAATTATTGATACAGATTTGCTCTTTGCCGGAAAGAAAGTCTCAGATTTACGGGATTCTCAGCAAACTTCAAGCAGGTTTCTCTGAATCATTGAAAACATTGCCATTGTACTTGTTGTCTGTGAAATGTGCCTTTGATGAGTCGCTTTATTTTCATCTGATGAAAGAACTTCTTGCAGGTCTTGGACCGGAAGCATTGTTCATAAGGGCGGGTGCAATCCAACATTGTTTTTACTGTAAGAATGAAATCGTGAAAGAATACATTGACCGGATTGAACCTGATCCTGTCAGTCACAAGATTTTAGCACAAATCTACTTTTATGGATTACGTAATGATAAGCCTCGGGAGGATTGCCGTTTGAGATTGGAGAAAATACTCTCATATAATGAGGAAGATGTAATTGTCATAATGATTCAAACAGCAATGGAATCATTTGACGACTCAGAAATGAGAGAGTATTCTGCTGAATTGCTTCGTCGTTTTTCAGCTGATGACAGAGACTCTGTCGTAAAGGCTTATTGTGAGTGCTGTGATTTGCTTCCCGTTGAAGCCTTTGGCTTTTATTGTGATATCACCAAAACATTGCCCCGCAAGAAAAATCGTATGATTCATTGTCAACTCGAATATCTTCAGAAATGTATTTCGAAATATCCAGAGAAGTGTTGCCGGTTTATATTAGATCAAAAGTATTCTGAAATAGAGGGACAATGGAATGCCGATAACGATGTGGTGAGGGTGTTGCTGCAAATTTACAACAAATTGAGTGAGAATGGGGATGACGAATCCATGAATGAGATTATGGACTTGTTTGATGACTACATATACAGAGGGAATAGTGTGGTTATGGATGCTGTAGGAAAAATGAATTGAGCCTGATGCTTACATTGTCAGAACTAAAGACTCTTATCCTTAAGGAAGAGGAAAAGAGGGATCTTTTACATGAACACTCGCCGTGGAACATATCTGCGTTCAAGGAAATGTGCCAGGGGACATTTGAAGCTGTGGAAACTGGTAATGGACGGGAGAAGTGCTTGATTCCGCAAGTAGAATCATTGAATTTTTTGTTTCGTGGTCAATGCTGTGAATTTTCGCCTTGCTTACCTGTCCTATATCGGGGATATCTTAGTGAAGTGGATATCTTTGTCGAGCGAATGCGTTTGACAGTATTCAAGCGCCTATTGGATTCACATCCAGTTGTAGAACACTTCTTTATGAGACATGGCTTTCGGGTAGATGTAGAAGGGCTTGCGCAACATTATGGTCTAAAGACTTCAGTGCTTGATTTGACAAGCAGCCTCGATATTGCATTATTCTTCGCAATGTGTCCATATGACAGAGTCAATGATGTTTACACATTTCATGATGACGATCTTTCGCATGAAGCGATTCTCTATGTGTTCAATCCGTCATTTGACAATGAACCTTGTCCTGCAGGTCCTGGTAAAACTCTCTTGAATGGAAGTATCAGACCTATCGGACTTCAAGCCTTCAAACGCCCCGGAAATCAGCAAGGTTATGGTTTACATTTAAAGCATGGCGAAAGTATCAAGGCTTATTTGTATAGATTTTCGTTCAATTGCGAAGAATCCAAGTCATATCATAGGCAGTTTGGAGCTGGTGAATGTCTTTGGGTTAAAGATGAACTCGTGGATAAAGCGAAGTCCATAGCGGAGCAAAACGTATTTTCCTTTGACGTCTTTAATGAGGCCTTTGCAAACTATAGACCTAAGGGCTATTCTAAGTCTTTATTAAAACGGTGTCTCTCTGATGATATTATTTTGCGCGTGAGAGTGCCAGATGTGCTATTCTCCGATGATGAGAAGAAAGAGATAATCGAGAGATGGAACAATTCTCTCGGGGCAGAAACAGCCAGTCATATTTTTCGGAAAAGAAACTTTGAACATGGTGGTGTGGAAGTGGATGAGGACGGGAAAGAAAGGTACAAGGAAATTAGGAATGAGCGAGACTACAGATCGCTTAAACAAATGGAATACTTCCAAACGCTCAAGCTGATAAAATGTGTTGAAGGGATGGAGGGCGCAGAATGGAAGAATTATATGGGGACATCATGTTCAAAAAATAAGGTTGGACGTTCATTTAATTCAGGATGGATAAAAATTCCTGCTCGCTGTGAAGCGATGTTCGGGGAACCGTATTTGAAAGAAAAGGATTGGCGAATCGGGCAGGATATAGAAGCTGCTCCATCTCCGCGAGATGGCAGAGAACTTCGGTCTGGTAAGGAAGAGCATGAGGCCGAAGCTGGGACGCAAGTCGTTCTTCACGCCTGAGGGGAAAGTGGCCCTGATGTTCCTGAAGATGTACACGGGACTCAGCTGTACGAAGTTGCTGTTGGAAGGGATTGAGAAGAGCTATGCGATGATGTGCGAGTTGAATAGCAGACTGGGGATTCACCATCCTTGGACAAAGTTCCTTGACGTGCAGAAGGCGAACCTGACATACAGGAAACAGCGCGAGCACAGCAGGAGCCAGACGCGGAAGATTACACACAGGCTGCTTGACCTGCTCGGCAAGATACTGAAGGAGATACGTGAAATCGAGAGAGACTATGAGAATGCAGAAATTGAAGGGACTGGTCACTGCTTTGCTCAGATTGAAAACATTAAACTACAATCCCTATTTAAATCTAATGAGGTCGAGAAGAATAAACTGCACTTCAATACGATAGAGTCTCAATTATGCGACTTAGGGGTACAGGTGATTTGGTATGAAGACCATAAGGAGGTGCCAGAGATATTGAGGAAAATCATTGCACCTTTGCGCTAAGATGTGAAAAAATCACTATATTTGTCCAAAATAACATCTGAAGATATGCTTATAAGGTACTCGGTAGAGAATTTTCTTTCATTCAATCAGCGAACTGAATTTTCGATGATTCCTGGCAAAGGCTCTTTGAAAAAAGAGCATAAGGCCCCGGCAATCAATGGTGTCAGTGTGCTTAAAACCAGTATAATTCTTGGAGCCAATGCATCTGGCAAATCGAATCTCATCAAGGCCATGGCTTTCGGGCGATTCATGGTCGTGAAAGGCTTTCCAGCCGGACAGGTGATTGATTATGAAAAATATCGTTTGAACAAATCTTCAGTTGAAAGTAATTCTAGAATGGAATTCGAAATTCAGGCTGACGGCAAGAATTACGCTTATGGATTTGTCTTCAATAATACTCGGATTGTTGAAGAATGGCTATATGAAGTCACAAAGCGTTCGGAGAAAAAGATATTTGAACGTAATCCGCAATTTACAGGCAACTATGATTTGGCTCTGCTGCTGAAATTGAACGAGAAGGAGGAAGACAAGCAGTTTATCCGTTTCACGGCAAAGGGAACTCCGGATAACCAATTGTTTTTGAGGGAACTGATCGTGCGTAAAGTTGCGGAGAATGTAAGTTGCCTGAGCGATATAACTTCGGTTTACAACTGGTTTCTCAATACGCTGAAAATCGTCTTTCCGGAGGATAAGTATAATGTCGGTTTGGAGTCCGAGGTCAATGACAATGAACGGTTAAATACCATCTATAAAGAATTGCTCAAGTATTTTGGGACAGGGATTGTAGGAGTATGCCTGGAGGATGTCGAGCCGAGCAGTGTAGTTATACCGGATTTTATCCTTTCCGGTATTAAAGAACGCCTAATGAATTCTAAGAGTGAAAACGTGAGGAGCATATTGGGCATCAACAACTATACCTACGTTCTGTCACGTGATGGGAGCGGTCTGAAGTTCCAGCAACTTAAGACAAAGCACCTCACAAATGATGGGAAAGAGATCCTGTTTGATACGAAGGATGAATCTGATGGAACGAATCGAATCATTGACCTTATCCCTCTGCTCATAGACTTGATTGAGGGTAATAATGTCTTTATTATTGATGAAATGGAGCGTAGCCTCCATCCTAATTTGATATATGACATCTTCGACTTGTTCCTCAGTTCTTCATCGAGTCAGCGCAGCCAACTCATTGTAGCGACGCATGAGTCTTCTCTTCTTACTCAGAAATTGTTCAGGAAGGATGAAATATGGTTTGTTGTCAAGGATGATAATGGAACGAGCCGAATGCATTCTTTGGAAGATTATAATGTCCGTTTCGACAAGGAGATCCGGAAAGACTATCTTCTCGGACGATTCAAAGCCATTCCTCATATAGGGAACAGGTATGACCTTGCTGCACTCGTAAAAGCAGGCACGGAGGGGTAGAAAAAGATTGAATGAGTTATCTTAGTAGTTGAGTTCAGGTCGTTGGGGCTGGAGGGAGTGTGGAGTGCATAAAGGAGGCTATTGTTCGGTAGTGTTTTGTGTTAGGATAGGCGGAGCCTTGATGGCTCCGTTTTTTGTTCGTCCAGCACGAACATACTCTAAAGGGTGCAAGTCCCTAAACCGCCCTG
>OHEU01001434.1_pt1 | contig 10248 bp, 8 predicted proteins | sample 1567341 | NCBI WGS metagenome assembly OHEU01 (sample SAMEA3879524, study PRJEB24766) | human gut metagenome | biome: human-associated habitat; feature: feces | place: USA | collected 1985/1987 | reverse complement strand
GGTGAGTGCCAGACATCATGCCAGTCAGCATGTAAGACATCATGTACAGTAGGTAACCAGAGCTGCGAGAATAAGAACAACTAATACTCATAGTATTGGACTGCTGACGAGAGAGTGTTTGGGATATAAGCACTCTCTCGTTGTGTGTTTATGATTGTATGATTTTTAAAGAAAAGATAGTAGATATAGATAGATTTGGAGTAATTAAGTAATGATTCATCAGTATAAGAACAACGGATACAACATAATACTTGATGTCAACAGCGGAGCAGTTCATGTTGTTGATGATATAGTTTATGATGTTATAGAGGAATACAATAAGAATGAAGATGCCGACGGCAGATTTACAGGCACTGATAAGGACAGTCTGGCTGAGAAGTTTGCATCAAAGTACAGCAGGGATGATGTATATGAAGTATGTGATGAGATTGAAGAGCTTACAGAGCAGGGGCGTCTTTTTACAAGAGATATATATGAACCTTACATAGACAGCTTTAAGGACAGACCAACAGTTGTTAAGGCACTCTGCCTGCATATAGCACATGACTGTAACCTTGCCTGTAAGTACTGCTTTGCAGAAGAAGGAGAATATCACGGACGCAGAGCCATGATGTCATATGAGGTTGGCAGGAAGGCTCTTGATTTCCTTGTTGCCAATTCAGGAAGCAGGCGCAACCTTGAGGTTGATTTCTTCGGTGGTGAGCCGACGATGAACTTTGACGTTGTTAAACAGCTTGTTGAATATGGAAGAAGCATTGAGAAGGAGCATAATAAAAACTTCAGATTTACGCTTACGACTAACGGAGTACTTCTTAATGATGAGATAATGGAATTTGCCAACAAAGAGATGGCAAATGTAGTTTTAAGCATTGACGGACGTAAGGAGATTAATGACCTTATGCGTCCTACACGCAATAACCATGGCAGCAGCTATGATATAATTATGCCGAAGTTCAAGAAGTTTGCCGAGAGCCGTAATCAGACTAATTATTATGTACGCGGTACATTTACACATAATAATATCGACTTTTCAAAGGATGTTCTTCATCTCGCAGATGAGGAATTTGAGCAGATTTCGGTTGAACCGGTAGTTGCAAAACCGGAAGATGACTATGCAATAAGAGAGGAAGATCTTCCTAAGATATTTGAAGAATATGATGCACTTGCAGCAGAGCTGGTTAAGAGAAAGAAGGCAGGTAATGGATTCAATTTCTTCCACTTCATGATTGACCTTGATGGCGGCCCATGTGTAGCCAAGAGACTTTCAGGATGTGGCTCAGGCTGTGAGTATCTTGCAGTTACTCCTTGGGGTGATTTTTACCCATGTCACCAGTTTGTGGGTAATGAAGAATTTATAATGGGTAATGTGGACGAAGGTATTACACGCACAGACATCAGAGATGAGTTCAAGGCGTGCAATGTATATTCAAAAGACAAATGCAAAAAATGTTTTGCAAAGTTTTTCTGCTCGGGCGGCTGCGCTGCCAACTCTTATAATTTCCATGGCAATATCAATGATGCATATGATATTGGATGTGAGATGCAGAGAAAGCGCGTTGAGTGTGCGATTATGATAAAAGCGGCACTTGCAGACAAATAATTTATTATGGGCATGGAGGATTGATATGAGGTACAATTTAAAAAAGAAGATTATCTATTCGATAATCATTCTTGCACTGCTCTTTGGAATGAGTTATGTTGCTATATTCGGAATGAAGGACGGATACGGCAGCATAGGACAGATTAAGCAGGGACTTGATCTTGCGGGCGGTGTCAGCATAACTTATGAGATACAGGAAGATAATCCAAGTGATCAGGATGTATCAGATACAATATACAAGCTGCAGCAGCGTGTTACTAATTACAGTACTGAAGCAGAAGTATACAAAGAGGGTGGCAACAGAATTACTGTTGAGATTCCTGACGTAACGGATGCCAATGCAATTCTTGAAGAGCTTGGACAGCCGGGAACACTTATGTTCCTTGACAGCGACGGATATACTAAGTTCAGCAACGGAGAAGAATGCACACCTCTTCTTACAGGTTCAGACGTTAAGAATGCAGTAGCAGGAGCAGACACAAGCCAGTCATCAACAAGCAAGTATGTAGTATCACTTGAGTTTAATGATGAAGGTAAGCAGAAGTTCGCAAGTCAGATTATGACGAGCAAATCTCCGGTCAGGTCGGCAGAGGATATTGATGAAACTGCACTGTCCTATGCGGAGATAAAAATGCTTGCAACAGGTAATCCATATATCAAAGAAAAGATGGACTTAGACATTCAAGTACAGAAGCTAAAGATGTTAAAATCCAATTTCTTATCAGAGAAATACGGACTGGAGGATAAGGTCATCAAGTTCTACCCACAACAGATTGCTTACTTGAAATCCCGTGTAGAGGGACTTACCAAAGATGTTGAAACAGCAAAATTACACCCGAAACCGATAGACGAGCAGCCGCTTGGAATGATGGTATCGGGTGTTTCTTATTCCGAAAAAGCCGAAGCAGGTCAGGCAATCATCAATGCCTGCAAGTCAATGAACAGTCCCAATGCGATACCACTTGGCGAGTACCGTGGCTTTCAAATGGAACTGTATTTTGATACGGTGCAGCGTAATTATGTTGTGAAATTAAAAGGCGAAACAAGCAGAGATGTACCGCTTGGCGACGACGCTCACGGTAATATCGTGAGAATAGATAACGGTATTGAACGCTTTGAGGAAGCACTTGCTGATACGAAAAACAGCCTTGAAAATACGGAAAAGCAGTTTGAAACAGCGAAGCAGGAAATCGAAAAGCCGTTTGCCAAAGAGGAAGAATTGAGGGCAAAAACTGCTCGACTTGATGAGCTGAATATCCTGCTCAATATGGATAAAAAGGAAAATGAGATTGTCGGCGGAGAGCCTGATGAGGGCGAAGCAGTCGGCGGCAGAAAGGAGAAATCGTATGAGAGATAAACAGGAAGGCGGTGGTCGATATGCCATTTATCGCACCTGAGTTAATCATTCAGGCGAAGCAGATGGACTTGCTAACTTACCTGAAAAATTATGAACCGTATGAGCTGGTTAAGTTTTCAGGTAACACCTATTGCACCAGAACCCACGATAGTTTGAAGATTTCAAACGGGAAATGGATATGGTGGTCGAGAGGTATCGGTGGCAGGAGTGCTTTGGATTATCTGATTAAGGTTAAAGGTTACAGCTTCCTTGAAGCGGTGGAAACCATTATCGGACACACAGCGATTCAGGCTCCGGTCTATGAAAAGCCACAGCCAAAAGAGGAAAATAAACCGCTTCTTCTCCCTGAAAAATGTGCTTCCAACAGAGTGATTACAGAGTATCTTTTCGGGAGAGGAATAGATTTTGAAATCATCAATTACTGTATCTCTAATGACCTTATCTTTGAGAGCCTGCCGTATCACAATGTTGTATTTGTAGGCTATGACGAGAAGAAAGAACCGAAATATGCAGCCTACCGTTCCACGAATAAGCGTAGGATTATGGGCGATTGCAGTGGCAGTAAAAAAGATTATTCTTTTCGGCTTGGTAAGGAAAACTTGGAGGAAGTACACCTCTTTGAGTGTGCCATTGACTTGTTATCCTATGCCACGCTTGCAAAACTGAACGGGCAGGACTGGAAAGAAATGAGCTTTGTTTCGCTGTCCGGGGTGTATTCTCCGGCAAAGAAAATTGAGGACAGTAAAGTGCCGATTGCACTGGAAAAGTATCTTGGCAGTAACCCATCTGTCAGGAAAATCCGTATCCATTTTGACAATGATATAGCGGGCAGAAAGGCAGCACAGACCTTAAAAACTATTCTGCCGGATAAGTATGAAATCGTTGATGAGCCACCAAAAGCAGGTAAGGACTTCAACGATTTTCTTTGTATGCGGATGGGAATTTACAATAAAAAAACACACGAAAGGAATGAAGAACGATGAATGATACAAAGATTAAAGTTCTCTTGGTAGAACCGGAAAAGTACCCGAAGGAAATTGTAATCGACGACAGTCTGGAAGCAATGCAGGAGGTTGTCGGTGGGGATATTGAGGAATATATGCCCTATGACGATGACGTTGCAATCATCTGTAATGAGGAAGGAAAGATGAGAGGACTTCCGCTTAACCGTGCAGTTTATGTGCAGGACAATGATAAGAAAGAGATGGTAGATATTATCTGCGGCAAGTTCTTTATCTGTTATGCACCGCCTGAGAGTGAGAGTTTTCAGAGCTTGCCGGACGATATGATGAAGAAATACAAGGAACAGTTCAAGTATCCTGAACGCTTTTCTAAGGAAGTGGGCGGCAATATCGTGGCTGAACCTTTTAAGCCGAAATCAAAGGATTATGAGAGATAGCAGCCTGAGAACGGGGCAACCCGGAGGAGATGTTTATTCTTAGCGAGCAGACCATTTGGATAAACACAGTTTCCCAAACGGTAAAAGGCTCGTTAGGGGTTGCCCCTAATACCCCGTGAGAAAGGAGAACTTGATTTGAGAGAGTTATTACTTATCGCCGCCGGGACACTGCTCGGCAGTTGTCTTGGCGTTACGATGATGTGCTTATTCCAGATTAACAAAGATTGCAGAGTAAAGAGAAAGGAAGATACCGATTATGAGAAAGAGAAACATTCAGAAGATTGTACGCTTTAACCGCAAGGAAGCACAGGACTTGGCAGCAAAGGCAAAGAAGGCTTGTCTTTCCGAAGCAGGACTTATCCGTTTACTTATCAGAGGTTACGAGCCGAAAGAGAAACCCGATGACCGCTTCTATGATGTGATGAGAGAACTGTCCTCTATCGGTAATAACATCAATCAGCTTGCGGCTAAAGCGAATACACTTGGTTTCATTGACGCACCTATGCTGAAGAATGAAGCTGCAAAGTGGAATAAGTTCCAGTCAGAGATTGAGAGGACATATCTTCGTCCAAATCAGAGCGAAATGAAATGGCAGTAACAAAGTTGTGGTCGGTAACAGAAAGGCTCGGTCAGGTCATTGACTATGCAACTAATCCCGAAAAGACTTCTGCAAATATCAAAAGGGAGTTTTCACCGGAACAGTATCAGGCTCTTGCTGATGTTATTGCTTATGCAAAGGATGAAGAAAAAACAGAGCGAGAATTTTATGTTGAGGGTATCAACTGTAATGTGGCGATTGCCCGTGACCAGTTCATAACGGTTAAGGAACAGTACCAAAAGACAGACGGTATCCAAGCCTATCACGGATATTTGAGTTTCAAGGAAACAGATATATCTCCTGAGATGGCACAGAAAATCGGAATGGAATTTGCAAATGAAGTGTGGGGTAAAAGATTTCAGGTTGTTGTGACAACCCATCTGAATACAAAGCACCTGCACTGCCATTTTGTCATCAACTCTATTTCTTTTGTCGATGGCAAACATTTGTGGGGAGAGGAAAAAGCGTGGTTCAAATTCCGAAAAGTTGCAGACAGAATTTGTGAGAAGTACGGACTTTACTATGACCCGAATCCGAACCGCAGTAAGCAGTCGGATTATCTGACGATGAAAGAAAAGGCAGGTATGCCGACACGCTACTCGGTTGCAAAAGAAGCCATTGATTATGCTATCGACCACAGCAAGACCCTGAAAGAATTTCAGTTTGCTCTCAAGGAAATGGGATATGCCTATAACCTAAGTCCAAGCCGAAAATACTGGACGGTCATTCCAAAGGGATACGATAAGCCGATACGACTGAAAAATCTCGGAGCAGATTATACCAATGACCGGATTGTAGAGCGTATCAAAGAAAATCGTGACAGATGGGCAGAGATTGAGCCGTTCCAGAGGGCGACTTATAAACCAAGACAGTACCGTATGCAGACCAGAGGGCAGAAGCTGAAAAAGAAAGGCGGACTTTATGGGCTGTATCTGTATTACTGTTACAGACTCGGTTATCTGCCCAAGTATAAGAAACAGAATAACGCAAGGCTTCATTATCTTTTGAAAGATGATTTGATGAAGCTCGATAAGATTACTGATGAAGTAAGGCTGCTCGGACGAGAAAATATTTCCACGGACGAACAGCTTTTTTCATATAAGACTTCCTTAGAGGAGCAGATGAAAAATCTGATTGCCGGAAGAACACATCTCCGAAAAAAGATAAGAACAAATATTGATGATGGTCAGCTTCAGGCGGCAAAAGATGAAATCGCTTCTATCAATGGAGAATTGAAAAAACTCCGACGGGAAGTAAAACTCTGCGAGGATATTGCGGAGAGGTCAAAGGTTATGGAAGAAAATCTTGAGCATATCGAAACAGAGGAACAAAAACAGCAGAGAAAGGAGAAATCACGCTATGAACAACGGTGGTGACGCAGCAGAGCAGGTCGTTAGGCTTTCGCTTGAAGGATTTGAAGTTGCTGCAAGATTAAGCGGTTCGGCGGCGAAGAATATCGCATTGCTTTTGGTATCGGTTTTGAAGCAGGAACAAAAGACGAAGGGCAAAGCAAGGCTTACCAATATGATTAAGTCAGGCAAGGAGCTGAAAGTCTTTTCCATTCCGCAAAAGGATTTGAAGAAGTTTACCGAACAGGCAAAACGCTATGGCGTTCTTTATTGTGTCCTCAGAGATAAGAACACAAAGGGAGAGAACGCTCCGGTAGATATTATTGCAAGAGCAGAGGACGCTTCTAAAATTCAGCGTATCGTTGAAAGATTTGAACTTGGCAAAGTGGATAAGGCTTCGATTGTCAGTGAAGCAGAGAAAGCTATCGCAGACCGTGAAGCGGTTGAAAAAGAAAAGCCGACTAAATCCAAGAGTGAAATCATTATGGAAGAAGCGGTCAGAAATCCAATGCAGAAAGAGGAGCGAGCAAACGCAAACCCCTCAGTCGCCAAAACAGACAAAAGCCCTCTGTCAAGGCAAAACTCAGAGCCGGTAGAAACGCAATCTGATAAGGGTGTTGCAAAGCCAGTGGAAAAGCCATCGGTCAAAGAGAAACTTGACCGTTACAAGGCACAGGCAAAACAGCAAAAAGAAGCAGAGCGTAAAGAGCCGGAGGTTAAGAAAGACGGCAAGAAGCCGCAGCAGAAAAACGGTCAGACGGTACACCGTCAGCCGAAGAAGAAACCCAAAACAAAAGAGAGGTAATTCACTATGACAAATGATTTCAAACCCGCAAAGGCTGGCGGTAATCAGCCAAGATTATCCAAAGAGGAGTATGCAGAAAAGAAGCGAGCAGAAAAAGAAAAGGTCTATCAGATGATTGATGACGCTTCCCGTGAGATTGTGAGTGACCCTGAGAAATTCAAGAGTTTTCTTGATACGCAGAGTCGAATGGACAGATATTCCGCAGCAAATGCTCTCCTTATTTACAGTCAGTATCCGCAGGCGACACAGCTTAAAGATTTTGATGATTGGGGTAAGGACAATGTGAAGATTACCAAAGGGGCAAAGAGTATTTCTATCCTTGAACCAGTGGAATACACAAGAGCAGATGGTTCTCCGGGTATTTCCTACAATGTCAAAAAGGTATTTGATGTTACGCAGACAAATGGAAGAAAAGCTCCGGCAGTATCAGCAAACCGTGACCCGAAAGCACTTATCACGACAATGCTTGATGTATCTCCGGTGGAGGTTGCGGCAACCGATGAACTTCCGTATCCGAATATGGCAGCTTTCTATAATAATGAAAAGCAGACATTGTATGTGAAGCGTAATGTGGGCGACAGCGTAGCGGTTGCTCAGTGTGTCGCTCAGGAACTTGGACACGCACAGCTTTCCATCAACAGCGAAAGTTACAGCCGCAGGGATATGGGCTTTCAGGCAGTGTGTATCGGATATATGATTTGCAAGAAGTATGGCGTAGATACACAGAATTTTGCAATTAACCGTATTCCGGAGGGACTGGCTTCCAAAGAGCCGAAAGAAATCCGTGCGGAGCTTTCCAAGACACGAAATGCAATGGCAGAAATTCACAGTCATATCTCTGATGAAATGTTCCGCAAGAAGCAGGAGCGTTCAAAGGACTATGAGAGATAACGGAGGGCAGATATGGAAAAAGAAAAACTCTACCACGTTGCTTTGGACGATTATGAACACGGTGTTGTCATTCGCTCCTTAAACGATGAGAAAACAAAGTTGATGGAGGAAGGCAAGTCCGCAGACGCAGTAGACGACCTGCTTGTAAAAGTCGGAAATGCCCCATTGAAAAAGTTCAAAGTGATTGAAAGGAAACGCTCAGATGAAGCGAGATAATGACAGGCAGACTGCCATTATTTTATCCATTGTCGGTATCGTTCCGGTCATATGGCTGGCACTTCTGATTGCACCTTCCATAAGCGGAGGATTGCCGGAGATAGCAGCCAATCTTGCGACACTCTTTGATAATCCATTTTCCATAAAATTATGTGGGGACAGCCTGAAAACTGTCCTCATTTTACTTTTATGCTATGGAATGGGTATCGGGATTTATTTCTCAACAAGAAAGAATTACCGCAGACGAGAGGAACACGGTTCTGCCAAATGGGGCAATGTCAGAGCCATTGATAAAAAGTACCGACAAAAGCCACTATCAGAAAATAAGCTGATGACTCAGAATGTGTGCATTGGACTTAATGCCAAGAAGCACAGACGAAATCTGAATACGCTTGTGTGCGGTGGCTCCGGTGCAGGTAAGACAAGATTTTATGCAAAGCCTAATATTATGAACGCCGCCAGAAACAGCTATGTGATATTAGACCCGAAAGGGGAAATCCTGCGAGATACGGGACATCTTCTTGAGAAGAAAGGTTACGAAGTGCGTGTGCTTGATTTGATTTCAATGGAGAAAAGCCATTGTTACAATCCTTTTGTTTATTTGCAGAATGACAATGATGTGCAGAAGCTCGTAACCAATCTTTTTAAGAGTACCACTCCGAAAGGTTCACAGAGCAATGACCCATTTTGGGATACGGCAGCGTCAATGCTTCTGCTTGCACTTGTATTTTATCTGCATTATGAAGCACCGCCGGAAGAACAGAATTTTGCAATGGTAATGGAAATGCTCAGAGCCGGGGCGATTGAGGACGAGGACGACCCAAGTCCTTCTCCGCTTGATAATCTGTTTTCAGATTTGATGATAGATAATCCTGACCACATTGCTTTGAAGTATTACCACTCTTATCATTCCGGTTCTTCCAAAACATTAAAATCCATACAGATAACCCTTGCAGCAAGGCTTGAAAAGTTCAACTTGGAGAGTCTTGCTGCTCTTACTTCTGCCGATGAACTGGATTTGCAGTCACTCGGAGAGAAAAAGGTGGCTCTGTTTGCACTGATACCGGATAACGACTCCAGTTTCAACTTCTTGGTATCCATTCTTTACACACAGCTCTTTCAGCAGTTGTTTTATGCAGCCGACCATATCCACGGCGGCTGTTTGCCGATGCCTGTTCATTTTATGATGGACGAATTTGCCAATGTTTCACTGCCGGACGACTTCGACAAGATACTGTCGGTTATGCGTTCCCGTGGTGTATCGGTAAGCATCATCTTACAGAACTTGGCACAGCTTAAAGCCTTGTTTGAAAAACAGTGGGAGAGCATTGTGGGTAACTGCGATGAATTTCTTTACCTTGGTGGAAATGAGCAGTCAACCCATAAATATGTGTCGGAGCTGTTGGGCAAGGAAACCATTGATACCAACACGTTCGGAAAGAGTACCGGAAGAAGCGGTAATTATTCCACCAACTATCAGATTAGCGGCAGAGAGTTACTTACCCCTGATGAGGTGCGTATGCTCGATAATCAGTACGCTATTTTATTCATCCGTGGGGAAAGACCCATTATGGATTTCAAATATGACATTATGAAACACCCGAATGTGGCACTTACCACAGACGGAAAGGCAAGTCCTTATAAGCACGGAGAAGTCACAAAAGATATTGCTTCGATTGCCATTTGGGACATTGACCCTGCAACACTTCCTGAAAAGGAAATGGAAGAAACGAACTGGGAACTTCTTTCCGATGAGGAGATGGAAGCTCTGTTCATAAACAATCAAACAAATTAAATTTTGGAGGTATTCAACTATGACTATTTTTAAGAAAAAAGCAACTGACATTCAGGAAACAAAGAAACTGCCTATGACCGGAAAGGTTAAGAAAGGCTTCCGTGCTTACTGCACAATGGTTATTATCGGTGCGTTGGCACTTGGAATGACAACGACTGCATTTGCAGCGAATGACCCGCTTACCGTAGTCAATAATCTGTCCGATTTTATCTTCGGACTTATCCGTGCCATCGGTATG
>OHEU01001416.1_pt1 | contig 10372 bp, 9 predicted proteins | sample 1567341 | NCBI WGS metagenome assembly OHEU01 (sample SAMEA3879524, study PRJEB24766) | human gut metagenome | biome: human-associated habitat; feature: feces | place: USA | collected 1985/1987 | reverse complement strand
TCATAAAACCTATTGACCAGTGGTTCAAAGAATATGATTTGCAATACTAAAAACTTGAAAAGCAATTAATTTTAAAAATCAATTGCTTTTTTGTTTCTTAGGAACGTTTTGATTCCTTCTATATGAATATTCAGGACATCAGCAAATCCGCTCTCTGACGTCAAATAATCCACGTCCTGATGGTTGTCTTGGAAGAAGTTCTCGGTCAGCACAGCAGGACATTTGCTTTTTGTCAAAATAGTGAAATTCTCTTCCCAATCAGGTTTCTTATCACCATTGAACTTACGAAGGACTTTAGGACCTACAATATTCTCTGCAGCCACGTAAAGGTCTTTTGCAATAATATCTGACTCAGTAGTTCCTTTTGATGTATAGCAAGACCAACCTCTTGCACTCATCCAAGTAGAACCATTACCAGCAGCATTGTTATGAACACTAATCAAGAAGACTATCTTGTCTTTGTTAGAATCATAAATCTCATTGACTCTTCTGACCCGTTCAGACAAAGAGATGTCTTTCTCTTCTGGAACTAGAATGACTGAAGGAATACCAAGAGTTGATAGGCCTTCAGAAATAGCTTGGACCATTTCACGACAGAACTTATACTCTCTGAACTTTCCATCAGGTGAACGTTTACCTGGTGTATTTTCACCATGTCCATTGTCTAGAATTATGAGAATGTTGTCGTAAGTCTTTTGAGGAGTAGAAGATTCCATTTCAGAGATAGTTTCTTTGTTGATTTCAGTAAATGGGTATCCAAGCTCAGGATTATAGCATTTGTCTCTGAAAAGAGAAGTTTCAAAAATAGTTTTCATGAGAAAAGGTACTTTGAAATTTCACTATCTATGTGATAAAAGTCACATTTAGTACCTGGGATATTTATCCCAGGTAATTCGAAATATGTAAAAGATGTCAGGTAAGATAGCCATAGAGCTTGAAGCCTATAATATAGGAAAGCAAGGCTCAATAGGCTCTAATAAAAAATGTGCAACTAAAACCAGAGCTCAAGCTCTTGGTTGCAAGATAATAGGAACTTATTCTTCTAACCAACTAGTTCCTGTAAATAACCTTGAAGCAAATGAGTCATACAACTACTATCTCACTTTCAAGAATGCTTCAGGCCAATCAAACTATTTCTCTGCTCCAGCAATGGAGAATCGTTATAAGAACTTCACTATTGAATCATATAAGAAGAAAGTAGTTAATGGTGTTGAAGACTCTACTAAGATAGAGGTTCCGTTCTCTACATCTATTCCTTCAGGAGATTCTTTTGTTTATTATGATTTTGAAGGTTCTTCTACTTCATGGTACATCCACTTCACTATGAACATAGAATATCCAGTGGCATCTAAGAGTACTGTTTTAGTACTGGCTCAAAGTGAAACTGGTGGCAAGAGCATCAATGTGACTTTATTCCAAGAACCCGCAATAGTTTCATATAGTTCTAATACATTTGATGTTGCTTCAAACTCAACATCATTTGGACAAGAAGGAGGTTCATTCAGTCTTTCGGTCACATCTACTGTAAATGTCTACATCAATACAAAAGGTCCCGCTGTAGAGACAAACAAAGAACATCCTGTTACTATAATTGGTTATGATGGCATGCTTAGAGAAAGCTTATACTCGTTTATTATTCCACAAAATACTGGGACCGCTAAAAATTGGAATGTTACTGTTATTCAAGATGATACTCATGCAAATAAAACTATTCGAGTTTCTCAAGCAGCCGGTTCTAGCTCGACTATATATAAGTTCAATATTCAATCTGATTTAACCAACCACAATAGTGCATGGTGGGATAAAATCTATCCAAATGAAATGTCATTTGGTAAGGCATATGTTTTGATGTGTTATAATGCTCAACAAGCTGGAACTGGGTATGAAGTTCCTTATAACAATAATGAAGACTTGACTAATTCTTATTGGATGAAACTTGACAAGGCTTCTCAAAGTTCTCAATACCTGACTTCAGGAGACTTCACTTATTATTCAACTGGTGGAGTGTTTAGAAACTTACAATCAAGTAACATACAGACTGTACCATATAATGGCAAAGTTCATTGTTATGCTTATATCAATGAAACCGGTGGTAATGTCAGTTATATGGGACAACTAACATATATCAAATACTTAGGATATTTTAATTTGAATATGACTGGTTCAATTACTATTGATAATTTGTATAAAGATTGGTGATTTCCATTTACCTATACTATATTTACCAAAAGACCTACCACTTGTGAAAGCAGTAGGTCTTTTTTATTTTTAGTAACTGATACAATATTAGTATAAGTTCCTAAAGAGAATCCTACGCATAAATAAACCAGATTTTAAAGTAAATCAAATTAAGAATGGCTTACCAAAAAGTTTCCCTTCTTGATAGTGTTAACAACAACATTAGTCCTTTCGTAGATATAGAAGGTGTCTATATGTCTGCGGATTATGCTACTAAAAAGCCAGCAAGCATTATCACTAAGGTCGATATATCCGTAGGAGATGCAATTGTATCACCTTCAGTTGAAGTAATAACAGGGTTTGACACAGACCCAAATGACAAACATACATTAAAAGCAATCAAGCAAAGTATTAGTACATCAAGCATTCCAGGTGGTGATGTCTCTGGAGCTGCATCTAATACTTTCTTAAGATATGATGGTAACAAGACCTACTCTTGGGTTCCTCAATCTTCTTTGATAGGTGGAAGAGGTTTCCAAGGTTATCAAGGTCCTCAAGGATATCAAGGTCCAACTGGTCCTATTGGTCCATTAGGTCCTACAGGTTCTGTTGGTGCTACTGGTATACAAGGTCCTAGAGGTTTCCAAGGATATCAAGGTCCTGCTACTGGTATTGTAGGTGCACAAGGTCCAACTGGACCTCAAGGTCCTAGAGGTTTCCAAGGTTATCAAGGTTATCAAGGTCCGGCAACAGGTGTGACTGGTCCGACAGGTCCTCGTGGATACCAAGGTTATCAAGGTCCTAAAGGTACTGATGGAACTATTGGTAAAGAAGGTTCAACAGGTCCTCAAGGTTCAACAGGTCCTAGAGGATTCCAAGGATATCAAGGCCCTACTGGAACACCATTCTTTACTGAAGGATACCAAGGTTCTACTGAGACTCAAGGTGACATAGGTACTGACTACACAGTTTATGCTCCAGCATTCTATGAAGCTTCTGATGCTAGAATGAAGACCGAGATTGAAGAAGTTCCTTATGAGATTGTTGAGAAGATTATCAATGCATCACCTGCTCTTCTTAAGAAGTTCAGATGGATTGATTCAGGAAACTACTCATATGGTATGATTGCTCAAGAGCTTGAAGAGATTGCACCTGAGTTAGTAAGCACTTCAGACCAAGACATCAAGAAAGTGAACTATGATGCTGCACTCTCTATGATATGTGGAGCTTTGTTGTACAAGATTAAAGAGTTTGAAGGAAGACTCAAGAATCTTGAAAGACACTAAAATCATTCTTAATTCTTTATAAAAGAGCGACTTGAAAAGGTCGCTCTTTTTGTTTTCCTTCATAAATAGGACTGAACAAATCAGTACTTCTAAAATGCCTTTACTTAAGAATACTAAATCATTTAGGAACAGTTCTAAACATTGGAGAGACAATTATACTAACTTAGGGTATAATTATCATGGGAATATTCTTAAGAATGTCTTGTCTCCTGAATTATTCTCTAATCCTGTACAAGACACTAACTTAAGGCAGATAGAAAGACTTATAGAGTTTTTGATTGACCAAGTCAAGAGAATAAAGCTCCAGTATTCTATAACTCATGAGAAAGATGCTTATGACCTTATCAACTAATTTTTGAGAGTAACCTATTATGATTAATTTAAGCAAATTAAGATTTTTCAAAAGCAATGGACTTCCACTTACAATCCAGACTACGCCACTTCTGACTTTTAGAGTAAAGACTTCAGAAAAAGGTCTTGGTGCCGGTGCTGAAGGTTCTGCTCTCATAAACAGAGATGGATTGCTTTCTTCATTAGAGATGACTTCTAATGGAAAGAACTATATACTCTCTACTCAGGCTATAGAAAGAGAAGATGGATATTTTGAAGACTCATTAGGCCCGGTAAGTGAGCTTGACTTTTACTATAGTGGAACTTTCATCAAGAAGATTGACATAGCAAACTTCAAAGTTCTTTATAAGAAGAACACTTACAATCTTGGGTATAAAGAAAAGACTTATTATTGTGTAGCTAAAATAGAGATAGATGAAGATTCTTTAGATAACCTCTATCTCAATCCAATTTATTATCCTGGAGTTTCAATAACAGGAAACATTGACTTAGAGCCAGTATCTACAAATCTGGTTTCTTGTGAAAGCATCTTCATCCTTGAAAAAACTGACGAGAAAGAAGCGAAGACTAACAAGTTTATTCATAAGAGACCTAGCTCAAATGTCAAGAACCAAAGAATTGCTTTCTCTCTCAATAACAGGCTTATCAGGTTTGTGACTTCTGATTATGTTCAAGAAGCATTGATTTGGAAGAACAAACAAATATTCTCTTTAGAATATGATGAGAAGAAAGAGACTGAACCTATTCAGTTCACTGTAGGTTTCTTAGGTGATATTGAAGGTGTCTATGAAGAATTCATACAAGTCTATCTTGTTGACCAAATCACTGACGAAGATGGAGCCATCAGAGATGACTATACTAATATTGGAATGATTCATGTTGGTGCTGAAGCTATAGATGAAGATGAGCGTTACAGGACTCTCTTTACTAACTTTGGAATCCCAGACCCTATAAAGTATCCTACTCTCTTTAAGGAAATAAATCCTAAAGAAGAAGGAATCAACTGGCCTTTAGTGAATCAGAAGAGCAAAGAGCTTTTCTTGACATATACTGAGATATTTCCTTATGTTGGAACTTATAAAGCATTAATCAATGCTGTCAAGTTCTTAGGGTATACAGACATCATATTCAAAGAATGGTTCAAGTATGTAGGTCAAGATAATCAAAACTCGAAGTACATGGCTTACCAGTCAATGGACATCTCACTTGGAGAGACATTGAGTTCTAAGCTTCAGAAGATAAACTTACAGAACACTGAAAGTGAGACTGATGCTTGGAAAACTTGGTTTGATTACAAGAAGCTTAACAAGCTTTCTATGTGCTATCAAATCAATAAAGAGACTGGTGATAATGAAGTCATAAAAGGAGTTTCTAAATCAGGTTCTTCTGCTAATGAGTTCATATTTGAAGTTCCTGGAACTGTCAACACTTATGAGTATTCAAATGAAGAAGTCCTTATTAAGCTCTTTGCTCTTAAAGACTGGTTAGAGAGATATATCATAGGTGTAAACTGCAAGATTACTGACATAACTAGTGAAGGTGTCTATTTTGAAAGGTTCAAGAACCCTGCTTATGCTACTCAGTATTACACAGCTGACTATATAAAGAACATTCCTCTCAATCCGATACCCGCGATATCCAGTGATGATGACTTCACTATGTTAGACAGTTCTGCTGTTGTGAAGTGCACTATGAGAGAGTTCACCGACTTGACTGTTGGTGATTTTGAACAAGTCTCATTCAGTCAGTTCTTGAACAATGCATATAGTGCAGAACCTTCTGCAATGGGTATTGATTCTACTGGAGAAAGGAACATCATACCAAAAGGCCTTATAGACCCTTTAGATGACACTTATATCCTTGACAAGTTTGATGTGAACAATGAGCTTCATATTCCAATTGGAGCTCCATTCAATGCACCATTGCTAGCTAATGAGCTTCAGTATTCTTTAGACATCAAGACTAGTTCAGGAACTATAGTCAACTCTATAAAGAGAACTATAGATGGAAGTCTCAATCCTATTTGGATTAGAGACAATGAAATCTATGTCTATCATGATGATGTTCCAAGATGTGAGTTTGAGAAATGCCCTACAATCCAGATTGCTGATGGTGTCTTCAGGAAGAAGTATGGAAATATTAACCAATCTGTAGTCTACAGAGTGAACAGTGCATTTGACTCTGAAGCACAAGCTTATAGGTACATGATGTACAAAGACACATCAGCTAACAACTACTATTTGATAGATGACAAGAAATATTCTAGGACTAAGATAGTGTCTTATGATTACATCACTTTAGTTCCTAGAGAGAATGCTTCTTTCAAGTATGAGATTTCTCCTAAGTATGAAGTTCCTTTGTTCTATATAAAAAACTATGATGTTGTCATTTACAATACAGAAACTTATGGTGAGAATGGTGACAGGATTCTAGATGCTTCCTCTAGTTGTTATTTAGGCGACAGTGAGTTCATATTAGACATTTATAATGGAACTATCACCTGTGATGAAGGCGAAAACCTGGAAGCCTATATCAACTTTTCTGATGAGCATGTTGACATCAGTTCTGGAAACACCGAGCAAGAAGTAGTAGCTGAATACAATTACTACAGTCAGAAGTTCAATCCTTGGGTCTTCAATGTAGACAAGTTCATGAATGGTCATGGCAAGCTTATTCTTTCAATGACCAGTGACATAACTGCTCTCAAGAATTCTGCTTCTAACAGGATATTCAATGCTCAGATGGTCATTGACTCTTCAAGAGACGCAAGTCTAGATTACATAAGAATCAAGAACAGCAGCAATCCTGGTTGGGACCCGGCTAAAGACAAAGATTACCAATATGTGATTGCTGATGCCAGTGCTAAGAAGGTTTATGTCAAGGACAACATCTCTGCAAACTTTGAACATCTCAAGAACCTCAGAGTAGGACAATACGAGAAAGCTAAGTTAAACTTGACTAAAGAATGCTATACTATAAACCAATTCATTGATGTTTCAGTCAACCATATAGGAAAATATGACATGAGCGTTAAAGGATGGGACCAGTTTGGCAACATCTATGCTAACAAGTCTGAAAATGAATGTCATGTCTATGCAGATGCACCTAACATATTTGTCTCTACTCCTTATTCAAAGTCTAACAATGACAAAGAGTTCTATGCTTTCAACAAGAATGGAAAGCTAGTTGATATATCTACATGGGAGAATGCTAATGGTGAGAAAATATACTCAGAAGAATATAAGAGTTTCTTAAGTAACCAAGAGCCTAGGTTCTTGCCTAACACTAGGATATACGGTATTGATTCAAGTGGTTTAGATTTGTTCACATATCCTACTAACTCTTATGTCATTGACACTCCTAAGAAAGATGACTATTTGCTTTTAGAAAACCTGACAGAAAGAGTTGTGAGCATTGACTTTGACTATAAGATTAATGTGGTTGGTGATAGTTATGAAAGAGAAAGGACAGGACTCAAGCTCTATATCCTTGATGAGAATGTAGATGCTAACAATGTCTTTGTTGTTGATGCTTCTATCAATCTTTACTTCTATGACCCAATCAAGATGTCTTTGCACTATGAGAATAAAGAAGATGAAGACTCTCAAGGCATTGCAGGAAAATATACAGTGACAGGTTTCTTCAAAGCAGTTCAAGACAATGATGAAGCAAACAACAACTACATCCAATGTGTTGAGTCTGGAACTCGAAGCCAGTTCAAAGAACTTAATGATGAGCTTGTTGAGAAAGTGAATTCAGGAAAGATAAAGTGCTTTGCTTCTAATGTCTCTGAATATTTGATAGATGTTGATTCTATAGAGAATGATTATGATAATAATGAAAGCACATTCAAGCTTTCTAACACTATGCTCAAGAACAACTTTGTCTTCAAGAAAGGACAAGTCATCAAGATAATCTTTGGAAAGGATGCAGAACTTGGAAACAATAACCTTGAAGACTATATTGCAAGTGCTTCTTATAGAATAAAGAATGTTGATGTTGTGAACGTTGCTCCATTAGATGAGTTTGGAGAACCTAGTGGTTATATCTACAAACAAGTGTATACTGTAGAAGGCATCATAAACAAAGAGCTTATAACTACAGGTTGGTTCACTTATTCTAAAGGTGGGTACCAAGAGACTTATAATGACAAGATTACAGTAAGAGCAACATATGCTAACTCATTATACAACCAATATATCTTAGAAGCTAGAGAGAATACAATAGAGAGCAAAGGTTATGGAACCGTCAGATTTAAAAATGACTGGTTGATTGCTGACTACATTGACTCTACATATTCATTCAACATATGCAAGTTCATTCCTGTAGATGCTTATAATGACTGGCTTTCTGAAACTAAGTTGTTGTATGCAGATTTGTATGAGTATGATATTCCAGCTTCATTAATGCAAGGAAACCAGTATAGAGTGACATCTAGATATAAAGAGAAGAAAGCACTCAAAGGATACAAGTCTATCTGGAGTCTTTATACTAACACTACACAAAAAATGGACAGATTGAGATGGCAAGTCATCAATCCATTCATTTATGCTAGAGCTACTCAGAAAGGTGAATACAAGTTCAAACTTGAAGCTGTAGACATCTATGGAAACCTTGTCATTAATGAAGGTGAAGCAGTAATGTTCGCTAAGTCTTATTGATTGTTATAAGCTGTAGCTAAAGCCTTTTCTCTTCGCTTTTTAGCTACAGCTTTTCTATATTCTTGCTTTCCTTTCAGGCAATTAGAGTCTTTGCAATATTCTCTATAAAGGTCAATAAGTCTAGGATGTTTTTCTGCAAATTCGATTGCATCTTCTATTCCTTTGAAAGTCTTACCAAATGAGTATAGACTTATAGTCCTAAGACCATCATGATAATAGTGTCCAAGAACTAATCTAGAGCCATTATGGAATGACCACCAAGGTTTGTCAATAGACCACCATAGTGTGATATAACCAGGTTCTTCAACCCACAAGTCATAGTCAGTGTCAATAGAATACTTCAATTTAGAAGTAAGAGTACCTACAGGAAAGAAATAGTTTTTAATCTTCTTGAATATCTTTTTCATCTCTTTGTCTTTTGTAATTACGTGGAACTAAATCTAAGTCTGCGATAAGAAAATGGTCTTTCATCTTCTTCTTGAATTTTTCTGAGTAGTTATCAGGATTATGTGTCTTGAAAAGATGATAGAAAGAGACATATCCTTCATACTGAGTTAGAAACTCTTCAGAAAGGTCTTCATGTTTTTCAGAAAGTTCATTCCAAGACTCATACGAAGTTCCTAACTTCTTGTTTACTATATCTAGAAGGTTAAGTTCTGAAGGTCTCCAGTCTGAACGGTATTTCAAGACCCAAGCAGAATCAAGACCAGGAATATATTCTGGTTTCTTCCCTTCCTCTACTAGAATGACAGGTTCATCATCAACTTCTTCCTCTTCTATGATTGGAATTTCTTCAACTACTTTCTTTATTCGTTTCTTCTTGACAAACAAAGCATTGTAATCCCAGTTGACTTCTTCTAAAGCTTTCTGGCATTCTTTGATACTTCTATCTTCCCAATTAGGTTGCTGCTTGAGTTTAGAAAGAAGCTTTCTTTTAGTAGCTAAATCAGGTTCCTCAGAATTAATCCTAGGCTCTTCTGCTTTTGGTTTTTCTTGTTTCTGATTAATCTTATCAGAGTTTTCTTTTGTCTTTCTAGGACGTTTAGAATTGACCTTTTCTTTTTCTATAGTTTCTGATTTTTTCTTCATATCTGCAAATTTACAAAAAAGCTCTAACAAGAAAAATTCTGCTAGAGCTTTTAACACTTATTAATATGAAACAAAAACTTACTTCTTTTCTCCAGGAATACCTATGCAGGTATAGTCAACTTTCGTGATTCCTTTAATGGACCATTCATAGATAGTTCCTTCCATTTCTTTTGTAGCTTGTGCTTCAGCATCCGTAGGATTGACAGCATCATAAAGATGAGTTTCACGAAGTTTCTTTACTTTTCCTTTGTCGTTCTCTGCTTCAATAACAATCTTAACGGCCCAAAAGCCAAATTTCGGTGTAATTACCATAATTCTTTTTCTCTTTTAAATTAAATGTTAAACTTATTTTTAGTCTTTCTTGACCTCATAAAATGAATCTGCTAAAATCTTAGAGTGTTTGAACTCAAGAACATCTTTAGAATTCAATTTTTCAAGAATTTGGTCTGGTGTGTCCGGACTTCCACTTCCAGTTCCTTCAGGTCCTTGGAATCCTTGTGGACCTCTTTCACCAGGTTCTCCTGGGTCTCCATCTCTACCAACGATTCCTTGAAAACCTCTAGGACCTGGAACAGTAGAATCTATACCTTTAGGTCCAGGTTCTCCTTTATCTCCTTTAGGACCTTGAATTCCATCTTTTCCTTGAGGACCTTCAGGACCTGGTTTTCTATAAAAGAAAGCTACAGCTAAGGCTGCAATTGAAAAAACTAACGCAATAATTTCCATGGTTTGATATAATATTTTTCTGTAAGTATTTATAAAAATAAGAACTTAAACGATTAAACCTGATTTAGTTTCTTCTCTTTT
>OHEU01001411.1_pt1 | contig 10386 bp, 6 predicted proteins | sample 1567341 | NCBI WGS metagenome assembly OHEU01 (sample SAMEA3879524, study PRJEB24766) | human gut metagenome | biome: human-associated habitat; feature: feces | place: USA | collected 1985/1987 | reverse complement strand
GGGGATTGAGTGTAGAGGGCTGTACGGCAACAGAGCCCCAGCGCATCGTTGATGCCCTAGCTGATGGAAAGCTCGTGGTCGCCATCATGACAAAGGGACACTTCACTTCCAGCGGCCACTTCATTGTGCTGCGCGGTTGCACAGCTGACGGAAAGATACTCGTCGCAGATCCTTCCAGTTATAAGCGCTCCGAGAAGAGTTGGGATATGTCCATTATCCTCAACGAAGCTAGTAAGCGCGCTGGATCCGGTGGGCCGTTTTGGATCATCGGAAACTGACAATAGAATAGAGGCAGAACATGAGCAAACCGAATGAAGATCGGGATGTCTACTATATCCCACCAAACTTTCTCACAAGTGGGCGCTTATTTGGCGGCATGATTCGGGCACGCAATGCGATTGAAGCTTGCGTGCTCGTCTTATTAACAGGTGTCCCCATTATCAAGTTGCCCTCTTCCCTTACTACACGGATCATCATTTTGTGCCTGGTGTCTCTGCCACTTGGAATCTTTGGTGTGATTGGATTTGAAGGTGATTCGCTTTCTGAGTTCGCTGTTAACTGGGTGCGTTGGCTCATCCATCGCAGGACACTATACCGATCAGACACTCCGGTTCCAGAGGCACCTGAAAAACCAATGAAGGCTGTGTCGGGAATGTCGGCACCTAAGCCGCCCGAGCAGTTAGGGATCAAGATCAAGGAGAACCCCAAGAAGCGGAAAAAGCGCAACCCTGTGAAGAAACCCCATAAAGCAAGCAAGCACAAATCATCAGTTGCAAAGAAAAAGCAGCCCCTCCACGCAGAGGACTTCATCCCGGTCAGAGATATCCGAAACGGCATTATCGAGACTACAGATGGTCGCTATCTCCGTGTGATTGAGGTGGAGCCGATCAACTTCTTGCTCCGTAACATTTCCGAGCAGAAGAACATCGTCGCCAGCTTCGCAAGTTGGATGAAGATTTCTCCTGTAAAGGTCCAAATCAAAGTGCTGACAAAAAAGGCCGATATCGGCAAGCACCTCAATACCATTGAGCGTGAAATGGAGGCAGAGGATAATCCCAAGTGCCGGGATCTCCAACTGGACTACTACCATCTAATCCAGACGATCGGTTCCCGTGAGGCCATCACACGACGCTTCCTCGTCATCTTTGAGTATGAGGCAGTCACCAATCGTAAGCCGGAATACGCAGAGATTGTTTCTGCACTGGAGACCGCTGTTCAAACAGCACGTCAGTACTTTCTGCACTGTGACAATGCCGTTGTCGCTCATGAGGATGAGAACATCTTCCTTATGGAAGTCCTCTACACCATTTTCAATCGTGCCACCTGCGAAGTAAAGCCCGTTGAGAAGCGGGTCCGTGAACTGCAGGCAGCGCGGAAGGACACCGACATTTCGGTTCCTGTACCACTCAAAAGTGTGCTGGCACCTGAGTCCATTGACCTGACCCGTGGGTCCTATGTCGTCATGGATGGTGTCTATCATGCATATCTGATCGTACCCTCTGACGGGTATAACCCCCGAGTGGTCGCCGGTTGGACGAGCATTCTCGTCAATGCGGGCGAAGGCATCGATGTGGACTTTTTCTTTTCCCGCGAACCAAAAGAGCGTATCCAGGCTAAGCTGGGTCAGCAGATCCGAATTAACCGCAGCCGACTCAAGGATACATCGGACACGAATACGGACTTCGATGATTTCGAAAGCGCCATTCGATCCGGATACTTCCTGAAGGAAGGTCTTGCGAACTACGAGGACTTCTACTACTGCAACACCCTGGTCACGGTTACTGCAGATACTCTGGAAAACCTGGAGTGGCGCATCTCTGAAGTGCGTCGCCTTATGATCTCACAGGATATGGACATTCGTATCTGCCGCTTCAGGCAGGAACAGGCGCTTCTCTCGATCCTTCCGTTCTGTAAGCTGGATAAGAAGTTGTTCGAGGCCAGCAAGCGCAATATGCTGACATCCTCTGCGGCCAGTTGCTATCCCTTCACCTCGTTTGAGATGAGTGACGAGAATGGCATCTTGCTCGGTGTTAATCAGCATAACAACAGCCTGGTCATCGTGGATATCTTCAATAGCCGGGTTTACAAAAACGCCAATATGGTACTTCTTGGAACAAGCGGCGCAGGTAAGACCTTCACGCTCCAGCTGATCGCTTTGCGCATGAGGCGTAAAAGCACGCAGGTATTCATTATCGCTCCTCTGAAGGGACATGAGTTCCTGCGCGCATGCAACAATATAGGAGGTGAGTTTATCTCCATAAGCCCTGCCTCCAAGCAGTGCATCAATGTCTGTGAGATCCGTAAGCAAGACTTGAGCGCCAATCAGCTGATAGATGGCGTTGTCAATGAGAACTCCATTCTGGCAAAAAAGATCCAACAGCTGCACATCTTCTTCTCTCTGTTGATCCCCGATATCAACCATGAAGAGCGTCAGCTTCTGGATGAGGCTCTGATTCGAACCTATGCAAAAAAAGGAATCACTCACAACAACGAGTCGCTGATCGACCCAGACCACCCGGATCGGTATCGCGAGATGCCCCTGCTGGGAGATGTCTATGAGATCCTTATGGAGTCTCCGGAAACGAAGCGCATGGGCAACATTCTCAATCGTCTTGTCAACGGCTCTGCGAAGACCTTCAACCAACACACCAATGTCCAACTCGATAACCTCTATACCGTACTGGACATCTCTGAACTTACAGGCGAGCTGCTCCCTGTGGGCATGTTCGTTGCTCTGGACTATGTTTGGGATAAGGCAAAGGAGGATCGCACCAAGGAGAAAGCCATCTTCATTGATGAGGCGTGGGAGCTGATCGGAGACGACGATACCAGTAACCCGAATAACGCAAAGGCGCTGGCCGGAGAATGGGTCCAAGAAATCTTCAAAATCATCCGTGGCTATGGCGGCGCAGCTGTTGCAGCTACGCAGGATATCGGCGACCTTGACAGGAGCCGATTTGGCAAAGGCATCCTGAATGTTGCCAAGACGAAGATCATTTTGAATCTGGAGGAGGATGAAGCCCGAAGAGTGCAGAGCATCCTCCACCTGTCGGATGCTGAGATCATGTCGATTACCCGTTTTGAGCGCGGCCAGGGCCTAATCTCAACAAACTCCAACCACATCACTGTTTCCTTCAAAGCTTCCCCTCTGGAGAAGCAGTTGATCACTACAGACCGCATGGAGCTCAATCAAATCCTCCAGGAAAAGATGGCTCAAAATGCGCATAATGCTGACTTATGAAAACACACCACGAATGTCGTTTACATTAGCTCTACACTATGCGTAACAGCAAAGATCTTTTACACTATGCGGTTTCCTAAGTCTACACAAAGGAGAGCAAAATGAAGTTTGCATATGCTGCCCGAGATCGAGAAGTGGCCTTTATCATTCGGCTGCTGACCATCTTCGGGGTCGTTGAACAGCGACAAATGCGGTTGCTCTTCATTTGAGCAATCGTTCCTATGGCCAGATCCTCGCACGACTCCGGCGAGAGGGTCTGGCCTACTTTTCGCCGGACGGCCAATTCCTTGCCACAAGTAGGTACTCGCTGGACCACGGAAAGACCCTTGAATCTGTCATGGTATTCTGGGCATTCATCAAAATGCGAGACAATGTGCTGGACTTCTGCGCAAGCGACCCTCCGGCTATTTTATCGTTCTCTTCTGCGGCCAAGGATTATGACCTGATCCCTGGCAGTAAGCAGAATATCCCTGCAATCAACGCAGCTCGCACCGTGGTTGCGGAAGCGACAGTCCGCCTGATCGTTGTTGATGATCTGAGCACTCTGGATGAGGTAGAGCCCAGACTGGTCAACGATTATGGCATCTTAGTCGGCCCGAATGGTGTTGAGCAAATCTATAAGATGTGAGGTTACACGATGGAAAACCCCAAATATATCCTTGTTATGCGCCAGGTCGCTTCAGATTATGACGGCATCAGCCATGAACTCTTCCAGATAGCCAATAATCTGGAGCGCATGGATCAGTTCAACCCCCAGCAGAAGCTGTTCAGCCTGGTTCGTAACGCTGAAGTTTCCACGGTCTCCCTGCGAAATCTCACGGCTCGAACGGTCCGTGATGATACCGCACACTTCTACGGTGAGGTGGCTGATCTGCTTGGAATTCGGATCGATGAGACCCATGACTGGCTCAAAATCACAGTGCCTGCAATCCTACCGAAGCGAAACCAGAGGGATAATCAGGCGTTTCTGACACGCCCTCTGCGCTATGCGCTCCTCGACTTCCTCAAGGAAAATCCGATGGAACGGTTCGGAAGCTGTGCTATCTGCATTGTCCATAACTACGATGAGGCACTCGGTAAGCGGCGCATTCGAGACTACGATAACATCGAAACCAAGAGATATCTGGATGTGATCGAGTCTATGCTACTGACCAACGACAGCGGGCTGTTGTGTACGGTGCTTCAGGCCACAAAGGTGTCTGATCGAGACTGCACAGAGTTCTATCTGATGCGACCCGAGACCCTCTCTACATGGGCTAAAAACCACATAAAATCAACTACCAATTCCTGCTTTGAATGAGAGGCAGAAATAGGTAGTGATTTTGAGCCTTCGGGCTGTCCTCACCCAGGGGCTGCAGAAATAGGTAGTGATTTGAGTGAGGTGTTCTGGCTGGGTGTTTTTTGCTTGGTCAGTTTCTGCGCAACTTCGGCAATGCATGCCGCAGCCTCGGGCAGCCTGTCGGCAGCCTTACTGTTTTCAAGATTGGAGTGCCTATGATTACTTGCAAGAACGATCGGTTGCTTGAACTGCTGTGGTTTGTTGGGTACTGTATTGAGTTTCCGACGCAGTTGGCGGTTCGCATCGGTGGTGGTGCTGAGTGGAATCGCAGAGTGATGTATAGGGCGATTCGAGAGGGCTATGTGAAGCTCTACCGCAGGAAACATAAGCGGCATGTAATCCGGTCTCTGAGCTTAACGCAGAAGGGATTTGATTATGTGGCGCAGAGTGATCCTGAGGCAGTGGCCATGATCTATTCTCGAATCAATTGTTCCGAGCGCGTGTACCCATCAAAAGTCGATAAAATCCTGAGACTTCACGCTATCGCCGTGGGCACGGTCATGGCCCATGCGGCCGATGCAGAGATTTTGATCTCACAAAAGCCATCCCTGATGTCCCCGGCAAAGCGCACCTCAAACACAATCACCCCAGATCCAACCCAGTGTTACTACTATGCGTCCCACGAACTGCGAGTCGCCATCGAGGAGTACTCACCGGAATCCGTTTCCAAGAGTTCCCGCACGATTGGTATTGTGGTCAAGGGGAAGCATTGTTATTTCCTCTACTTCACCGGCAGCACACGGATGTACTGGATGAAGAACAGCGAGGAGAACTACGCCGCAGCTGTGAAGAGCTTACTTCTGGCCAGAGGCTTTGGCGTCACCACGATCCATCAGGTCGTGATCGGCTCTACTATGAGCGTGGCGCAGCGCCTATGCCACAGTGCAAAACCATTTGGCAACAAGTACTTTGTAGTTTCCACATTCTTCGCCCAGTGCCTCTTCCTAACCAACAACCCCGATGGTGATTCTCTATTGAAAATCATCCTCAATCCGGACATGGCGCTGGAACTGAACCAGGCCATCCTTGCACCTTACCATCCACCACGGACTCCCAACCGGGAGTATGACGCCATCGATGTCCAACACGACAAACCGGTCATCCTGAATTATCAATGTGATCTCCTGAAGCTATCGGATATCCGTCCGATCCCAGAAGGGTTCCGTGGAAGTCCCATTATGCTCTGCTTCGATTACCAGGCTCAGACGGTTCAGGGAATTGTCGGACCGGCCATCGAAGTGCGTCCAGTAGAAAGTATGAGCAACCATGGAAAAAAGAAAACTGAAAATAGCCCTTAGCCTTGCTGTCCTGATCCCATGCGTGTTGTATATTGCCGGTATTATCGCCCAGTTCATGATCAACATCAACGCATGGAAGGCAGCCGGCAGTGACTATAGCGTCTCCCCAGGTCTCCCATCCCTGGAGCTTGCAGATGTCTTTCGATCCATATTCCACTTTCCAGAAGGCCTGATTGCCATCGGTGTGGTAGTGGTGGGAATTGTACTCATCTGCATTTTTGGACTCCGGATCGGATGGGGCCAAAACGGAGTCACCGATTCCGATCGGAATCTCACTGTCTCAAGCTCTGGTAGCTACGGCACAGCGAGCTTCATGTCACCGAAGGAGGCAAGCGCCTGCTTTGATGTGACAAGTGCGAAGAAGACCGAGCAGGACATCCTTGGCATGTTACCTGATGGTCAAATCCTCACACTCCCCAAAAACACACGCCTCAATTCCAACCTCGCCGTATGTGGCTCGTCGGGCACAGGCAAATCCAGATCCATATCCCGAAATCTGGTCCTCCAAGCGGTGAAGCGTGGTGAGAGCCTGATCCTTACCGATCCAAAATCTGAACTGTATGAATCCATGAGCGAATACCTTCGAGACAATGGATACACAGTTAAGGTCTTCAACCTAATTGAAATGGATCATAGTGATTCGTGGAACAGCCTCAATGAAGTTGGTTCCAGCGAGCTGATGGCTCAGACCTTCGCCGACATCGTACTGCAAAACACCAGCGGAGACTCGAAAGACGCGTTCTGGTACAACGCTGAGCTCAACCTGCTAAAAGCGCTGGTACTGTATGTGGCGCTGGGTTATCCACCGGAGAGCCGGAACTGCCCCCGGAGCAACGCAACCTGGCTACAGTCTACGATCTGCTCTATACACAGACGGAGAAGGGCCTGTCCGACATCATGGCCAGTATCAGCCATGAGCATGTGAACCAATACACCGGCGAGCTTCTTCCGCCATCCCCTGCAGCCGCACCTTACGCCATCTTCAAGCAGTCCAGCGATACGGTTCGAACCAGTGTCATCATTGGCCTAGGCAGCAAGCTGGCCGTACTGCAGGCGCAGCAGGTGCGGAACATCACTTCCTATAACGAGATCGATCTGGAACTTCCGGGAAAGCAAAAGTGTGCCTACTTCTGCATTGTGTCCGATCAGGACAGCACCTTTGATTTTCTCAGCTCTCTATTCTTCAGCTTTCTATTTATCCGCCTGATTCGCTATGCAGATGGATACTGCGAAGGCGGTATGCTGAGCACTAAGGTCAAGTTCGTGCTAGATGAATTTCCGAACTGCTGCCTGATCCCTGACTTCACCAAAAAGTGCTCTACCATCCGGTCACGCGGATGCTCGGTAGCCGTCTTCTTCCAAAATGTAGGTCAGATGCGCAACCGATACCCTGATGACCAATGGCAGGAGATCCTCGGTGCCTGTGACTCCACGGTGTTTTTGGGTTGTACCGATATGCTTACGGCGGAGTACTTCAGTGATCGCATTGGTACCGCTTCCGTTGAAGTGGAGGGTACAATGCGAGAACTCAATACCATGCACATCACCAACTACACACCAAGATTCCGCAAGACCAACTCACTTGGCCGGCGTCAACTGCTTACCCCTGATGAGGTCCTGCGTTTACCCCCGGATCAAGTTCTGATCTTCATTCGAGGTCAGAAAGTCATGCGAGCCAAGCGCTATGACTACTCCCTGCATCCGGACTATAAAAAGCTGAAGAGCCGCAAAGCGATCCTGCATGAGCCTGACTGGAAGACCAGCCAGGCTTCTTCTGTATCTGCAACCGGCCCTTCACCATCCTCATCCATGGCCACCCCTGTGGAAAAGGGCAGCGGCAATCGGCAGAAGAAACCACCTGCGAAGCCAGCCCGTAACACTGAGCGCGAGGTTGTGAATGCGGATGACATCTTCTAGGAAAGGAGCAGAAGAAATGCCTAAGAAGAAAGTAACTGAAGCTGTTGAAGAGGTCGTTCAGGAACCGGTTGTTTCTGAACCTGTGCCCCCTCAGGCACCCCGGCGTCAAGGCAGTGATGACCTGCTTGAACTCAATGATCTGGAGCGTGGCGTTACCCGTGAGGATAGCGAAGACGCCAAGTGGGGCTATCTTGCCGGCGCAGCGCGCAGGCAGCAGATCCTGACCGGCATCGTCAGCAGCGGCATTATTCAGACCGAGAATGGTCTTCCTGTTTGCCCGGTTGATTTTGAAGGCCTCCGCATCCTGATCCCCATTCGTGAGATGGTGTTGACGGAATGGCCTGAAGAGGATCCCATTCCTCGATCTGTCAGAATCCAGATCGGGCGTATGCTGGGTGCGACCATAGACTTCATCCCCGCGGCCGTGGATATCCGCAATCGTGCGGCAGTTGGTTCCCGTAAGGCGGCCATGCTGCAGCGTCAGAAGCGGTACTATGCCACCGGCCGTGTAAAGCCCGGTATCCTGATGGCGTGCCGTGTTCTGGGTGTCGGCAACAACACCATGACGGTGGAAGCTTGCGGTGTGGATACTGAGATCTATGCCCGCAATGTCTCCTGGGAATGGTTCTCTGACATTGCGGATCTGCACTCCACCGGCGACCTGGTCGTGGCCAGGGTCATGGATGTTTCTTACAACGAGGAGCGGGATGTCTATTCGGTCAACCTCTCCATCAAAGAGGCATCTGAGAATCCCGATCGGGCAGCCCTGGAGAAGATCACTCCCAACTCCAACTATTTCGGTGTCGTTACCGGCGTGAAAGACCGCGTGTTCTTCGTCCGCCTTCAGGTGGGCGTCAATGCCAAGACTAAGCTCTATCGTTCCATCGACATGCCCAGCAGACTGGATACGGTCAGCTTCCGTGTCACCGGAGTCGATGAGGAAAACGGCATCGCGCTGGGCTTCATCACCAGAATCATCAAACGCCATACCAGATTGAGGTAACCTTATGAAATACACTCCCAGCAGCCGAGATGCTCTTGACGCTCACTGCAGGGAGGTCATCCGGTCCTGCCTCAACATTGTGGAGCAGCATGGTGACACCTATGTCGCCATCCACAAGGACGACGAGATCGACTGCGTCGTCCTTGTCTCCATGATTCGAAGCTATCCCATCATGTCCATCATTGTCGCTGACAAGATCCTGTTCGCTGACATCAATGCCGATCAGATGTATGGCGTTGCGAACGAACTGAATCTGGACTCGGTCACAGGTTGGCACTCCGTCTTCCTGGCAGATGACAGCATGATCTACATGTACCGGCAATGCCTCTGGCTTTCGATGAATCTGACCTACGAAGACCTCCTTGCCATGCTGAAAGAATGCATCAGCGAATACAAGCGCGGCAAAGGCCGCCTTACTACCGGTGATCATCCGACTAACCCGGTCGCATGACACCCACGAACAGAAAGGATCAAGATCCATGAAGGAAAAAATCACTTCCTTGGTGCTTGTTCTCGTCGTTGCCATGTCCATGACGGTGGGAGCAAGTGCAGCATCGTACATTCCGGACGATGTGACCTATCAGAATCTCAACGGGCAGCAGCTCGCGATCAAGACCTATACGCTCCTGCCCGACCAGGACCCTGCAGATCTCTATGAAGAGGACTTCGAGCATGATGGCTTCCTGTACTCCATGAGTGACATCATCAAAGAAGAGCAGCACTTCCAGGAAGAGAATCTGCACACCGAGGTCGTCACTGTCACAACTGCCAGTAAGAACCTTGAAGATATCCTCGCAGAGCTGAAGCCCACGATCGAGTTCGACGACGGCATTTCTTCCGGCACTCTGTCTCTGGACCACAGCACGATCAAGACGGAGGCAGCCGGCTACAAGAGCAGCTCCTACACTGTCACCGCAACCAAGAACTACACCGGCCTCGATCGAAATGATTCTTCTTACATCGATAAGACTGTAGAGAAGAATGGCAGAACCCTGAGCCTGTCCAATGTGACCTGGAGCGTGGAGCGTACGGCGCTGGTAGGCGATGAACTCGTTCCCGCCACCTATTCCGCAGTCGCTACTTATTCCGGCACTGCCAGCTCCACTGTCGCAACCGGATACATTACGACCGCTGAGTACAAAGGCACCGTCGTCTCTTCCGGCATCTCCAGCATCCTTTATACCGTAACCTACCTGGGCACCGAGATCGTTCCTGTGGAAGAGGAACCCACTTTCAATGGCTCGATCGTGGTGATCCCCGTTATCGGCGGAACCATTCTTTTGGCCACTTTGTTGTTGCTCGGCCTTCTGCTTCGTAAGAATACTACAGTTTACAAAGCGACGGGCAAAGGCAACGAGTATGAAAAGTGCGGCCGACTGCGTCTGAAGACCAAAGACCCCGAACTTCGTATCGATCGCCTGAAGGATATTCCGGAAGGTATGATCGCAGTCGAAGTGGATCAGGCAGTCGCAAAGAAGCTGTTCGGCCAGACCATCGCCATCCACTGCTATGACAACACAGTCGAGCATACTGTTGGCACGGTCAATGGCCAGTACTGGTTCAAGGTCGATATCGGCACTCAGGAAGG
>OHEU01001410.1_pt1 | contig 10395 bp, 6 predicted proteins | sample 1567341 | NCBI WGS metagenome assembly OHEU01 (sample SAMEA3879524, study PRJEB24766) | human gut metagenome | biome: human-associated habitat; feature: feces | place: USA | collected 1985/1987 | reverse complement strand
CATCACTTACAGCACAGAATACAACGGGCGTATATGGAATAATGAATTGTAAGAAAGGCTTTACAGCAAGCCAGATAGATGCGGTATTTGAGGATATAAGACCAGATGCGGTAAAGATTGGAATGGTGTCTGAACCATACATAGTAGAGGAGATAGCAGAAGAATTAAGAAAATACAAAGCGGTTAATATTGTGTTAGATCCGGTTATGGTGTCAACAAGTGGTAAGAAGCTCATCACTAAAGAAGCAGAGGAAGTGCTTATTAAGAAGCTTATGCCGCTTGCAACAGTTATAACACCTAATATTCCAGAAGCTGAAAGTCTGTCAGGCATAACTATTAATGACAGATATGATATGGAAAAAGCGGCAGAAATCATCTATAAAAAGATAAATATTAATGATGAAGGACCGGCAGTTCTTGTAAAAGGCGGACATTCCATTAATTGTGCTAATGATTATCTGTATACAGAGATTGGAACAAGCTGGTTTGAGGCAGAAAGAGTAGATAATCCTAATACACACGGAACAGGCTGTACGCTGTCATCTGCTATTGCATGTAATATAGCAGAGGGGTATAGTGTTAAGGAGTCGGTTGCAAGGGCGAAGGAATACATAACAGGTGCTCTTAAGGCTGGACTTAACATAGGTAAGGGAAGTGGACCTCTTAATCATATGTATGTGCTTGATAAGTAAAATGGTGTGGATAGGAGATTGATAATGGATAGTTTTATATATAGTATTAATGCAACAGTTCCTATATTTCTTGTGATGATTATAGGGTGGTTTATTAAACAGATAGGCCTTATTGATGACCATTTTGCCAATGTTGCTAACAGATATGTGTTTAAGGTGGCATTGCCAGCATTACTGTTCAGGGATTTGTCAAAGTCTGATTTTAAAGGTAAATTTGACCCGCAGTTTGTATTGTATTGCAGTATAGTAACAATACTTATGTTCTCATTAGTGTGGATAGCAACTGAGATATTAATGAAAGACGATACACAAAAGGGAGCGTTTGTGCAGGGTTCGTGCAGAAGCAGTGCAGCAATTCTTGGAATGGCATTTGTGCAGAATATGTATTCAGATACAGGAATGGCACCGCTTATGATTGTTGCAGCAGTTCCGTTATTTAATATATTTGCAGTCGTTGTACTTACATTTAAGGCACATCCGGCAGACAGCAGTGAAGCTGTTAAGGCTGGAAGGGGTAATAATATAAAAAAAGCATTTGTTAATATATTAAAAAATCCAATTATTATAGGTATAGTTCTTGGTTTTATATCATCAATGCTTAATATGAAGTATCCTGCAATTATTAATAAGACTATAGAAAGTCTTGCACAGACAGCAACACCTATAGCTTTAATATGCATTGGTGCAGGTTTTGAGGGGAGAAAAGCATTAAAGAAGATAAAGCCTACTATTATAGCAACATTTATTAAACTTATAGGACTTGCGGCAGTGTTTATTCCGGTTGCAGTATTTCTTGGCTTTAGAAATCAGGAGCTTGTGGCGGCTCTTATAATGCTTGCATCTCCTACTACAGTTACAAGCTATGTTATGGCAAAGAGTATGGATAATGATGAGGTATTATCATCAAGCATAATTGTTTTGACGACAGTATTATCAAGCATAACATTAACAGGCTGGATATTTATTTTAAGAGCATTAGGCTTGATATAAAGTTGTTGAAAATGTAATAGCTATATGTTATACTTCTAATAGTTATGAACAAAAAGGAGGTATTGTTGTGAAGCATATTAAGACAATCAGCAATCGCGTATTAAAGGATACAATGAAGCACGGTGGATGTGGCGAATGCCAGACATCATGTCAGTCAGCTTGTAAGACATCTTGCACAGTTGGTAACCAGAGCTGTGAGAATAAGAATAACTAATAATTAGTTAATTGGTTAGTGAAGGGTAAGAGAGTGCTAAAGCATTTTAGACACTCTCTTATTTCTGTTAAGACAGTTCATAGTTAGTGTATGTCTGATAGCTACAGGTATATTAGTTAACTGTGATTAAGAATAAATGGCTGTATACAGCCAATAGAAATTGAGGATAATTATGATACATCAGTATAAGAATAATGGATATAACATCGTGTTAGACGTAAATAGTGGTTCTGTACACGTTGTTGATGATATAGTATATGATATAATCGCACTTTATGAGAATTCAAGTGTTGATGAGATAGCAGATAAGCTTAAAGATAAATATAAGGAAGAAGATATCAGGGAAGCCTGTCAGGAGATAGAAGAATTAAAAGAAGAAGGACAGCTTTTCACAGAAGATATATATGAGCCATATATAGATTCATTTAAGGACAGACCTACAGTTGTTAAAGCTCTATGCCTTCATATTGCACACGACTGTAACCTTGCCTGCAGATATTGTTTTGCAGAAGAAGGTGAGTATCACGGAAGAAGAGCTCTTATGAGCTTTGAAGTTGGTAAGAAGGCATTGGATTTCCTTGTTGCTAATTCAGGCTCAAGAAGAAATCTTGAGGTTGACTTCTTTGGTGGTGAGCCAACAATGAATTTTGAAGTTGTAAAGCAGCTTGTAGAATATGGAAGAAGCCTTGAAGAAGAGCACAATAAGAAATTCCGTTTTACACTTACAACTAATGGTATACTTCTTAATGATGAGATACTTGATTTTGCCAATAAAGAGATGAGCAATATCGTATTAAGCATAGATGGACGTAAAGAGATTAATGATCTTATGCGACCAACAAGAAATAACCACGGAAGTTCATATGACATTATAATGCCTAAGTTTAAAAAGGTTGCTGAAAGCCGTAACCAGATGAATTATTATGTCAGAGGTACATTTACACATAACAATCTTGATTTTTCAGAAGATGTTCTTCACTTAGCAGACGAAGGTTTTGAGCAGATTTCGGTAGAGCCGGTTGTTGCACAGCCTACAGACTCTTATGCGATAAGAGAAGAAGACCTTCCAATTATATTTGAGCAGTATGATAAGCTTGCCAAGGAAATTATTAAGAGAAAGAAAGCAGGCAATGGGTTTAATTTCTTCCACTTTATGATTGATCTTAACGGTGGTCCTTGCGTGGCTAAGAGATTATCAGGCTGTGGCTCAGGATGTGAGTACCTTGCTGTTACTCCTTGGGGTGATTTCTATCCATGTCATCAGTTCGTAGGTAATGAAGAGTTCCTTATGGGTAATGTTGATGAAGGCATAACCCGTAATGATATAAGAGATGAATTCAAGAGTTGTAATGTATATTCAAAAGAAAAGTGTAAGAACTGTTTTGCCAAGTTCTACTGTAGTGGTGGGTGTGCCGCTAATTCTTACAACTTCCATGGTAACATCAATGATGCATATGATGTTGGCTGTGAGATGCAGAAGAAGAGAATTGAATGTGCAATTATGATAAGAGCTGCGATGGCAGAAGATTAAAAGGAATGTTGAAGGGAGTATTAATAGTAAAATGAAGTACAATTTAACTAAGAAGATAAGCTATAGCATTATTATTCTTGTATTGCTTGTAGGACTTTCGCTTACAGCTATATTCGGAATGAACGGCAAAGGCTATGGCAGTGCTAAGGACATCAACTTAGGTCTTGACCTTGCAGGTGGTGTCAGTATTACTTATGAGATTAAAGAAGATAACCCAAGTTCCCAGGATATAGAAGATACTATATATAAGCTTGAGAAACGTATCGAGGGAAGAAGTACAGAATCTCAGGTCTACAAAGAAGGCGAGAACAGAATTACAGTAGAAATTCCAGGTGTTACAGATGCTAATGAAATTCTTACAGAATTAGGAACACCAGGTTCACTTGAATTCCTTGATTACACAGGTTATACAGCGTGGTCACAGGGAGAGGATTATACACCACTTCTTACAGGTTCTGACGTAAAGACAGCACAGGCTTACACAGATACATCATCTAAAGACAGCACACCATATGGTGTATCGCTTACATTTACAGATGAAGGTGGAGATAAGTTCGCTGAGGCAACAGCTAACAATATAGGAAGCAGAATATACATAGTATATGATGGTTCGGTTGTAAGTTATCCAACAGTTAATCAGGCTATAACAGGTGGTAATGCTTCTATTACAGGTATGGAAACATTTGATGCGGCAGATAATCTTGCTACATACATAAGAATTGGATCTATTCCTCTTACACTTAATGAAGTAAGCTCTAATATCGTAGGTGCACAGTTAGGACACGATGCAATTCATACAAGTCTTATAGCAGCAGCTATTGGTTTTGCATTGTTATGTGTATTTATGATTGCTATATACAGAGTACCAGGTGTTGTTGCAACACTTTCGCTTATTATATACACAACATTAGTATTATTCCTTGTAAGTGTATATGATCTTACATTAACACTTCCGGGTATTGCCGGTATCATACTTGGTATTGGTATGGCGGTTGATGCCAATGTTATTATCTATACACGTATCAGGGAAGAGATAGCCGCAGGAAAGAGTGTTGAGAATTCTATTCTTGCAGGTTATAACAAAGCTACATCAGCTATCGTTGATGGTAACGTAACAACACTTATTGCAGCTATTGTACTTTATATATTCGGTACTGGTCCTGTTAAGGGATTTGCAACAACTCTTGCAGTAGGTAACATAGTTTCAATATTTACAGCACTTGTAATTACTAAAGTTATTATGAAGCTTCTTTATAACTTTGGTCTTACTAAGCCATCGATGTATGGAAAGACAACACATAGAAGAACTTATGATATTCTTTCAATTAAGAAATGGACTATTACGGTTTCAATTGTTCTTATTGTTATTGGTTTTATAACAATGGGAGTACAGAGTGCACTTGGTAACAGAGCACTTAATTTCAGCCTTGAATTTGTTGGCGGTTCAACAACAAGCTTTACATTTGACAAAGAATATTCACAGTCAGAGATAGAGAATGATATTATTCCTGTAATCAGGGATGCTGCAGGTATAACAGAAGTACAACAGCAGAAGGTTCAGAACTCAACTAAGGTTTCATTTAAGACAACAGACCTTTCACTTGAGCAAAGAGAAGCTGTTGAGGAAGCTGTAACAGCTAAGTTCCCTATTGAAGATGGTTCGATAGTTGAGACAGACACAATCAGCTCATCTGTCAGCAGTACTATGAAGAAGAATGCTATTCTTTCAGTAATTCTTGCTACAATAGCAATGCTTATATATATCTTTGCAAGATTCAGGGATATCAAATTCGCGCTTGCAGCTGTTATGGCTCTTTTACAGGATGTATTAGTAGTTATTACATTCTATGCAGTATTCAGAGTGCCAGTAGGTAACACATTTATTGCCTGTATGCTTACAATAGTAGGTTACTCAATTAATGGTACAATCATTATATTTGACCGTATCAGGGAAATGTTAAAGAGTGCTAACTCTAAGACTAATATTACAGAGCTTGTTAACTCAGCTATAACAAGTACATTAACAAGAAATATTAATACAACAATAACAACTCTTATTATGCTGGTTATGTTATACATACTCGGTGTAACATCAGTTAAGGAATTCTCACTTCCACTTATTGTTGGTATTATCGTAGGTTTCTACTCATCAGTATTCCTTACAAGTTCATTCTGGTATATGCTTGGTGGAAAGAACAGAGGAGTTATTGATGAAGCAGTTAATAAAAGAAAAAAGCAGAAAGCATAGGTAAAGACGGAGCTCAGGTATAATAAATAATTAATATAATGGCTTTGTAAAGCAGTAAAATGGTGCATCATCAAACGATGCACCATTTTTAATACAAGCAATATTGCCATAAGAATGGAGAACAAACGTGAACAGCAAATGGATGGTATACGCCAAAAAAGCAGATTTTAAGCAGATAGCCTCTGAATACGGAATAGATCAGGTTCTTGCCCGTATAATAAGAAACAGGGATATATGCGGCAGTAAAGATATAGATATGTATCTTAATGGGAATCTTAACGATATACATAATCCTCATAGTATGAAAGATGCCGATAAATTTGTTGATATTATTACTAAGAAAATAGAGGAACATAAGCCTGTAAGAATAATCGGAGATTATGATATTGATGGAATATGTTCTATTTATATATTATTCTGCGGCTTAAAGGCGGCAGGAGCAGATGTGGATTATGTTGTACCGCATAGGATAAATGATGGTTATGGAATTAATGGGCATTTAATAGACAATGCAATCAATGAAGGGATTGATACAATTGTTACCTGTGATAATGGAATAGCTGCATATAATCAGGTCAGGTATGCAAAGGATAATGGAATTACAATGATAGTGACCGACCACCACGATGTTCCATTTGAGATAAAGGACGATAAAAAGGTATACATTGTACCTTTGGCAGATGCAGTTATTAACCCTAAACAGGCAGATTGTGATTATCCATTTAAGCTGTTATGTGGAGCAGGCGTTGCATATAAGCTTATAAGCCTGTTATATGACAGATTAGGGCTTGATAAGAAAGAGCTTGAAGATTATATTGAATTTATGGCAATAGCCACTGTAGGTGATATAGTCGACCTTATTGACGAGAACAGAATAGTAGTTAAATATGGCCTTAAGCATATTGCACATACAAAAAATACAGGGCTTAGGGCACTTATAGAGGAGTGCCAGCTTGATATTAATAATATAAGCTCATATCATATAGGCTTTGTAATAGGACCATGTCTTAACGCCAGTGGACGTCTTGATACAGCAAGACAGGCGATTGAACTTATGCTTTGCAAGGATAATGAAAAGGCACATAATATGGCAAAAGAGCTTATAGCCCTTAACAATGAAAGAAAGTCAATGACAGAGCAGGAGACGCAGAAGGCAATAGAATTAGTAGAGAATACTGGTCTTCTTAAGGATAGAGTGCTTGTTATATATTTAAAGGACTGCCACGAGAGCATAGCTGGAATAATAGCAGGCAGAATTAAAGAAAGATATTACAGGCCTACATTTGTTATTACTAATGCTGAGGACGGGGCAAAAGGCTCAGGACGTTCAATCGAAGGCTATAATATGTACGAAGAGATTAATAAATGTAAAAATGTTCTCACTAAATATGGTGGACATCCTATGGCGGCTGGTTTATCATTAGCAATATCTGATATTGACATATTCAGAAAAATGCTGAATGATAATGCGATACTTACAGATGAGGATTTAATTCCTAAAATGTGGATTGATGTTCCAATGCCTGTATCGTATGCCAATATCCGGCTGGTTAACCAGTTAAAGCTGCTTGAACCATTCGGAAAGGGTAATGAAAAGCCGGTATTTGCAGATAGGAACTTATATGTAAAGACAGCCTCAGTTATTGGAAAGAACAAAAATGTTCTTAGATGCCAGTTAGAAACAGAGGACGGAACTTATGTACCTGCTGTACAGTTTGGAATTAATAATATAGATGATATTCCAAGGGCAGGAATGAGAATTTCTATAATATATTATCCGGATATCAATACATTTAACGGAATAATGTCATTACAGATAATTATAAAGGAATGGAAGGAAACAATATGAGAGAGAGAATGAGGAAACTGACAGCTGCTATTCTTATGCTTGTAATGGTCAGCGTAATATTTACAGCCTGTGGCAGTAACAGCAGCCATAAGTCAGATAATGCGACACAGGAAAGTACAAGTGAGTATGTAAGCGAAGACATAAAAGTAGCTGCACTTAAAGGACCTACAGCTATCGGAATGGTTAAGCTTATGAGCGATAATGAGGATAATAAAACAGCCAACAATTACACATTTCAGATAGAGGCGGCAGCAGATGCATTTACAGCAGACCTTATAAAGGGCGATGTCCAGATTGCAGCTATGCCTTGTAATGCGGCGGCAACACTTTATAATAAGAGTAATGGCAAGGTATCTGTTGTAGGAATTAATACACTTGGCGTGTTATATATACTTGATAATAAGGGCGAGGTAACTAATGTAAGCGACCTTAAAGGACGTACAATATACACAACAGGTAAAGGAACTACACCTGAATATACATTAAGATACCTTTTAAATACCAACGGAATTGACCCTGATAAGGATGTACACATTGAATTTAAGTCAGAGGCTTCCGAGGTTGCGGCTATTATGGCATCAGCGAAGGAAGAAACTGTAGCTATGCTTCCACAGCCATTTGCTACAACAGTTCTTATGAATAATAAGGAAGCAAGAATAGCTCTTGATGTTACTAAGGAATGGGAAAATGTATCAAAGGACGGAAGTACAGTAGTAACAGGTGTAATAGTTGTCAATACAGAATATTACAATAACCATAAGGCTGCGGTTGACAAGTTCCTTGAGGAATATAAGCTTTCAGCAGATTATGTTAATGCAAATGTAGATGAGGTTTTAACACTTGTAGAAAAATATGGTATAACAAAAGCCGCAGTTGCAAAGCAGGCAATACCTAAATGCAACATAACAATAATAACAGGCAGTGATGCCAAAGACAAAATAAGCAAATATTTAAATGTTCTTTACGAAGCAAATCCAGCTTCAGTTGGTGGAAAGCTTCCAGAGGACAATTTCTACAAATAAAATATATAAGAATGATGCATAGTTAAAGCAGTAAAAGCGGTAAAAGCAGTAAAAAGGCAATTCATTAGCAGAAAAATCGGTAGATATGATAATTCTGTATGAATTGCCTTTTTTATTATAATTAATGTGAATGTCTGTTAATATATTCTGTCTTGTATTTAGAGTAAACAATCTTCTGGCTGTTATAAAGACTGTAGTAGCCAGAGAGCATATAACTTATTGCTACGCATATAATTACGAATTTCATTGAACCAGCACCAAACATTTCAATTGATAATATGAAAGAAGTGAGTGGGCAGTTAGTTACGCCACAGAATACGCTTACCATACCGCACGCGGCACATAAGCCGATTGGAAGTCCGAATACAGGAGCCAAAAAGCTTCCAAGAGTTGCACCGACAAAAAGTGTAGGGACAATCTCACCGCCTTTAAATCCACCACCTAATGTAATGGCTGTAAACAGCATTTTTAAAATAAAGACATACCACGAACAGCTTGTTATAAAGCTTGCCGCAATCATAGGAGCACCAGCACCAAGATAATCAGTAGTACCGGTTATATATCTTAAAATAATAACAAGCACACCAGCTATTATAATACGGATATATGGGTTGCTTAAGTATTCAGAATATATTTTGGCTGATGAATGAAGCATATAACAGAATACAATGCTTGCGAGGGCAAATATTACTGACATTATCATAAATCTTATTCCGGTAGATATGCTTAGTTCACATATTTCGCTTATTATAAACATAGTTGGTGTTATATTGAATAACCCAGCTACGCCGGAAGCAATAAGTGCGGATATAATACAGGGAACAAGTGCGGCGTAATACATAACCCCCACACTTATAACCTCCATAGAAAATATGGCTGCGGCTATAGGAGTTCCGAAAAGAGCAGAGAAACAGGCACTCATTCCGCACATAATCATAATTCTTGTATCTTTGTCGTCAAAATGTAATATTTTGGCGATAAAATTGCTTAAGGAGCCGCCAACCTGCAGGGCTGCACCTTCTCGTCCTGCTGAACCACCGCAAAGATGTGTAAGCAGTGTTGATATTATAATAAGAGGAGCAACACGGACAGGAACTTCTGCATTGGACTGGATTGCTGTTATTACAAGATTAGTTCCTGTATTCTTGTCTTCGTGCGTAAAATGGTACATAAGAACGATTATTATACCGGCAGCAGGAAGAAAGAATAAAGTGTAAGGGTGTTGGATCCGAAAGCTTGTTACATATTGTAAAGCTTTATAAAATAATGCTCCGATAAGTCCTATAAAGCTTCCTGTAAATAAAGAGCAGAGAAGCCATTTGATAAGTGTTAAGGCTGCCATTCTTGAAGTGTTTCAAGAGTAATATCAGGACTTATATCTAATATATCAGAGAGTTTTTTCATCAGGTTATCCTCTTTTCTTAGAGTGTTCACGTTAGTCGAACTTCTTTTTACTCATATTGCTGTTGTGATATTCAGGGTTATTAGTTACATCTTCTGTAAAAAACTCTGGCATAATGTAATTGTCAGCTTCTTCTATAGTGTTAAATTCAACTTCTGCAATAACAGTGCCGTTGAATGCTCCTTCAAATATGTCAAGTTCAATAGTGTATCCGTTACCATCTGGAATTTCATAACGCTTTTTGGTTATTATATTACCGTCAGCTTTTTTAATCAAATGTTCATACGAGTCTTTGGTGAGTGGAAGATTGTATTCTTCACGTGCCATCATACCACTGCCTTTGTAAGTAAGATAATAATCTTCGTTGTCTCTGCGTACCCTAACCACCGGATCTGTATTTAAGTAGGCCTGTTCGATCTGTCTGCAGGGAAAAGATGTACACCCTTC
>OHEU01001403.1_pt1 | contig 10435 bp, 8 predicted proteins | sample 1567341 | NCBI WGS metagenome assembly OHEU01 (sample SAMEA3879524, study PRJEB24766) | human gut metagenome | biome: human-associated habitat; feature: feces | place: USA | collected 1985/1987 | reverse complement strand
TTGGTGGAGCGAAGCAACCTAAATCCGAACCATTGCCCTCTGGGGCATCTTTGGCAACAATCTCATCGAACGTGATGGTTTTTGTGCCGTCTTTGTAGTTGAATGTAATCAAAACTTTTTCATCATAGAGATAAACAGCATTCACGAACGTATTGATAAGCGTTTCCCGGTGGCTTTTCACGTTCGGGTCGAGTTTGCGGAAGTTGGTGAGCCAAAATTTCACAAAATCTGCGCTGACTTTCGGTTTCGCCAGCTTTTCTTCCGCGATGCGGATTTCCAACTCTTTCTGCTGAGCCTCCAACTTTTCCAAGCGTCCTTTGGTCGAGCTGGTCAGTACACCTGCCTGAATCGCATTTAACAGATTCTCGATGCCGTTCTCTATATCCTTCATCTGCTTTTCCAGCAGGGGCAGCACCGTGTTCTCCTGTTCCTGAAGAATCATCACCGCATCCACGATGGACTGGATACTGTCATCGTCACGAATCATCTTCATGGTCTCGTTGACTACCAAATCCTCCAGCCACTCTTTGCGGACGGTCCTTTTCTTGCAGGTCTTGGTGCGCTTGGCATTAGCACATTTATAATAATGGTGGACGTTCTTATTTCGACTCGTTCCGCACTCGCCGAACATCATCGCTCCACACATTCCACAGAACAGCTTAGTCGTCAGCAAATAATCGTCCTCCGCTTTGTGCCGAGCCGGAGCGCGGCGGTTCTTGGCGATTTTATCCTGTACACTGTCGAACAGTTCTTTCTCAATGATAACCGGGATGCTGTCCGGCATCACAATGTCCTTAAAACGGTTCTCGCCGATATAACGGCGGTTTGTCAGCAAGGTCTGAATACTGTTATAGGTGAACTTCTGATTGCGGTTGGTGGTCACGCCGCTGTCGTTCAGCCAGTTCACCAGTTCTTTCATGGTCGCGCCATCGTTGTACCGCTGAAAGGCTTCCACTACAAAGGGAGCTTTCAGCGGGTCGATTTGAAAGAACTTCTCCTCATCCACCTTAAAACCAATGGGAATCGTGCCGCCGTTGTACTTCCCCTTCAGAACATTCTCGGTCATGCCGCGCACGACCTTTTCAGAAAGTTCTGCCGAGTAGTATTCAGCCATGCCGGTGAGCATACTCTTGACCATGATACCCGCAGGGCTGTCAGAAATAGGTTCCGTGGCAGATACCAGCTTGACATGGTTGCGCTCCAACTGGTACTCATAGTGTGCCGAATCATAACGGTTACGAGCAAAGCGGTCAAGTTTCCAGACCAGCACAATGTCAAACAGCCGTTTCTCGCTGTCCTTTATCATCTGTTGGAAGTCCGGACGGTTATCGGTTTTGGCAGAAAGCGCGCGGTCGATATAGTGCTTGATGACCGTGATGCCGTTCTTTTCCGCATAAGCCGTGCACTCCCGGATCTGGCCTTCAATGGATTCTTCACGCTGGTTATCCGATGAATAGCGAGCGTAGATTACGGCGGTCATGGCAGGCACCTCCCATTTATACATCATTGAACGGTGGAGCGTTCTTTCAAAGCAATGTTTCGTATAATGGATATACCACATTTTGTGAGAAAAAGCAAGATACTATTTTCACTTCTGTGCACACTAAATAAAAATATCCCGGTCATTCCCTTGCGCCCAGCAGAGAGAATGACCGGGATATTTTACTTATAAAATCGTTCTTTCATGCCGTTTTGGGCTGGTCTGCGGGTTTCTTCTGGGGCTTCATACCCCAGAACACAGCGTTCATGGCCACCACAATGAGGGCCACCACCGCCATAGACACCCAGAAGCCCAGATCAAGGCCCAGCCAGTGGGTAGTGCCGAATACGGTCATCCAAAGTTCATTCCAGTTCATGGGTTTTCCTCCTTTACAGCAGCTCGCCATAGTGGCGGACGTAGGCTTTTTTCAGGCTGGTGGCAAGCACCATATACAGCAGGATGCAGGGGATCAGGTAGGCAAAGTAGGCGGCAGGCAGGGCCACAAAGCCCAGTGCCGTGCCAAAGGGGGTAAAGGGGATGATGGTCAGCACCGCAATGCCGGTCATGGTCAGCAGGGTCACCGGAGCGGAAGCCCGGCTCTGGATGAATGGCAGCTTGGGGGTGCGGATCATGTGGATAACCAGCGTCTGGCTCCACATGGACTCCACGAACCACCCAGCCTGGAACATCCCGATGTATTTTGCCTGCATCAGAGCCAGCTGTGCCCCACTGTAATGAGCCGCCAGATCGTTGAACAGCACGCCGCCGGACACGAACAGCGGGCAGAACACAAAGTACATGAAAATATAAGTCGTGAAGTCGAAGATAGAGCTGGTGGGTCCGATCCAGATCATAAAGCTGCCCACGCTGGAAGCATCCCATTTCCGGGGCTTGGCGATAAACTCCTCGTCCACGTTATCCCACGGGATGGCGGTGCAGGAGAGGTCGTAGATGAGGTTCAGGAAAATGAGGTGGACGCTCATCATGGGCAGGAAGGGCAGCAGCGCCGAGGCTGCCAGCACCGAGAACATATTGCCGAAGTTGGAGCTGGCCGTCATCTTGATGTACTTGATCATATTGGCGTAGGTCTTGCGCCCCTCGATGATGCCCTGCTCCAGCACCATCAGGTCTTTTTCCAGCAGGATGATGTCTGCTGACTCCTTTGCCACGTCCACGGCGGTGTCCACCGAGATGCCGATATCTGCGGCTTTCATGGCGGCAGCGTCGTTGATGCCGTCGCCCATAAAGCCCACGGTGTGACCGTTTTCCCGCAGGACGGACACCACCCGTGCCTTCTGGTCCGGGGTCAGCTTTGCAAACACGTCGGTGCTCTCTGCAGCCCGTGCCAGTTCTGCATCGGACATATGGTCCAGATCCGAACCCAGCAGCATATTGCGCACCTTCAGCCCCACCTGCTTGCAGATGGTACGGGTGACCTTGTCGTTGTCGCCGGTAAGGATTTTAGTGGTGACACCGTGGTCTTTCAAAGCCCGGATGGCATCGGCGGTAGACTCCTTGGGCGGGTCGAGGAAAGCCAGATAACCCAGCAGCACCATGTCCCGCTCGTCCTTTACGCCAAAGGCATCCACCGGGGAGGGGTTGCTCTTCTGGGCAATCGCCAGCACCCGAAAGCCCTTGTCGTTCAGCTCGTCCACGGTACGCAGAATTTTGCTGCGCAGGGCATCGGTCAGAGGCTCTACCCTGCCATCCTGCTCGGCGTAGGTGCAGATGGACAGCATCTCTTCCACGGCACCTTTCGTCACCATCTGGGTCTTGCCTGCCTTGTCCTGCACCACGGTGGTCAGACGGCGGCGGGTGAAGTCGAAGGGAATCTCGTCCACCTTCACATAGTTTTCCGACAGGTCCAGCAGCCGGGAGTCGGCAGCTTCTTCCTCCTCGGTCTTGTGGATGATGGCAAGGTCCATCAGGTTCTTGTATCCGGTCTGGAAGTAGCTGTTCAGGTAGGCGTGGCGCAGCACGCGGGTATCGTTTTCGCCATTGACGTTCAGGTGATATTCCAGCACCACCTTATCCTGCGTCAGGGTGCCGGTCTTGTCGGTGCAGAGGATGTCGATGGCACCGAAGTTCTGGATGGAGTTCAGATTTTTCACGATGGTCTGCTTTTTGCTCATGGAGACCGCGCCCTTGGCAAGGCAGGTGGTCACGATCATGGGCAGCATCTCCGGGGTAAGACCCACGGCGATGGAGATGCCGAACAAAAAGGCTTCCAGCCAGTCGCCCTTGGTGATGCCGTTGATGAAGAACACCAGCGGCACCATGACCATCATAAAGCGGATCAGCACCCACGAAACGGCGTTGACCCCCTTGGTGAAGCTGGTCTCCACCGCCTCCCCAGCCACGGCAGAGGCCATGGAGCCGAAGAGGGTCTGGTCGCCCACGCAGACTGCCACGGCGGTGGCACTGCCGGAGATCACGTTGCTGCCCATAAAGGCGATGTCGGTGTAGTCAGTCACGCTGTCCTGCGGGGCACAGACCAGCGGCGTTTTCTCAATGGGTTCGCTCTCGCCGGTCAGGCTGGCCTGACTGACGAACAAGTCCTTGGCTTCCAGAATGCGGACGTCTGCCGGGATCATATCGCCTGCCGAGAGATGCACGATGTCGCCCACTACCAGATCGTCCATGGGGATCTCCACCTTTTCCTGCTCCCGCCGGGTGACCATACAGGTGGTGGTGATCATGGCCAGCAGCTTTTCCGCTGCGTTGCCGCTGCGGGATTCCTGCACGAAACGCAGGGTGCCGGAGATGAGCACCATGGTCAGAATAATGACAACCGTCAGGGGGTCAAAATCCTCCGGCGCACTGCCCAACAGAGAAAAATATGGAAACACCATATCCGTCATGGTGGACACCAGCGCCAGACAGAACAGAATGGCGGTAAAGGGGTTGACGAAGGCTCCCGCCAGACGCTGCGCCAGCGATTTCTTTTTCTCGTGGGTCACTTTGTTGCTGCCGTACTTGGCACGGCTGGCGGTCACGGCATCCTCATCCAGACCCCGGAGGGTGGTGCGGAGATTCTTCAGCACCTCGCCCTCCGGATTGGTGGCGGCGAACTGGATGCGGCGGTTCTGCTCGTCCCGGAGCACCGCCTTTGCTGCCGCCTGTCGGACGGCCATACGATTTTCTTTTTTCTTGTTCATTTTCTTGTTCATTGGGTTCACCTCTCTACTCACTTTTTGCGATACCTCTGGCTTTTTTCGATGTACCAGACATCAAAGCCTGCTATGATCATCCATGCCACCATGGCTCCCACAAACCAGTGGTCTGAAAAACCAGCCCAAAGACCCTTGAGCAGGAAGATGATACCGTTCAGCGCAATGATCTCTCCAATGTTGCGGCAAAGCGGAACGATAGCAATCTTCTCTTTTTCTTCCGGGGGCATATTTCTCCATGCAGACAGATGAGGATGTCCGTTTCCTGTGGCGAACACAATGCCGCCAATGGTAAAGAGAACGCCGAAAAAGATGCAGGTGTAGTCCATAGTTGTTTTCTCCTTTCCGATGTGCTGCATTGACTTTCCTCTTCCATCACAACACCTCCCAACCTGCGCTGACCACTTCCGGCAGCTTCAACGCCTGCCCCACGATGCCTTCCAGCACTGTGCGCTTGGATTTGCCTGAAGAACAGTATTCTGCAAGAATCTCCACCTTGTCACCCACCACATCGCCGCTTTCCAGATTGGTCAAATACAGCGTTTTGCAGGTGTTGCTGTGGATGAGAAGAGCCCGCAGCTCCTGCTCTGCGCTCTCCTGACAGGTGACGGAGATGCGGTATTGCTTTTCGTTTTCTTCTCCGGCAGCGATGGGGTTCACCTTTCTTGCAAGGGGACGCAGGATCAGGTTGGAGCCAATGAGGAGGACAGCCGCCGTCACCGCCATGGCGTACATTCTTGTGCTGGCCAGAATGCCGATGGCAGCCGTACACCAGAGGGTGGCGGCGGTGTTCATTCCCCGCACCGAGCCGCTGTCCTTAAAAATGACACCGCTGCATAAAAAGCCCACGCCGGAAATAATGCTGCTTCCCACACGGAACACCTGATCAGAGCCATACAGCATGGGAAACAGGGTGAAAAAGCTGGTGCCCATGCAGATCAGAACATTGATGCGGATGCCCGCCGGGTGTCCGGTCAACTGCCGTTCCAACCCAATGAGAAACCCCAGCACCATCGAGAGGGCAACTCTCAAAACAAAATCCATGTAGAGCATTCGGCTCACCTCCTTCCAACACCCCTAGAATACAAAAATCGCAAGGAAGATCCCATGGCCAAAGCCTTGCGATTTCCTTGCGATTGAGCAAGATTTGATTTTTTACAACTGGTCGTTGAACTTATACCCGATGCCCCAGAGGGTCAGGATGTACCGGGGCGCGTCCGGGTCCGGCTCGATCTTCTTGCGCAGCTTGCGGATAAACGCCATGATGTTGCTGTCGTCCAGCAGGTAATTATCCGACCACACCGCCCGGTAGATCTGCTCTTTGGTGAATACCTCGCCCCGGTTCTGCGCCAGAAACCAGAGGATATCGAACTCCTTGGGGGTCAGGCTCACGTCCCGGCCCTGCATGAGCACCCGGCGGCTTTTGGGAAAGATCTCCAGTTCCCCCAGCTGCAAGCTCTCTGCCGGGGTGGGCGCTTCTCCCTCCCCGGCAGCGCTCAACAGCAAAGAGGTCACTTCCCCTCGCAGTAAGTCTTGAATGCCGGAGCACAGCTCCCCGACGTTTTCGCTTTCCGGCGGGTGCTTTGCCAGCATTTCCAACAGCCATGCACCAAGGACGGGGTCCATGGGCACAAATCCGATCTTCTTTTTCATGGCAGACCCCTCCTTTCAAATCAACTGATAGTGCTTTTTCTGGTAGAAGGTCTTTACCACCGTGGTCAGCAGCATATACGTCAACGCCACCACCAGCAAAAAGCCGAAGTACCAGAGAGGGAGCCTTGTCAGCCCGAACAGACCGCCGCCCTTGGTAAAAGTGAGCCCGGTAAAGACCACGATGCCCGCAAGGGTGGTGACCATCACCGGGGCAGAGGGGCGGCTCTGCACAAAGGGGATGCGGCGGGTGCGCAAAAAGTGTAGGATAAGCACCTGCGTCCACATGGACTCCAAGAACCACCCGGTCTGGAACAGCGCCACATAGTGCAGCCGCAAAGCCGGGTCGGTCAGGTGGGGGTAAGTCACACCGCCGCAGAGAGCCGGGCACAGAATATAGTACAAAAACAGGAAGGTGGCAATATCAAACACCGAGCTGATGGGTCCGAAGGAGAGCATGAACCGCCCCAGCGTCCGGCCCGACCAATCCCGCGGGGAAAGCGTTTCCTCTTCGTCCACATTATCCCATGGCAGAATGATGCACAGGGCATCGTACAGCAGATTCAGCAGCAAAAGCTGCAACGAGGTCATGGGCAGGAAGGGCAAAAGCGCACTGGCGCAGACGATGGAAAGGATGTTTCCAAAGTTGGAGCTGGCGGTGATCTTAATGTACTTGAGCATATTGGTAAAGGTCTTGCGGCCTTCCAGAATACCCTCTTCCAGCACACCAAGGTCTTTTTGCAGCAGCACTACGTCTGCAGCATCCTTGGCGGCGTCCACCGCCGTGTCCACCGAGATGCCCACATTGGCCTCACACAGGGCGGGGATGTCGTTGATGCCGTCCCCTAAAAAGCCCACGGTGTGACCGTTCTGCTCCAAAGCCGCCACCAGCCGCACCTTCTGCCCCGGCGTCAGCTCTGCAAAGACGTGGACTTCCTCCATGGCGGCAGAAAGGGCGCTGTCGGTCAGCTCGTCCAGCTGCGCCCCGGTCAGCACCCTGCCGCAGGGGATGCCCACCCGGCGGCAGATGGACACCGCCACATCCGCCTGATCTCCCGTGAGCACTTTTGGGGTCACCTCCAGCCGTTTCAGGGCGGCAATGGAGGCTTTTGCGGTCTTTTTGGGGGCATCGAAAAAGGCCAGATACCCCACCAGTGTCAGGTTTTGCTCATCGGCAGGGGTGATGTGATCCGCAGCGTCCATCTCTTTTTGTGCCACGGCGATGACCTTCATGCCGTCCTGCAGCATCTCGCTGACCACCGCCGCAACGCTCTGCGCTGTGCCCTCTTCCATGGGCAGCACCTGCCCCCGGTAGGCCACGGTGCTGCACCGGGCCACCACATGGGAAACATCTCCCTTCAGGATGAGCTTTCCGGTGCCGTCTGCCGCCGTCACAAGGGTGCTGACCACCTTCCGGGCATAGTCAAAGGGAATTTCATCCGTTTTGCGGTACTGCGCCAGCAGTTCTCCGAAGTGCGCCTCTCGCCCCGGCATGGTCTGGCAGGCCAGCAGGGCATTGTCGATGGGGTTCCGCACCCCGGAGTGGTAAAAGCTGTTGAGGAACGCCAAGTCCAGCGCCTCGGCACTTTCGTTGCCCAGCACGTCCATGTAGTATTCCAGCAGAATGCTCTCGTTGGTCAGAGTGCCGGTCTTGTCCATGCACAGCACGTCCATGCTGCCAAAGCCCTGCATGGCGTTGATGTCCTTGATGATGGTTTGTTTGCGGCTCATGGCAAGACTGCCCCGTGCCAGACAGGCGGTAATGACCATGGGCAGCATTTCCGGCATCAGCCCCACCGCCACCGACAGGGCAAAGGCAAAGGATTCCAGCCAGTTGCCCCCAGTAATACCCAGCAGCAAAAACACCAGCGGGATCAGCACTCCCATAAACCGCAGCATCACCCATGCGATGGAATTGGCACCTTTCTGAAACGCCTGTTTTTCCTCCGGGTCGTCCTTGGCAAAGCTACCGTAAAGGGTATTTTTGCCCACTGCCACCACAACGCCCTCGCCCTTGCCGCTGATGACGGTGGTGGCCATAAAGGCGAGATTTTCCAGTTGGGTCACGGGGCGGGGGCTGCCGTAGGAGAGGGTGCGGCAAGTCTTTTCCACCACGGCACTTTCCCCGGTGATGGCGGCCTGTGAGAGAAACAGGTCCGTGACAGCGGTGAGCCGCAGGTCGGCCGGTACCCGGTCTCCTGCCGAAAGCAGCACCACATCCCCCACCACCAGTTCTTCTGCCGGAATGTCTAGGCTCTGACCGCCCCGGCGTACCCGGATGCGCTGGTGGATCAGCCGGTCCAGCTGCCGGGCGGCGTTTTTGGCGCGCAGCTCCTGCACCAGACGGATACCGCCGCTGATGAGGATCATGGAAAAGATGATGAGGGCGGTGGTGACGTTTTTGGAAAAATCGGAGGCCAGAAAACCATCCGTCACCAGCGAAATGCACCCCAGCACAAAGAGGATCACGTTGAAGGGGTTGATGAAGGCCCGCCGCAGCCGCCGGAGCATGGTATCGCTGCGGCGGCTGCCGAAACGGTTGGAGCCGTATTTCTCCCGCTGCCGCTCCACCTGCTCCGGGGACAAACCTGCCGGGGAGCTGCCCAGCTCCCCGTAGAGCTGCGCTGCCTCCCGGTATGCGTATTTCTTGATGCGGCTGTCAAACAGGGTGGTCTTGGACACAGTGCGCCCCTCCTCTGGTGTTTGGATACCCTTATTGTAACATGGATGCGCTGAAAATCCACCGGCTGTTTCTTGTTTTTTTCTTGCGATTGCAGGGAGGGTCAGGCAAAAATCGACGATGCCGCCGTATCCGTGAGATTTCGGAGCATTCTTCAAGGATAAGTCCTACTCTCTCCACTTTATTGCAATAAATTCCCCAAAACCCTCTTGACGATTTTCACATGCAGTGGTATTTTTCTTGTAAGTCCCACTGATTTTGTGGATTGGTTACAAGCAATCCACAAGATGTGGTCGTGTTCATTTTGAGCACAGCCACAGAAAGTGGTTGGTTATCACCGTGAGACCCACCACTTCAGTGAGGGAAAGTCCACGAAAGAATTTACCGCCCCGCAACACACCCGATCTATTTTGCCGCCGATTCACCCGACAAAATCCATCGCTGCGCTGCGTGGGCGGTATTTTTCTTTTTCACAAATAAAATCTTATGTAGTTGTACAAGTCTCTGAAATTTGTTTTTAGTTGTTGACTGCACAACTTCAAAGTGTTATTTTTGTGTTTGAAAGAAGCAGAACGTAGTGTCCGCACTGCGCCCGGCTTTCTTCATACTGTACCTTGAATCTTACATAAGCCGTCTGAACGAGATACTGTGCCACGACCTCACACTTTCTGTGAGCGAGCCGGACAACGCCGCTGCACAAACAGGGGCAGGAACTTCGTTCGGAGCAAACGGTGATTCCCATACATGAGCAGCACAACCTCTACTTATTTTTTGCGTCTTAACAATTCGGAAACATTTGTTGAAAATGCGTTTTGAGCGCAGCGGTAGAGGGCAAGAACCGTCCCGTGGCCACAAATTTTCAATTCTTGAAAATTTCCTGTCCATCCGGGACTTCACTTCTGCAATGCGTCTGCATTTCCGAAGTGATCTTGTTGGGGCGTGCCTGCCCCAAACCCTGCCAGATAAAAGCAAAGAGGCATTATCTGCCCCGATGCTTTTCCTTTCGCTTCTGCTGTTTCAGTTTAAATTGACGCTGCTTTTCTGCTTCGCGTTGTTTACGGCTAAGTGCTTTTCGCACCAGCTTGTTTTCTTCTCGCTGCATTTGCAACGCCTGCTGTGATTTTGTGCCGATTCCTGTGGCAGCTGTTTCCTTTCGGATTTGCCGTTGCAGTCGCTTTGGATTCACAGAATCTTTCTTTACAACTGTCTCAACAGATGGACTGAAGCGCAGCCGACTGTAATTCTTGAGCAGATACTCCCAAACTTCATAGTCCTTTGGTTCTGCGCCAAACACGACTTTACACACTGAAAGCTTTCTTCTTTCAATACGTTCAAACACTCCGATCCAGAATGGAGCCTCAAAAAACACAGTCAGCTTTGTAGAATCAATGTCCATAACGAAACCCTCCTGAAATAAATCCTTACAGGAACGGACAACCCGGAGGGGAAGGTTAC
>OHEU01001399.1_pt1 | contig 10481 bp, 8 predicted proteins | sample 1567341 | NCBI WGS metagenome assembly OHEU01 (sample SAMEA3879524, study PRJEB24766) | human gut metagenome | biome: human-associated habitat; feature: feces | place: USA | collected 1985/1987 | reverse complement strand
TGCGCCTCGGCACTCGCGTTTTTTTCCGGCACCGTTTCCGCACAAACCGCGATTGATGCACTGATGCCGCAGGAAACGGCCTCGCCCGCTGCCGAAACGCAGCCCCTCAAAATTGCGGTGTTGCTGCCCGCCAAGGACTCCCCTTTCTATCCGGTAACCGAGGCGGCCGTCAACGGCATTCTTGCCAGCAATTATGCAACAACCCAGCCTGCGGAAATCCTCCTTATCCACCCGGACAGCTCGGACAACATCCTGCATCAGGCTCAGAAAGCGGCGGCCGCAGGCGCCATGGCCGCGATCGGCCCGATTGACCGCGCCAAGATCGAAGTACTTGCCAAGGAAGATTTTCTGCCGCTGCCCGTCGTCGCCTTGAAAATGCCGAAGATGTCGAAGAAGTTGAAGTGCAGGTAAAGCGAGGACGAAATCGTCTGCGGCGGAATGATGACGGTGATGATGACCGCCGCGAACCAGAACTTCTTGAACGGGAACTCGAAACGCGCAAAGCCGTAGCCCACGAGCGTGCAGGCGGCAATTTGCAGCACCGACACCGCGAGGGAGACAATCAGCGTGTTCAGGAACGTCGTGCCGTAATTCAGCAGGATTTTGCTGGCGGCGAGGGAGTAGTTCGCCGTCGTCAGGTGACGCGGAATCGAGATGACCGTGGAGTCGTACAGGTCGCGCTCCGCCATGAACGAGACGCTCAGCTTGTCCAGCAGGGGCTGGATAATCATGAAGCAAAGCCCGAACAGCAGCAGGAAGCGAATCAGCTGATAGCCCTTGCGCCGCACCGTCTTGCGGAGCAGATATCCGCCGGACTTGCGGTTGCGCGCCCAGAAGCTGCCGCTGGGATGAGCATGGGTCACGGTCTGCTTACTCATCGCTGCTCACCACTCCTTTCAGCATCAGGGCACTTGCGCCGATGAGGACAATCGTGATGGCGAAATACACCCAAGCCATCGCGGAGGAGAAGCCGTAGTTGTATTTCAGCGTCATTTCTTCATTGATTTTCTTCATGACTTCGCTGTCTGTCTTCATGAAGAAGTCGATGATGGTGTAGATGATGTTGACAATCAGCAGGGGGGAGACCATCGGGAAGGTAATCGTCCAGAAGGCTTCCCACTTCGAGCAGCCCTCGACATCCGCCGCTTCGTACAGGCTGCGCGGAACGTTCTGCAGACCGGAGAGGAAAACGACAATCTGGATGCCGCTTGCCATCACAATGTCGTACACCTCGTCAATCAGGGAAAAGACGATGTCCAGTACGTCGCTGCCGATGCCCGTGAGCTTGAGAATCTTCATCAGCGACTCGGACAGCGTGAACGGGGAGGACTCCGCCATCATCTGCTGCATTCCCGCCATCAGGGTGTTGTCCGTCTCCAAGCCGATGAGAACGCCGCTGGAGAGGATAACGGGCAGGAAGAAGATGGCGCGGACGAACGCGCGCCCTTTGAATTCCTGATTCAGTACGATGGCAATGACAAAGGACACAACGAGAATCGCAATGGTGTGCGTGACCATCACGCCGATTTCTTCGCTGAGCAGCTTGTTGAACTCCGGGTCAATGGTGAAGGCGCGGATGTAGTTGTCCAGCCCGATGAAGGTCGTCTGGAAGCCCTGTCCGGCGGTCACGTCCACGCGGCATAGGCTCATCCAGAAGGAATCCACCAGCGGCAGCAGCATGAAGCACAGGAAGCCGATGATGAAGGGCAGAATGAACAGATAGCCGGATACTGCTCGGCGCGCACGAATGGAAATGCGTTTGCCGCTCATTTGCTCACCTCCTGTTGCGCTGCATAGCTGCGGGCGGGAACGGTGATGCCATCCACCGCCGCGTCGGTATAGCCGAAGTTGACGTAGACGCGTGTGCCGTTTGCGTAAGTCGTGATGGTGACGTTCCCGACGCGTTCATGGCCTGTCATTTCCTGATTGAAGATGCCCGAAAGCGTCTGACGGTACTGCGCGACCTGTGCGGTGATGTCATCCAGCACGAGCGACGCGTCCGCGCCGTAGAACTCGGAGTAGGTGGAATCCTGCAAAACGCGCGCGCTCTGGGCGGTCAGCGTGTATTGCAGACCCGCGCCCACTTCCGCGCTGCGCAGGAGGACTTCCTCCGCGTCATCCGCCAGATTCAGTGATGCGCCCGTGTAGGATACGCGGCTGTGCAGCGCCAGCGGGTAGAAGGGGATGTACTCGTCGATGATGGAATACTGTCCGCCGTCGAAGTCCATGTCGGTGATGAGCGTCGCCTGAACCGCGGCGTAGTCGTTGCCCTGACGAATCATCACGTCGCGCCCGGATGCCTTGAGTTCAGCGAGCTTTTCCGCCTGCTGATGCAGCACGGCTTCGCGGGTCGTGTGGTTTTTGCTGTCGTAATCAGCGGAGAGCATGTACCCGATGTCGCGGAAGGAAACGCCTGCGCCGTAGGAAGCCGCCGCGTCCACCAAGGCGTTGACGCTGCGCATGGCGATGGCGGGCTTGACGAGGTAGTAGGTGTCGCGGTCGTCGTTCGCGCCGTACCAAATTGGGCTGTATTCGGGGATTTCCGCTTCTTCACGCGTGGTGAAGCGGGCAGCGTCGCGGAAGGCGATGAAGCCTTCCAGCAGACCACTGTCGCGCGCGAAAGCCGTCAAACCGTCCAGATAGAGCGGCACACCCGCAATCGCGGCATTCTGTGCGAAGGAGAACAGCTCCTCCTGCGTTCCCAGCTGCCGAATCAGGCGGACGGAGGACAGCAGCTGCTGATTCATGCCGCCGTTCATCCATCCGGCGTAGCGAATCGACATGTTCTGCGCCAGATTGCGGGTGACAAGCTCGCGCAGGAGGTCTTTCGCTTCCGCATAAGTCGTCATGGCAATCGGGACGCTGGTGGGCACGCCCGCCACCTGCTGCACCTTGTCAATCGCGCCAATCAGCTCGATGCTCAGCGGCGCGTCCGCATCCACCGTCTGTGCGGCGAAATCCGGGTACTTTGCGGTCAGGTAGTCGCGGTAGGAGGCCGCCATGTCCATGTAGCCCGATTCGGGCAGAAAACGGTAGCGCTGGCGGATGAAGCCCGTCGGATGCGCCGTTTCAAACATGTAGACGGCGTTGTTCGTGCGCTCGGAAACGTCGTAGGCGTCGCCGTGGACGATGGTGTACGTTGCGTTGACGGTGTTGTAGGAGGTCAGGCGGCCGGCAATGTCCGCACCGATGCCCGCCCACGACGCGCCGTCCTCCAGAATGCAGATGAATGACCCGCTGTCGCCCGAAACGCCGAAAACCGGGAAGTTGATGCGCGTTTCGTTCGTCACCTGCGTGCGAATGGACGCCCAGTCCCAGCCGTAGAGGTTGGCGTAGTAGGCGCGCTGGGAAACGCGGCCGTTGTTGAAGCGGATAATCGCGCCGCTGCCGTCGGGGACGAACAGGAAGCCGTCATCCGCCGTGCCGCCCGCGCCGAAAGCCGGAAGCAGCGTCAGGCTCGTCAGCGGGTAATCCACGTCATAAGCAAGGTCATCCAGCGGTACTTCGACAACAAGGTCGCTGCCGTCCAAACGGAATACCATCGAGACGTTGAAAACGGCCTTGGCGATGGTGCTGCCCGCCTGCACGATGCGGCTGTTGTCGTATGCCAGATCCTCCGCCGTGTAGCCCACTTCGGCAAAGATGCTTTCGCAGCGCTGCTTCAGGTGATCCTTTGTGCCGTCGCGCAGCACCCAGACGTGCTCTTCCGCCAAATCGGGGTAGGCGGCGAGCAAAGCAGCCTTGTCGTCAGTCTTGCGGAGCTTGTCAATATTGTATTCACGGTAGTATTCTTTGATGTCCTTCTTCTGCTTGGAGGTCATTTTCTCCATGAACTGCTGCATTCGCGTGTCGCCAATGGCAGTCGGCATGAGGAAAGAACGCTGCACGCGTCCGACGGAGTAGTTCACGCGGACGCTGCCATCCTCCTGCATCAGCACTTCGTAGACCCCGTTTGAAATGCTGTGTTCCTGCGAGGTGAACTGGGTGGTCATGCCGGTGGAGGCGGCGTAGGTGAGGCTCAAGGTGGAGTTCAGCTTGTTCTTTTCCACCGGCAGGGCAATCGGGTCGCTGTCCGCGTTATCAGGCGAGGACAGCCAGACGTGCCCGGTGCGCTTGTCGGTGAGGGTGAAGTGGGTCGTCGCCGGGTCAAGCTCAAAGCGGAGAGCGTCATTCTCCATGACCATTGGCGTGTCAGGCTCTGAGTAGCCGTAAAGCGGCACGTCGTGCCCTTCCAGCTCGCCGGAGGTGTCAAAGAGCGGAAGAATGACGAATTTCGTCAGCGGATAAAGTGCCAGAAGAAGAATCAGAACCAGCACGATCCGCACAAGGATGCGTCGTTTCATGGATACTTTCTCCTTTCGTCAGTACAGACGGAACAGCACTTCTTTGTAGAGGGAGACGAAATAGCCGATGCCGTCGCCAACGAGCGAAAAAAACAGCAGCAGCAGGAAGATGATGACGACCATCGCCAGCAGCGTCATGATGGTGAACAGCAGCGTCTTGCCCAGCGAGTAGTCATGCGTCTGCATCATGCCGCAGATGATGAGAACACCGCTCCAGCCCAGCGACAGCCCCTCCAGAACGTAGTAGAACGCGCCTTCCTTGGCGGTAATGACGTTTGCGAGGAGAATCATCGCCGCTTGCAGGATGACGTAGGGCGTCAGCGCGTAGCAGGTGGCGATGTAGACATCCTTGAACGTGCCCTTGCCCTCAAACAGCGTCGTCAGCCCCCAGTTGCCCGCCACGAAGAACAAAAGCGGCAGGAGGACGGCGAGACATTGCTGGATGATGTTCACGCTCGGCCAGTAGACGTTCATGAACAGGAAAGGCGTGAACTGCATGGACAGCAGGCGGACAAGCAGCACCAGAAACACGATGATGTTCGCCGCGCCGAGGCTGCCGCGCTTTTCGCGGCTCAAATCCCAGAAGCCATCGAAGGGGTGGAAGATAACGTAGAGCGAATAGCGCAGGGAGGACAGCAGACGCTGCCACTTCTGCTTGTCGGTCAGTTTTGCTGCGAGCGTCATGCGTTGTCCACCTCCCACTTTATCTTGCGGATGTGCCCGACGACCATCGGAACGACCAGCAGCACCGCGACGATGCCGAAAATCCATCCGATGTTCTGCTCTACCCATTCGGAGCGGTAGTAGCGGAACGCCTCGGAGTAATTGCGGCTGTCGCGCGCCATGGCGAAATAGTCACAGGCTTCTTTGAATTGCTTCTGCTGCAAAAGCGCGCGCCCGATGCCGATGTAGGCAAGGTCATAGTTGCCGTTGCGCTTCATGACCTCGCGCCAAGTGTCGGCGGAAGCGGCGTATTCGCCCGCGTGGTACTGCTCGGTCGCCTTGTAGACCAGCTTGCCGTATTCTGTCGGGGTCAGCACGGTCACGCAGCAGTCCTGACTGTCCAGCACCAGCAGGTCATAGCCCTGATGCTCCAAAGCGACGGGATTCAGGAAGTATCCGTCCATGTTGCCCACACCGCCGAACGCCCAGAGCAGGTTGCCCTGCTTGTCGTAGGTGAAGATGCGGTTGTGCGTCTTGTCCATGACGGAATAGATGTCGTTGTCCAGCACGGTCACATCCACGAACTTCGAGGGGCCGGAGTTGGTGATGTTCGTGTCGCCGCGCGCCCATTGCAGGTCGCCGATGACGTGGCTCGTGCCGTTTTCAATCAGGATGTTCGTGCCGATGGCATTTAGGCGGCGGACGGGTTTCGCCGCGCCGGAGGTCAACTCGTTGGAATTGAAGGTCTGCGTGGTGACGAAGAAGAAGCCTTCCGAATCCAGCGCAATGTTGTTGTATTCCGTCGGAACGAAGGATGCCTGCTGCGCGCGCTGCTCCTTCGTGGAGAGCAGCCGCCACACCAGCTCGTACCATGTGTACTTCACTTCGCTCGCGCCAATGAAGCCGGTGAACGTGCCGTCCGCCTCGTACTTCATGAGACCTCGGTTGACGTTCTGCGCGAGGCAGAAGACGCGTCCGGTCGTGTCGCAGACCAGCTTCGTCGGCAGAAACGCCATCGACTGGTCGAAGGTCGCGTCCGTCGGGCGGGTGAAGACGCTCAGCAGATTCAGGTTCCGGTCTGCTTTCAGGATGCGGTTGTTGTTCGTGTCGGCGATGAACAGTGTGCCGTCCGCCATGACGAACACATCCTGCGGGGCGGAGAGCGTATTCGGGGTGATGTCGCCGGAAATTTCGGAAATCACGCGGGTCAGCGTGAAGTTTTCGCCGTCGCGGGCGACTTGCAGAATGCGGTTGTTGCCCGTATCGACGATGTAGATGTCATTGCCGGAGACGGTCAGCCCGCGCGGGGCGCGCATCGGCGTTTCCAGCCCAAGGGAGACGCTGGACAGCATGGCGCTGGTGCGGTAGGCATCCGGCGACTGGCGTTCGTCGCCCCAGTAATCGTAGGTGTAGGTGTAATTGTAGTCAAAGCCGTCTGCGGCGCGCGCGACCATTCCGCCGCAGAGTGCGGCGAAGAGGGAGAACGCAACCAGACAGGCGCAGAGACGGGAAACCATGCGGTTCATCGGCGTCCTCCTCTCTTAATCTTTCAGACCGGATGTCGCCATCGTTTCGAGAATCTGGCTCTGGCTGAGGATGAAAATCAGTATCGGCACAGCCATGACGACGACCGTAACTGCCGCCGCCTGACCCGTGCGGGCAATGCCGCCCGCCTGAATCTGCTGGAGCGCGTAGACGAGCGTCTTCTGCGCCTCGGAGTAGATGACGGCGGACGCCTTGGCGTTCCAGAGGTTCTGGACGGAGAAGATGATGAGCGTCAGCCACGCGGGCTTGACGTTGGGCATGACAATCGTCCAGAAAATGCGGAATTCCTTTGCACCGTCGATTTTCGCGGACTCAATCAGCGACATGGGCAGCCCTTCCATGAACTGCTTCATCAGGAACAGCCCAATCGGCGCGGCGAACGCGGGCAGGATGACCGCCCAGTGCGTATCGACAAGGTTCAGGCGCGTCATGGTCAGGTAGTTCGGTATCGCGGTGACGTAGCCGTTGAACATCAGCGCCGTCACGACGAGGGCGAAAAACTGCTTGCCGAGCGGGAAATCGTACTTCGCCAGCACATACGCCGCGAGGGATGCAATCAGCAGATGCCCCAATGTACCCACGAGGGTGATGACGACGGTGTTGGTGATGTAGCGCGAGAAGGGAACCCAGCTCTGCCCCATCGTGACGAGAAGGTCAGAGAAGTTGTCGATGGTGGGGTGGCGCGGGAAGAGCGTCGGCGGGAAGCGGAACAGCTCATCCAACGGTTTCAGCGAGGACGAAATGGCGAACACCAGCGGAAACGCCATTGCACACGCGACGAGGAACAGCAGCAGCCCCACCAGAAAGTCGCCCACGCGGGAGCGGTTCGGCTTCTTGTGGCGCATGTTCGACTTCTTCGTCAGCTTCAGTACCTTCTGCGGCAGCTCAATCGGCGTGCCGTCCGGTCTGACTGGACCTTTGTAGCTGCGGACATTGATGGTACTCATGTGCCAATCCTCCTCAGAGCGCTCTGAATCAGCTTGTTGCACAAAATCATCACCAGGAACAGCAAGGTGGCGATGGCGGAGGCATAGCCCATTTCAAAGCGGGTGAAGCCATAGTCGAACAGGTGGGTGACGACGGTGTGCGCGGCGTAATCGGTGGAGGGGAAGCCCGCCAGCGCCATCGGCACATCGCACACGCCGAACGCGGACGTGATGGACATGACCGCGCCGAACATCAGCATCGGCTTCATGTTCGGCAGGGTGATGTAGTACAGCTCCTGCCAGCGGTTGCGGATGCCATCCACATAGCCCGCCTCGTACTGCGAGCGGTCAACGCCCTGCAAACCTGCGACGAAGGAAAGGAAACCCGTGGACATGCTCATCCACAGCGTGACGATGATGATGACCGGCATGATGTAATCCGGCGTCGTCAGCCAGAGAATCGGAGCGTTGAGGATGCCCAGCTTCATCAGGATGGCGTTCAGGTAGCCGTACGCGTCGCCGCGGAAGATGATAGAGAAGATGTAGTAGGCATTGCCCGCAATGGACGGCGCGTAGAAGATGACGACGGCAATCGTGCGCACCCAGCGCGGCAATTCGTTGATGAGCCACGCGAAGCAGAATGACATGATGTAGCCCACAGGCCCTGTAATCACCGCCAGCAGGAACGTGTTTTTCACGGCGGTCAGGAAAACATCATCCTTCAAAATCAAGGTGATGTAGTTGTCCATCCCGATGAAGCGCGCGGGCTCCAGAATGTTGTTGTAGGTGAAGGAGTAGTAGATGGAGATGAGCATCGGGAGGATGTAGAAGGTCAGAAACAGCAGGGCGTAGGGCGCCAGAAACGCATAGCAGAACTTCATGTGCTTCGCTCTGTCCCACGCGATGCGCGCATTGCGCTGTCTCAGCGCAAAGTACTTTTTCCAGAACGCGGTCATGACGAATGCTTCCTCCTTTCGCTCAGGGCGTCTCTTCGTCGATCGGCAAACCGAACTCCAAGCGCTTCTTATTGATTTCCTCGTTGATGGTGCGTGCGTAATCCAGCAGGGTTTCGCGCGGGTCGGTCTTGTCGTTGGTCACTTTGCGCACGGCGTTGGTCATGTGGCGCGTGGTGTAGTAGCCGCCGGCGACTTCGCGGAAGCCGACTGCCCACGTCATCTGTTCGCGGATGACTTTCAGCTGAGCTTCTGACCAGGAAAGCTGCTCGATGGCGGCGATATTCGCGGTGGCGTAGCGTGCGGACGACCCCAAGACGGCTTCAATCTCGCGTCCGAAACGCACCTGCGCGTCGGTGGACGTCCACCACTTCATGAACTGCCACGCATTCTGCTTTGTCGTTTCGCTGTCGGTGGCAATCATCATGCAGCAGGCGCCCTGCGAATGCCCGGAGTGATCCACATAGGTGCTGCCGTCCTCTGCCGTGCGGGAAGTGCCGGGGAGAATTGCAATGTCCCACAGGCCGCGGATTTCCGGCGCGGAGACGGTCAGGGTGTTGAACGTCGTGTAATCGAAGATGCCAAGCGGCATTTCGCCGGAGCGGAAGCGGCTCACGAAGTCGAAGATGGTCGGCAGACCGTAGTCATTGTAGAGGCTGGTGTAGCGCTCAAACGCCTGCACACCCGCTTCGCTGTTGATGGTGGTGTGGGTCGCCGAATCGTTGTAGAGCGTGCCGCCAAGCTGGTAGAGCATGGCGTAATAGGAAGAGAGATTCGGGGCGGTAATGTCGGGGTAGGGGATGCCGACGGACATGTTCGCCCCCTGAATGGTGGGCAGCATGGCAATCAAATCATCCCACGTTTCCGGGACGGACAGCCCGTATTCTTCCAGAATGTCGCTGCGGTAGAAGAGAATCGAGCACAGCTGCGTCTCCGGCAGCGCGTACAGACCGCCGTTGAAGCTGAACGCGGCGTAGGCGCTGGGGTAGAATTGGTCGAGGACTTCCTGCAAATCATCGAACTGCGTCAAATCCTCCACCGCGTGGCGAAGCGCGTAGTTGACGGGGTTCCAGCTGTCGGTTGAAATGACGACATCCGGGCCGTTGCCTGCGACGACGGCGTTCAGCAGCGCGTTCGGGTCAACCAGCATGACGTTGACGGGAATGCCGGTAGACGGGGTGAAGGTGTCATCAACCATGGTTTTGAGGACGGTGGACTGGTCGCGGCCAGTCAGAATCCACACTTCCAGCACGTCCTCGCTGGCATCGTACACATCGCCCAAGGCATTGTAATCCACGAAATACGACGTGACGCAGGATTTCAGCTCATGCAGCGCGCGGTCGAGAAAATTCTCCGACGGCTGCGGCACGGTCACGCCGTCCGCGGTGATGGCAATCAGGTCAATATCTAGCTTGACCTGCCGCATGTTCTGCATTGACGTGCCGAGGGAGGTGATGTTATCCTTGAAATTCGTGAAGGCTTCGGTAATCTTCGCCGGATCTTCGACGAAGGATTCCAGCTGCACCGCCAGCGTCTGCGCGACGGCAATGCGGTCGGATTTCTGTCCGGTGATGGCAACAGTCTCATCGACGAGCTTATAGAGCAGGCGGCTTTCCTGCGCCATCGCTTCGATGACCTCCGGATACACCTGCTCCAAGTGGTAATCGCGGTAGCGGTCGGGGTTCACGCCTGTCAGCACCAGCACACGGCGGTACATCTGGTTCAGGCGGTAGATGCTTTCCTCCATGTCGGAGAGAATCTGCCCCATGTCGCCCAGCGTCGCTTCCAGACGGAGCGTGTGATGCCCAGCGGAAAGGTAGAAGCGGTAGGGCGTGCCGGAATCATCCGACAATGTGTTCATTTCCCATGCCGTGGTGTAGGGGAAGGAGACGTTCTCCATACCGGAGAAGGGAATTTTGCCGTCCAGATAGAGGATACGGCTGGATACGCTGCCGCGGTTGTAGGTCTGACGGCCTTTGATGGTGATGTTGTACCAGCCGCTTTCCGGCACGTCGAAAAACTCCGGTCAAATTTCACTTTCCGACGAAACG
>OHEU01001393.1_pt1 | contig 10520 bp, 11 predicted proteins | sample 1567341 | NCBI WGS metagenome assembly OHEU01 (sample SAMEA3879524, study PRJEB24766) | human gut metagenome | biome: human-associated habitat; feature: feces | place: USA | collected 1985/1987 | reverse complement strand
ACACTAACCTTTCGGCGGATTCACGCTAAACTGACGGCGCAGGTCGCATTGAACCTCCTGCGCCGTTTCGTTTTCTTAATTTTTAACTTTTCCCTATTGCCTCTATGCAGCACGATCGCATTCTTATTCTGGACTTCGGCAGTCAGGTAACGCAGCTTATCGCGCGCCGCGTGCGCGAAGCGCATGTGTACTGCGAAGTTCACGCCAACGATGTTTCCGCTGAATTCATTAAGGAATTCAATCCGGCCGGCATCATTCTTTCGGGGTCTCACATGAGTGCCTATGAAGAAAGCAATGATCAGGCGTCTCAGGCGGTGTTCGAAGCCGGCGTGCCGGTGCTGGGCATCTGCTACGGAATGCAGCTGACGGCGTATTTGCTGGGCGGCACGGTGGAAAAGGCGGCACAGCGCGAATATGGCCGAATCACTGTGACGATGGATGATAAGACGAGCCTGCTCTCCGGCATGTCGGATGCTTCCTCCTGCTGGCTGAGCCATACCTATCAGGTGAAGAAGTGCCCGGCTGGTTTCCACCCGATTGCGCACAGCACGAACTGCCCCGTTGCGGCGATGGCGAACGACGACCGGCGCATCTACGGCGTGCAGTTCCATCCGGAAGTGACCCACTCCGACGAGGGGCGCGCGGTCATCGAGAACTTCCTGAATATCTGCGGCTGCGTGGGCGACTGGTCGATGGAAACCTACGCGCAGACGGCGATTGCCAACATCCGCGAAATCGTGGGCGACAAGGGCACGGTGCTGCTGGGACTTTCCGGCGGCGTGGACTCCTCCGTCGCGGCGGCGCTGATTTATAAGGCCATCGGCGACCGCCTGACCTGCGTCTACGTTGACCACGGCTTCATGCGCAAAGGCGAAACCGAGCAGGTGGTGAATGTGTTCACGCACACTTTCCCCGTGCGTCTGGTTGCGTCCGACGCCAGCAAAATCTTCTATGAGGACTTGAAGGGCGTTTCCGACCCCGAAACGAAGCGCAAGATTATCGGTCGTGACTTCCTGAAAGTATTCAAGGCGGAATCCGAAAAGCTTGGCAAGCTGGATTACTTCGCGCAGGGCACGATTTACCCGGACGTTATCGAGAGCGGTCAGGCGACGGGCGCGGCGGTCATCAAGAGCCACCACAATGTCGGCGGCCTGCCCAAGGAACTCGGCTTCACGCAGCTGATTGAGCCGCTGCGGATGCTGTTCAAGGACGAAGTGCGCGCGCTGGGCGAAACGCTGGGTCTCCCGCACGATCTTGTCTGGCGTCAGCCGTTCCCCGGCCCCGGTCTGGCGATTCGTGTCATCGGCGACCTGACCCCGGAAAAGGTGGAGATTGTCCGCGAGAGCGACGCGGTGCTGCGCGAGGAAATCGCCAAGGCCGGTCTGGGCGCCGATATCCACCAGTATTTCACCGTCCTGACGGGCATCCGCTCCGTGGGCGTCATGGGCGACGAGCGGACGTACGACTACACCGTCGCCATCCGCGCGGTCACGACGGACGACTTCATGACCGCCGACTGGGCGCGCATCCCGTACGACGTCGTGCGCACGATTTCCGCAAGGATTGTCAATGAAGTGCCGCATGTGAATCGCGTCGTGCTGGACGTGACGACCAAGCCGCCGGCGAGTATTGAGTGGGAATAACCGTCAAAACGGCTCAAACCCGCATGAATACAGGGCTTTTGACCTGTCACTTTGCCTTGTGATACTGGTTTGATACTATTCGTTTCAACCCGGTCACACAAGAGAATGATTGCAAAGGGCAAGCAAGCCGCCCTGCTGAACGACAAATTCAGCAGGGCGGCTTTGCTTGTCCTATTTTTCTTTTCTCCAAGGAACATAGTAGTCAAACCGTTTGCTGTCATCGCAGGTACACGGCCAGTTGATTTTCCATTCAAAGTATTCCTCCCTGGTGATCTCCCCGGCGTGAAGTTCCTGCTGGCGCAAGAGCCATTCCCGCATGAACTCGTCTACCAGCCCATAGTTGAAGTAAATGCCCACGGGAGGTTGAGCGGGCCAGTCGTCCGTGTCGTTGTATCGGACGGCGGTATCATCGGAGGCCCCCGTCTTGCCGGGATTGCGGACAAGCTGAAACAGGCGGATGGAGCCGGGGCTGTCCTCGTCCAGCCAGAAGAATGTCCGCATGAAGTCCTCGGCGCAGCCAGGGCGAAGCGTGTAGAAGTTCTGGCTCTCTACCCGAAGTGCCTGGGCAATCTTGTCCAGCAGTTCCCTTTTCGGAACACGGTAGTTTGTTTCATACTGGGCGATACGATTGTCCGCTCCCTTTTCCTCAAAACCGACAGCCAGCCCCAATTCCTTTTGCGTCATGCCTCGAAAAGTTCGGATTTTCTTGATTTTTTCTCCTACTGTCATATGTTCCACCGCCTTTGAACATAGTATAGCGCAAATAAGCGAAATATGCAAGAGAAAAATTAACAAAATTGCGAAATTTCCTCTTGACATTAACAACCATGCGAATGTATAATAAGAACGTGGGCATTAACAATTTTGCGAACCAGAAGCAAGGAGGTGAAAACATGAGCAAGGAACTGTTTGTACGGGCCGAGGAAGTGGCCGGGGTGCTGGGTATCTCCAAGCCCTACGCCTACAAGCTGGTGCGGGAGATGAACGAGGAACTGAAGCAGAAAGGTTTCCTCACCATCCCCGGACGGGTGAGCAGGAACTACTTCGAGGAAAAGTTCTATGGACTGCGGGAAAATCAGTAAGGAGGGAAGAAAATGCCAGCGTACAAAGACAAGGCCAAGGGAACATGGTATGCGTCCTTTTACTTTGAGAACTGGACGGGGAAAAAGGAAAAGAAGATGAAACGGGGCTTCAAGACCAAGCGGGAGGCGCTGGAGTGGGAACGGACATTCCTGCAACAGCAGACCGCCGACCTGGATATGACCTTTGAGAGCTTCGTGGCGCTCTACGCCGCAGACATGAAAGGCCGTATCAAGGCGAACACCTGGGGAACGAAAGAGCATATCCTCTACAAGAAGCTGGTGCCCTACTTTGGAAAGCGGAAAATGAGCGAAATCCACTCCAAAGAGGTCATGGCGTGGCAGAGTGAAATGCTGAACTACCGGGACAAGAACGGCAAGCCCTACTCGCCTGTCTACTTGAAAACGCTCCACAATCAGTTGAGCGCCGTTTTCAACCATGCAGTCAGGCACTACAAGCTGAAAACCAACCCCGCCGCCCAGGTAGGCAATATGGGCAAGGCCAAGGGCCGGGAAATGCTGTTCTGGACGAAAGCGGAGTATCTGAAATTTGCTGACGCTATGATGGACAAGCCCCTATCCTACTATGCCTTTGAAATGCTCTACTGGTGCGGTATCCGGGAGGGGGAATTGCTGGCCCTCACCCCTGGGGACTTCGACTTTGAGAAGCAGACGGTTTCCATCTCAAAATCCTATCAGCGTATCAAGGGCCAGGATGTAGTCACCGACCCCAAGACCGCCAAGAGCAACAGGATCATTCAAATGCCCGCTTTCCTCTGTGAAGAAATGGAGGACTACATCAAGAGCCTGTATGCCGCAGAGCCGACAGACCGTATTTTCCCGGTGACGAAATCCTATCTTCACCGGGAGATGGACAGAGGAGCGAAAGCGGCGGGGGTCAAACGTATCAGGATTCACGACCTCCGACACAGCCACATTTCCCTGCTGATTGACATGGGCTTCACGGCCCTGGCAATCGCTGACCGGGTGGGGCATGAGAGCATCGACATCACTTACCGCTACGCTCACCTGTTCCCCACCCGGCAGGCGGAGATGGCGGACAAGCTGAACATGGAGCGAAAGGGGGCTTAAATCATGTCTGCGAAAAATCTCGACAACCACAACCGATGGAGAAGCAAGACCATAGCGTTCCGGGTGTCCCCGGAGGAAAATGAACAGATTGAGATTGCCGTCCGCCTCTCCGGGCTGACCAAGCAGGACTACATCACCCGACGGCTCTTAGACCGGGCCGTGGTGGTGCAGGGCAATCCCAGGGTCTACAAGGCCCTGCGTGACCAACTCGCCGCCGTCCTGGAGGAACTGCGGCTCATTGAGGCCGGGGGCGGCGTGGGGGATGAACTTCTCTCCACCATTGACCTTATCTCGGTGACGCTGGGCGGCATGAAGGAGGATTGATAGATTGATGGATTCCAGAGAGACGAAAAGGACTGTCCCGATTCCGTCTGCGCCAACAGACGGGGAACAGCCCAATTCTCAAACAACTACCCAAAGTATAGCAGAGGGAACGGCTGAAAACAACCCCCAAGAGGAAAGTTTGGAGGAAATGCTCCGGGATATGCGGCGCAAGAGCGACCCAGCCTATCTCCATACGGTTTCCATGAATGACCTTTACCAGAATGTGTATCTGAGCAGACCGCCTATTATTGACGGTCTGCTCTATCCGGGGACGTACCTCTTTGCGGGAGCGCCCAAGGTGGGCAAGTCGTTCCTGATGGCCCAGCTTGCCTACCATGTCAGCATGGGCCTCCCCCTGTGGGGCTACCCTGTCCACAAGGGGACTGTCCTCTATCTGGCGTTGGAGGACGACCACCGCCGCTTGCAGGGGCGGCTGTATCGGATGTTCGGCATGGACGGCACTAACGACCTGCTCTTTGCGATCTACGCCAAACAGCTCGGCCTGGGCCTGGAGGAACAGCTAAAGAAGTTTGTCCGCCAACACCCCGACACCAAGCTGATTATCATTGACACCCTCCAGAAAGTCCGGGAGGTCGGCGGGGACAAGTACAGCTATGCCAACGATTACGAGGTGGTGGGCAAGCTGAAACGCCTTGCCGATGATTGCGGCGTCTGCCTCCTGCTGGTACACCACACTCGAAAGCAACAGGCAGATGACAAATTCGATATGATCTCCGGCACCAACGGTCTGCTGGGAGCGGCGGACGGGGCCTTTCTTCTTCAAAAGGAGAAGCGGACAGATGGCAGTGCCGTTCTGGACGTGGCCGGGCGTGACCAGCAAGACCAGCGATTCTATCTTACCAAGGACAAGGAACGGCTGATATGGACGCTGGAGCGTACGGAAACGGAGGCATGGACAGAGCCGCCCGACCCGGTGCTGGAGGCCATAGCCGCCCTTGTGACGGCGGAAAGCCCCTCCTGGGGAGGGACGGCCACGGAACTGGCGGCGGCGCTCCAGACCGACATGAAGCCCAACGCCTTGGCAATGCGGCTGAATGTCCGGGCCGGGAAGCTGCTGACAGACTACCACATCCGCTATGAGAACAGCAGGAGCCACGCCGGGAGAAGTATCAGCCTGACGCTGGAACCGTCCCAGGCGTGACGACCGTGACGGCTGTGACGGCTTTTTGAGGGCGGGGGCGGTGTCTGAAACATTGTCACGGTCGTCACGGCCGTCACGGGGAGCGGGGTCAAAAGTCAAGGGGGCATACCTGCGGGTGGAGATTGCCGCAAGGCAATACAACCCGTACCCCTTGACTTTTGGCCCACGGAGAACACTTGCCGGGTGGTGGGAAAGGCCGTGCCTTTCCCACCTGCCCACCGGCGAGTGGCAAAGTTTAGGCGGGGTGCAGGGTGACCTTTTCAAAGGGCGGCCCTGCTGGGGGAGCCGTCCGCAGACGGCGGGGGCAAAGCCCCCATTCCACCCCGTAGGGCGCAAATGCGCTTTTGATGGCCGACAGGCTGTCAAAAGTGCTTTTGCGTTACTTTCGCAGAAAGTAACAAAGGCCGCCGCTGGCGCGGCGAAAGGAGTGTTGATTTGAAAAGGACGATTAGTGCGATGGTGGGGCAAGGCTCGGTGAACCACAACAGCAGGAAGTTCAACGCCAAGAACACCGACCCGGAACGCTCCCATTTGAATATAACCTACTGCCAGGAAAATATCAAGGCAGTTTTTCATGAGATGTTTGACGAGGCCCTCAAGCGGTACAACGACAAGCAGACCAGGGCAGACCGCAGGATTGAGAACTACTATGAGAAGATACGCTCCAGTAAGCAGGAAAAGCCGTTCCACGAAATCATCCTGCAAGTGGGCAACAAGGACGACATGAGTGCTGGCAGCGAGGACGGCCAGCTTGCGGCGGCGGTGCTGGACGAGTACATGAGGGGCTTTCAAGAGCGCAACCCCCAGCTTCGGGTGTTCTCGGCTCACCTCCACATGGACGAGGCCACACCCCATCTGCACATTGATTTTGTGCCGTTCACCACCGGCAGCAAGCGGGGTCTGGACACCAGGGTATCACTTAAACAGGCGTTAGCGGCCCAGGGTTTCAAGGGCGGCACCAGAGGGGACACAGAATGGAGCCAGTGGGTACGCTCTGAAAAGGAACAGCTTGCCGCCGTGATGGAGCGCCACGGGATAGAGTGGGAGGACAAGGGCACCCACGACAAGCACCTGTCTGTGATGGACTACAAGAAAGAACAGCGGGCCAAGGAGATTGCCGAGCTGGAGGCGGTCAAGGCCAAGAAGCAGGGCCAGGTGGAGCGGCAGGAACAGCGCCTAAAGGAGCTGGCCCCGACTGTGAGGAACATGGAGCAGTTGGCGGCGCAGTTCTCCGATGACCCGGAGCGGATATTACCGGAGCCTGGGCCGCTGGAAAGCGCCAAGTCCTACCGGGAGAAGAAAGCCAAGCCCCTGTTGGCGCAGATCGTCAAGGTGCTGCGTTCCCTGTACCGGGCCTATGTCGAGTTGAAGAGGAAGTATGAGCGGTTGCAGGGAGACTATGGACGGGCCAGGGAAGGAAACGAGCGGTTGTCCGACCGCTTGCAGGAAACGAAGTTGGAGAACAAGGCCCTGCGGGGTGCTGTTGCCGACTTTGAGCGGGTCAAGCGGGCTTTCGGCCCGGAGGAAGTAGAGCGAGCTGTGGAGGACGCAAAGCGCCGGGAGGCGCAAGAGCGGGAGCAGAAGAAAGCAAAGCGGAGGTTTAGACGGGGGGCGAGGTAACGGACAGCAGGAGGGCACTCTATGGGGTGCCCTCCCGTTTTGTACTTGTCAGCAGGGAATTTTACTGTTATAATGTAAACGATAAATTCCCATTGGAGGCCGCACATGAAAAACAGAAAACTAATTTTTATTGGACTATTTATCTTTTTAAGTGTGGTAATTGGTTCTTTTATATACTTTCCTAAAAGTATTGATACTGCACTTAACAGAATAAAATATCCGTTTGAAGTAGGCGAAATCTTAACCTCCCAACAAATTGATGAAAATCTTATTGTAGTAATATATACTAACAAAAATAATAATAATGAACTCCAGAACGCTATCATACAAAAAAACAGTATTTTTTATAGCGTTGTTGAAATGAATGGCTCTCTAAATATTGAAATACCTCAAAAGCTCGACAGTGGTGACCTTAGAACGCAAGTATTGGTTTCTTGGTATGATAAAAGTGATAAATATGTTGTGATGGCTGTCGCTTATGACGAAGATGTAGCCGCTATTACCTATCAAAATCAAGAGTTGACACCTTTAGATATAAACGGTTATCACTTGTTTTATGGGACTGGAACTGGCAAGTATGAAGTATATGAATTGTTTGACCAAGAGGGGAATCGCTTAGAACATATCAAAGAATAGTATTAAAGAAAAATGAGAAGTGATTTGGAAAAGGCGGGGAATGTGGTTGCATTTCTCCGCCTTTTGTGATACTATTTTGATACTAAGAAATTGCGCGGCCAAAAATAACAGGTGAAGCATTAACAAATTTGCGAATAATTTATCCGTGAAAACATAGAAAATACAGTCCCATATAATAGGATTTGTCGAGTGGGAGTAGTCCCCTTTGGTTTAGATGTGCCGAAAAACCCAGTATTTATGCAGGTTTCGGGACTTGGTACTTTTTGAACAACCGCTTTTGCAACACTTTTTTCAAAAACGTGTTTTCGGGCAGATGAAATAGTCCCCCTCGGCTTGCAACTAACCTCCAAAATCGCATAATTTTTAAGGCTTTTGCCCTGTTTTGGGCAGAAGCCTTTTTTTGCATTTAACAAATGTTTTGCTTTGAAATGGTATTGCTATTATTCGAGATTTAGAATATAATATTGTACAAGCAAAAGCGCGAAATACATGGGAGATTTTTATGGAATATATGTCTGCAAGAGAAGCCGCCGATAAATGGGGTATTTCACAAAGAAGAGTGGCAGTTTTGTGCTCTGAACAAAGAATTAAAGATGCGACTATGGTCGGTAATATGTGGATTATTCCTTCTTCCGCAGAAAAGCCCACAGATGCAAGGAGCACACGATATAATCGAACCGAAGAAAAAGCAGTTAAACCTTTTTTGAAATGGGCAGGCGGTAAAGGTCAGCTTATTAAAGAAATTGAGCACTACTACCCTTTTGAAAACGGCAAAATAACCAAATATGCTGAGCCGTTTGTTGGCGGTGGCGCAGTTTTGTTTGATATTCTCAGCAGATATAATTTGAAAGATGTTTATATCAGTGATATCAATGCAGAACTTATCAATACTTACCGAATTATTCGTGATGATGTAGATGATTTGATTAAAATGCTTCACGCTATGCAGAACGACTTTATTCCGTTAGATACAGACAATCGCAAGGCATATTATATGCAAAAACGTGAGCGTTTTAACGACTTGAAAGTAAATGGCAATAAAAATATCAATATCGAAAAAGCGGCACTAATGATTTTCCTTAACAAGACTTGCTTCAACGGTTTGTTCCGTGTGAATAAAAAGGGTTTATTCAATGTTCCTATGGGAGCATACAAAAATCCGATGATTTGTGATGAAAAAAATCTCAGAGCAGTATCGAATAAGTTGCAGAGAGTTACCATTGTATGTGGAGATTACAGAAGGTCAGCAGACTTTATTGATGAAAATACCTTTGTTTATTTTGATCCCCCATACAGACCTATTACAGATACAGCAAGTTTTACGGCTTATACCGAGAATTTGTTTAATGATGACGCACAGATTGAGCTTGCACAATTTGTTGATGAAATGGATAAAAAGGGTGCAAAAATTATTGTTAAAAAAGAGGATTCATATGATTTTTTCTGTAACAATTGAAGAATTAATAAGTCAGGATTTCAAAATAAACGCTAACTCTATAGAAGAAGCTGTGTCTATTGCTAAAGAAAAGTATGACGAAGGGAAATTCGTACTTGCACCCGGAACATTAATAGCAAAACAAATACAGGCTGAAAATGAAGATAGTACAGAAACAACAGAATGGACAGAGTTTTAATGGATTATTTTTTTAATACTGAACTTGCAAATAATTACAAAAGTAATTCGCAAAAAATAAGGGTTATGAGTGAAAGTTGGGTTGCTCACAATGTATTTTGCCCTATTTGCGGAAGCCCTCACATTTCAAAATTAAATAATAATATGCCTGTTGCAGATTTATCGTGCAGCTATTGTGGAGAAATCTTTGAGTTAAAAAGTAAATGTGGGAATATCGGTAATAAAATTGCAGATGGTGCCTATTCAACAATGATAGATAGAATTACAAGCTCAGACAATCCGGATTTATTCGTTATGCAATATTCCGCTGATTTTCAAGTGGTTAATCTTACTCTTATTCCTAAATTCTTTTTTACCCCATCAATAATAGAAAAGAGAAAGCCGTTATCCGCAAATGCTAAAAGAGCTGGGTGGATTGGATGCAATATTTTATATTCTGATATTCCAAAACAAGGGAAAATCGCAATAATAAACCGACAAAAATTATCAGATGTAAAAACCGTAACAGAAGAATATTCAAAGATTAAAAAATTGCAAATAAATAACATTGAAAATCGAGGTTGGCTTTTAGATGTCTTGACCTGTATAAATGCTATTGATTCTATTGAGTTTTCGCTGCAAGATGTTTATACTTTCGTAGAAGTGCTTCAAAAAAAACATATAACCAACAATAATATCGAGGCGAAAATAAGACAACAATTGCAAATTTTAAGGAACAAGGGTATTATTGAATTTTTGGGAAGAGGACATTATCGCAAAAAAATATAAAAACAATTCATTGTATTGGTCTTTCCCAAAGCGTGGCGATTGGGCAACTCACGATGCAAAATGGCGTGGAAATTGGTCGCCATATATTCCACGAAACATTATATTAAGATATTCAAAAGAGGGCGATGTCGTTCTTGACCAATTTGCAGGTGGTGGAACTACCCTCGTTGAAGCAAAGCTTTTGAACCGTGATATTATTGGCGTTGATGTCAATGATGTTGCACTCGACAGATGTAAAGAAAAAGTGAATTTTGAACACGAAGGTGCAAACGGAAAAGTTTATATCCGTAAGGGCGATGCAAGAAATTTAGATTTTCTTTCGGATGAAAGTATTGACCTGATTTGCACACATCCACCATATGCCGATATTATTAAATATAGCGATGGCATTGACGGAGATTTGTCGCAACTCAAAGCGAAAGATTTTCTTGAAGAAATGAAAAAGGTAGCTGCAGAGAGCTACCGTGTTTTAAAAAAAGATAAATTTTGTGCTGTACTTATGGGTGATACAAGACAAAAGGGTTGTATGATACCAATGTCTTTTGATGTCATGAAAATTTTTC
>OHEU01001391.1_pt1 | contig 10522 bp, 6 predicted proteins | sample 1567341 | NCBI WGS metagenome assembly OHEU01 (sample SAMEA3879524, study PRJEB24766) | human gut metagenome | biome: human-associated habitat; feature: feces | place: USA | collected 1985/1987 | reverse complement strand
CGCGTATCTGTCTTCACATGCAACTAATCGCTATTTTATCCCGAACTGAGGTCTTATATACAATAATCAAACTTATCTTATGAGGAGAATCGTATGTTCAGTATTTGCATTATGCTGCTGCTCGCTGGTGCTTGCGCAGGAGAAGACGCGCAGTCTGTCGGTAGAACTGCTTGGTGCGCAAAACGTGGTGGGCATCAACTATGATAGCCGTTTCAAGGGCAACTCGGGCTGGGGCTACCGAGTGGGCATAGGCTATGGTTATGGAGACAATTCCAGTTGGATCGATCAGAAAATCAGTGGTGTGGGTGTGCCGTTGGAGTTGAATTACCTGCTTGGAGAGAAGAAGAGTAAACTGGAGGTAGGCTTTGGCGCCAGTCTGGGTATGTATCATGTCAAGGAAACGTCATGGTTCTATTCTCAGCCCGTGCCGCCCGAGACGGAAGGAATTGCAGAGCCCTATGAATCGAAGGAGAACCGTTTCGGCTATTTCTTGTTTGGCAACATCGGCTATCGCTACCAGCGTACCAACGGTTTTATGTTTCGCGTAGGCTTATCGCCGTCGTTCAACTTCGGCGATAAGCATGGCATCAGTAAGTCCGCCTTCTACCCGTACATCGGACTTGGCTGGTCGTTCTGACGCTATCAAGGCGGTTATATATAAGGTATGTTTTTCTATATATAAATAATGTATAGGAAAATCTACTGAGCGTTCTCCTCCTCTTTCTTGGTGAGCACGTGGTCCACACCTTCCATACGGTCTATTAGATAGACGGGGCGGCGCTTGGTCTCGATGAAGACCTTGCCGAGGTATTCGCCGATAATGCCCAGGGAGATGAGCTGCACGCCTCCGAGGAAGAGGATGAGGATGACGATGGTGGGGAATCCTTGGACGGCTTCGCCAACCACGAGTGTCTTGATGAAGACATAGACCATGTAGAGGATGGCCAGTAGGGCACTGAGCAGGCCGATGAGGGTGGAAAGGCGGAGCGGGGCGGTGGTGTAGGAGGTTAGACCGTCGATGGCCAAGTCGGCCAGGCGGCGGAAGTTGAAGGACGACTGGCCTGCCGTGCGCTGCTGCTCGTGGTAGCTGATCTCCTGCTTCTTGAAGCCTATCCACACGTACATGCCCTTGGTGTAGCGTTGCGACTCGCGAAGCTGCCGCAGGGCAAGGATGCAGCGGCGGTCGAGGAGGCGGAAGTCGCCTACGTTTTCGAGTACGTCGAAGCGGGTGGAACGGTTGAGGAGGCTGTAGTAGAGGCGGCTCAGACGGCGCCGCAGCCAACTCTCGCGGGCGATGTCTCGCCGCGCATAGACGTCCTGTGCTCCCTCCTCCCAAAGGTGCAGCATGTCGGGTATGAGGGCAGGCGGATGCTGGAGGTCGGCGTCGAGGATGATGACGCAGTCGCCCGAGGCGTGGTCGAAGCCCGCCAGCATGGCATTCTCCTTGCCAAAATTGCGTGAGAGGCTGATGAAGGCCACCCGCGGGTCCTTGCGACGCAGTTGCCGCATAACGCTTAGCGACTGGTCGCGGCTGCCGTCGTCGATGAGCAATACCTCCCATTGGTATTGCACCTGGCTGTCCATGATCTCGCACAGGGCTGCATGGAGGGCGGGGAGCGACGACTCCTCGTTGTAGCAGGGAATGAGCAGGGTGACTTTCTTCATGTTTTATTTCTTTCTTTGAGATTTCCGGCCCTTTCGAACAGATTCTTATGGTTGTGATGTAATCTGAAAAGGAGAAAATCAGTTGATGACGGCAATCTTGCAGACCACGCCCTTGCTGCCATCCTCCGTGGCTGCCTCGACCATATAGACGCCGCTTGCCACCCGTTTGCCGTCGAGGTCGTTGCCGTCCCATGTGAAGGTGCCGCCTTGGCTTCTACCCTCGGCCACGAGGGTGCCCGCGGCGGTGACAATCTTCACGTCGGCGTTGTAGCTCAGTCCCGTGACGGTGATGGTGCCACGGTAGTCTGGGCGAACGGGATTGGGATAGGCGTAGGTGGTCTCCTTGTCCATCGTCTGCGAGGGCTCCGAGGCGTCGCTCAGATAGGAGCAGAGACCCTTGTCGGTGCCGATGAAGACCTCTCCCGTCTTGGGGTCGATGGCCAGCGACTCGATATTGTCGCTCACGAGGCCACTGTTGGAGGAAAGGAAATGGTGAACCTGCGTGTTGAGGTCGGCGCTGATGAGATAGACGCCGTTGCCGCCCGTGCCAAACCACTTGCGGTTGCCGCCATCGACGGCCATGCAGGTGATGTCGATGTTGTTGAGCAGGTAGTCGGCGAGGTTGCTGCCGTCGTTGCGCGGCACCTTGTACTGCTGGAAGACCACGCTTCCGGGATCGGTTGACAGGTCGGAGGGCTGCAGATAGACAGGGCCACCGTTGAGTCCCGCCCAGATATTTCTGTCGCGGTCCTCCGCCATGCAGCGCACGCCACCGCCGCCATTGACCTCGGCATTGTCCTCGTTGACGAAGCGCGTATAGCGGTTGATACCCTTTGTGGAGGGCTGATAGACCACCAGGGCTGGCGTCTTGTAGTGGTTGTTGGCCAACCAGAGGTTACCCGAGGTGTCGAAGGTCAGGCAGCCGCCGTTGTTGAGCGATGTGTTATCGCTGCCCATGAACGACTTGTTGTGGTGGCTCACCCATTGTCCCTCCTTAGTGAGCTGGCTCAGGGAGGAACCATCGCTGATGCCATTGAAGACCCACAGGTCGCCCGTGGTGTCAAACTTCAGTCCGCTGACGATGACGTAGTCCTTGTTGCCAGCCGCCACGCCATGGGCCACCTGCAGGCAGCCTCCACTATTATCGTAGTTATACTCGCGGACGAAGGTGCCGTTGCTAAACTCGTAGAGGCCGGTTCTGCCTCCCGCCAGGACGCGGGCAGGATTGGTGGGATCGACGTCTATACACATCAAGTCGAGATACTGGTGGCCCGTCTTTGCCGCCACGTCGTCCTCATAGATTTGCCACTCTCCGCCGTCGAGCACCTGGATGGTGGCGGGACGGCGCAGCTCGGTCAGTCCGTAGCCGCCACCGACGGTATAGAGTTTGCCGCCGCTATAGCGCATAAAACCGAAGTAATTGTATTGGGGGCCGCCCGGTGAAAGCGTCTTCGCTGTAGCCATCAGCTCGGGGTCAGGACTCACGCTGCGCGCCACATACTCGCCCGTGCGCCGCCAATTGCCCTTGTCGAGCAGGTTGTCCGTCATGAGGGCCCGATACTGTCCCTTCTGCTTCGACTCGGCGTAGATGTAGCCGCCCTCGATGTGGCAGTAGTCTACGGCAAAGCCGAGGTTGTAGGTGTTGGCTATCTCCGCTTGCGCCACGTTGAGGCAGACGATACCGAAGCCTGTGGCGATGTAGCAGAGTTTCCCGTAGTTGTAGATGCTGTGGATGGTTTTGTCGGCGGTCATGGAGTGGTTGTAGTAGTCGCTGATGCTCACTACGTTGTCCTTGCCATCGACCAAGTCGATATAGCCCGACTCATAGATGACGACGAGGCGCGCGGCCCCCTTGTTCCACCCGATGAGCGTCACGCCCGTATCGGTCAGTCCGTTGGTCTTGTCGAAGGTGTGGATACTCTGGTCCTTCTCGTTGTAGGCATAGAGGTCGTTGGAGGCGAGGACGTAGAGCCGGTCGCCTCCTTTCTCCACCCATGTGGGGTTGTGGTAGGACATATACGCCTTCCACGTTCCGATTTCCTGTGCCTGCAGGCCCGTGGCCGAACTCAGGAGTCCGGACAAGAGCAGGGCTGATACGAAATGTTTCATCATCTATGAGATATAATGGGTATAAATGGGGACGGACAAGCCTGGACGGGCAAGGATATCCGTTTTGCCTTGTGCTTACGCCTTCTCTCCGTGGAGAAACGCCACCAGTTTTCTGACGGCTCTTCCTCGGTGGGAAATTTGGTTTTTGACGGTCTCGCCCAGTTCGGCAAACGACTGGTCGTAGCCTTCGGGGATGAAGATGGGGTCGTAGCCGAAGCCTTCCGTGCCATGCTCCTCCAGGGCGATTTTTCCCTCCACCTCGCCGCAGAAGCAGTCCGTGCGGGGCGAGGCCGACGGCGCGTCCTGTCTCCTTATTAACGTGATGATGGTGCGGAATCGTGCCTTGCGGTTGTTATTATTTCCTAATTTGGCCAGCAGTTTGCGCATATTGGCCTCGCTGTCGTGGTCTGTTCCTTCGGCGTAGCGCGCGCTATGGACTCCAGGCTCGCCACCCAAGGCATCGACCTCCAGTCCCGTGTCGTCGGCAAAGCAGTCGTAGCCATAGTGGTCGAAGACGTACTGTGCCTTGGCGAGGCTGTTCTCCTCCAGCGTAGCCCCGTCTTCGGGAATATCCTCGTGGCAACCGATGTCGGCCAAGGATAGGAGCTCGTAGCCCGTTCCCAGTATCTCGCGCAGTTCGCGCAGCTTGTGCGCGTTGTTGGTTGCAAAAACCAGTTTTATCTTGTCGTTGTTCATGTTCTATTCGTCGTTTATTTCTTTTAGTCCATCATCTTCTTGTTGATCATGCTTGTTCCTCTGCGGCAGGAATTTCTCCCTTTATAGTGGGTTTCTGTTCCTTTGCGTCAGGGGCCTCCGTATGGTTCTTTTGGGCTGCTTTCTCGGTTTCCTCGCCCAATGCCATTTCCTTGCGCATCTTCTCCGAGATATTGCCCTTGATCTCGTCGAAGCCATTGCCAAAGACGCCAATGACGGCCGACTGCGATACGAAGGCGTGGGGGTCCACATACTTGATGAGGCGGAAGATATACTGGCTCTCGCGCTTGCGGGCCAGGACGAAGAGCACCTTGGTCGGCGTGTTGGTGAACCAGCCGTAGCCGTCGAGTATCGTCACGCCGTGGTGGGTCGTGCTGCCAATGGCGCTGGCTATCTTCTCATAGTTTTTGGAGAAGATCAAGAACTGCACGCTCTGTCGTCGCGAGTTGAATACGTAGTCGAGCATGACGTTCTCCGTCAGCAGCGTGAAGAGGCCGAAGACCACCGTGTGGAGACGCTCCTGCATCGTTGCGCCAAAGGCTGAGAAGAAGAGACAGGAACCGATGATGCAGAAGTTGACGCAGATGAGGACGTTGCCCAGCGAGATGTCCTTGTACTTGTTGATGCACGCCGCGATGATATCCGTGCCACCGGTCGATCCGTTGCTCAGGAAGACGATGGCAAGGCCCGATCCGGTGAACATCGTGCCAATAATCAAGGCCATGAACGTGTTGCCTGCTCCGAGAATTTGGATCATCTGGCCGTCGGCCCCCGTCATCCAACTCTGTGCCAGCGTGAGCATGGTGGAGAGCAGGACGATGGCGTAGATGGTCTTGAGCAGGAAGCGCAGGCCCAGGATCTTCAGCGCCGCGATGAGCATGACGACGTTGAGCGTCAGGTAGGTTTGGTAAATGGGAATGCCCGTGACGTAGAATACGATGGCGGAGAGACCTGTCAGCGCACCTGTCACAATCTTGTAAGGCAAGAGGAAGCAGGTCCATCCTATGGTGTAGAACATCAGGCCCAGGGCGATGCAGAGGTAGTCCAGCATCTGGTTTTTCATGTGCTCCCTACTGTTGAGAAAGTTTTTTACCGTTTTTGACATAATTGCTATTGAGATATACTGTTACTATTGATACTATCGAGATATACTATACTATAGAGATATACTATTGCTGAGACAAAATCTATTGAGATAATCTTGTGTCTGTGAAGAGGGGTCGGAAGATGTTTTCAGCTCCCGACCCCTGTTATGCTAATCGTCTTTGGTCGGTCTATTTTACCACGATATTGATGATGCGTCCCGGTACGACGATGGTCTTGACGACCTGCTTGCCTTCCAGGTACTTCTGGCTTCGCTCGTCGCTCATGGCCGCCTCGATGATGGCCTCCTTGCTGGCCGTGGCGGGCAGGTTGATCTGGAAGCGCGCCTTGCCGTTGAAGGAGACGGGCATCTGCACTTCGTCCTCGACGAGGTAGTCTTCGTTCCAGGTCGGCCACTCGGTGTCGCAGACGCTTCCCTTGCCGCCCGTCTGCTCCCAGAGCTCCTCGGCAATGTGGGGAGCGAAGGGTGCGAGGACCGTCACCAGGGTACGGAGGATGCGGAGGTTGCGACACTTCTGCTGCGTCAGCTCGTTGGTGCAAACCATAAATGCGCTTACGCTCGTGTTGTAGGAGAAGACCTCGATGTCCGTGCTCACTTTCTTGATGAGTTTGTGGAGGCTCTTGAGTTCTTCCTTCGTCGGATCTTCGTCGACGAGCTCCTGTTGGAAGAGTTTCCAGAACTTCTTCAGAAAGCGGTGGCAACCGTCAATGCCGTTGGTGTCCCAAGGCTTGCTGGCCTCCACCGGACCGAGGAACATCTCGTAGAGGCGGAGCGTGTCGGCGCCATACTGGCTTACGATGTCGTCGGGGTTGACCACGTTGAACATCGACTTCGACATCTTCTCAATGGCCCAGCCACAGACATACTTGCCGTCTTCGAGGACAAACTCGGCGTTCTTCAATTCGGGACGCCAGGCGCGGAAGGCGTCGAGGTCGAGGATGTCGGCGTGGACGATGTTCACGTCGACGTGGATCGGCGTGGTGTCGTACTGGTCCTTCAGTCCCTTGGAGACGAAGACGGGGTGTTCGGCAGCGTCGGCTGCATTGACACGATAGACAAAGTTGCTGCGGCCCTGGATCATGCCCTGGTTGACCAGTCGCTGGAAGGGCTCCTCCTTGCAGCTCACGCCGAGGTCGAAGAGGAACTTGTTCCAGAAGCGTGAGTAGATGAGGTGGCCCGTGGCGTGCTCCGTTCCGCCGACGTAGAGATCTACGTTCTGCCAATACTCGTCGGCCTTCTTGCCCACGAGTGCCTGGTCGTTGTGCGGATCCATATAGCGGAGGTAGTAGGCGCTGGATCCGGCGAAGCCCGGCATGGTGCAGAGCTCGATGGGGAAGACGGTCTTATGGTCGATGAGTCGCTTTTCGACCACGCAGCGCTTCTCCGTGTCCCAGGCCCATTTCTCGGCGCGTCCCAATGGAGGCTCGCCACTCTCGGTGGGCTTGTAGGCGTCGATCTCGGGCAGCTGCAGCGGCAGGCACTCTTCGGGAATCATATAGGGCATGTCGTCCTTGTAATAGACGGGGAAGGGCTCACCCCAGTAGCGCTGGCGGGAGAAGATGGCGTCGCGCAGGCGGTAGTTGACCTTGACCTGGCCGATGCCCTGCTCGGTGATAAAGGCCTTGGTCTTGGCGATGGCCTCCTGAACGGTCAGCCCGTTGAGCGTGAGCGTGGAGTTCACACCCTCGCGCGGCGAGTTCATGACCGTGCCCTCCTTGGCGTCGAAACTCTCCTGGCTGACGTCGGCTCCCTCGATGAGCGGGACGATGGGCAGCTGGAAGTGGCGAGCGAAGGCGTAGTCGCGTGAGTCGTGGGCCGGGACGGCCATGATGGCTCCCGTGCCGTAGCCGGCGAGCACATATTCAGAGATCCAGATGGGGATGCGCTCGCCCGTGAACGGGTTGACGCCATAGGATCCGGAGAAGACACCCGTCACTTTGTGGTCGGCCATGCGGTCGCGCTCCGTGCGCTTGGCGACATAGGCGAGATAGGCCTCCACCTCCTCGCGCTGCTCGCTGGTAGTCAGCTGGGCTACCAGTTCCGACTCCGGAGCCAGTACCATGAAGGTGACGCCGAAGATCGTGTCGGCACGTGTGGTGAAGATGGTGAAGTGGCCGCGGCGTTCCTCCGTGCCCTCGGGTGTGATGCTCTCGAAGCGCATCTCCGCTCCCTCGCTGCGTCCCACCCAGTTGCGCTGGGTCTCCTTGATGGAGTCGCTCCAGTTCACGAGATCCAGTCCGTCGAGCATCCGCTGCGCATAGGCCGAGACGCGCAGGCACCACTGGCGCATCTTGCGCTGGACGACGGGGTAGCCGCCGCGCACGCTCACGCCGTCCACCACCTCGTCGTTGGCCAGCACCGTGCCCAGTTCCTGGCACCAGTTGACCATCGTCTCGCCGAGGTAGGCGATGCGGTAGTTCATGAGCGTCTGCTGCTGCTCCTTCTCATTCATGCTCCGCCAGTCGCGGGCGGAAAAGACGAGCGGCTCCGTCTGGGCCACGTCCATGTCGAGCGTGCCCTCCTCCTCGAAGTGGCGCACCAGCTCATGGATGGGGCGCGCCTGCTTCGTGCGGTTGTCGTAGTACGACTCAAACATCCGCTCAAAGGCCCATTGGGTCCAATGGTAGTAGCCGGCGTCGCAGGTGCGCACCTCGCGGCTCCAGTCGAAGCAGAATCCTATCTTGTCCAGCTGCTCGCGGTAGCGCTTGATGTTCTGCTCCGTTGTCACCGCCGGGTGCTGTCCGGTCTGGATGGCATACTGCTCGGCGGGCAGTCCGTAGGCATCGTAGCCCATGGGGTTGAGGACGTTGAAGCCCTGCTGGCGCTTGTAGCGCGCGTAGATGTCGCTGGCGATGTAGCCCAGCGGGTGGCCGACGTGCAAACCTGCTCCCGATGGATAGGGAAACATGTTGAGGACGTAGAACTTCTTACGTGTTGGGTCCTCCGTCACCTGGTAGGTCTGATGGTCTCGCCAGTGCTGCTGCCATTTCTGTTCGATCTCTCTGAAATCGTATTCCATTGCTATGTTTTTGTGTTATCGCTTGTACTGTTTGCCGCCCGAGGGGGTGTTTGGGGCAATTTGCGTGCAAATTTACAAAAAACTTTCCTCATTGAAGCGTTTTTTTCGTGATATTCCCCTGTCGTTCCCTAAATTTGGAATGAATTGTTCCGAAAACCTTGTTGAGGCCCTGTCGGCTCACCCAATAATCCAAAATCACTCCAAAATAGGCTCATGAGACAAATCGGAAACAACTCATCAAAAACGCCTCAAATCATACTCAAAAAATGAAGTTATATTCATCGGCCTATGAAGTTAACTTCATTTTTCGAAGGTCTTAGAGATAGGTGTGATTCTACCAAGTGACGTCATAGAGACTATCGCATTGTCAACTCATGAGACACATAGAACAAGGAGCGACCCACGGTAGCTGAGGGCCCGTCTCAATGGTAGCTTATCCTTCGTCTCGGTCATAGCTTACCCTTCGTCTTGGTCGTAGCTTATCCTTTGTTTCGGTCGTAGGTGAGATTCGGCTGCAGATCTCTTGTGGAACGACCTCATTCAGGCGGCGGATTGTTACAATTCGATGACGTTTGTCTAAAAATATGTTTGGCTACTAATAAATAATTATAAATCGTTTGTTGCTCTTTGGTATTGTCGCTAACTTTGCATTCCTCAAAAAACGCCCCCTCCCTTCGCCTTAGGCTAAGGGAAAGAAGAGAGAAAGTGGAGTGGGGCGGTAAGTATAAGATTATCAATGATGAAAGATCAACAACACATCATGGGGCTTCGTGCCGAGGAGGTGGTGGCCAGTCGTCAGAAATACGGGGAAAATGTCCTTACTCCGCCGAAAAAGGCGTCTGTCTGGTCGCTTTTCCTGGAGAAGTTCAAGGACCCGCTGATCATTATCCTGCTCTTCGCGGGTGTCCTCTCCATCGGCATAGCCTGCTACGAGTATTATGGTCTGCACCACGGCGCGACGGTCTTCTTCGAGCCTGTGGGCATCTTTGTAGCTATATTCCTGGCTACGGCCGTGTCCTTCTACTTCGAGCGCGAGGCCGACAAGCAGTTTTCCATTCTCAACCAGGTCCACGACGATGAGCCCGTGGAGGTGATTCGCGACGGCAACGTCACCTCCATCCCCAAGCGCGAGGTAGTGGTGGGCGATATTGTGGTGCTGCCGACGGGAGCGGAGATTCCCGCAGACGGCGAACTCTTGGAGGCGGTGAGCCTCTCGGTCGATGAATCGTCGCTCACGGGTGAGCCCGTCTGCCGCAAGAGCATTCATCCCGAAGACTTCGACCCCAATGCCACCTTTGCCACCAACCGCGTCTTGCGCAGCACGAAGGTGATGGAGGGCCACGGCAGGATGCGCGTCACGGCCGTGGGCGACGCCACGGAGAATGGCAAGGTCTTTGAGGCCGCACAGATAGACAATAGTGTCCGCACGCCGCTCAACGAGCAACTGGACCGCCTCGGACTGCTGGTGACCAACGTCAGTTATGTATTCGCAGCCCTCATCATCGTGGGACGGCTCATCGTCTTCTTCGACTGGGCGCCCGTGGTCTGGACGCTGGCTCTGCCCACGGCGCTGTTCTTCTACCTCGTCATCTGCCGTTTCAAGCGATGGCGCTGGACGTTCAAGGCCGTGGCTTCCACCAGCTACTTCCTCCTGCTGCTGGCCATGATCTACTATTTCCATCTGTCGCTTGGCGGCGCGGAGCAATGGGACGACCTGGTGACTTATACGCTCAACACGCTGATGATAGCCGTGACGCTTATAGTCGTCTCCGTGCCCGAGGGACTTCCCATGGCCGTGGCGCTGAGCTTGGCTTACAGTATGCGGCGGATGCTCAAGACCAACAACCTCGTCAGAAAGATGCATGCTTGCGAGACGATGGGGGCCATTACGGTGATTTGTACGGACAAGA
>OHEU01001390.1_pt1 | contig 10534 bp, 10 predicted proteins | sample 1567341 | NCBI WGS metagenome assembly OHEU01 (sample SAMEA3879524, study PRJEB24766) | human gut metagenome | biome: human-associated habitat; feature: feces | place: USA | collected 1985/1987 | reverse complement strand
TAAAATTCAGGGAAGCATCCATGATGAAAAGTTAATGATTCAATTTTGAACCGGTGTCCGGAAAACTGGGGACAGATCATTTATTTTACAACAGCAATGGCCTCAATCTCGATCGTCATTCCCCCATTGAATTTGCCCACCTGCATCGTGCTTCTTGCCGGCGGATCCTCCGTAAAATACTGCCGGTAGGTTTCATTAAACAAAGCGAACTGATCAATATCTGCCACAAAGACTAAGGTCTTAAAAACATGATCCATATCAGATCCGGCTTCCTCCAGAATTGCTTTCATGTTCTTCATAATCTGATGTGTCTGAGAAACAATATCATCGGGAGCTGCCAGTTTCCCTGTTTCCGGATCCACACCTGTTATACCTGCTGTATAAATGAGATCTCCGATTCGAAATGCTTGGGAATACCAGCCGCCGGGCTGTGCAGCTTTGGACGTTGAGATTTTTTTCATTTCCATAAGATTATCTCCTGTTCTTTGAGAAAAGGCTGCTGTACAAGCGTGCAGCAGCCTTTAAGATCTTTTGTAAATTAGTTTCCGTCAGCTGCGGTTCTGTTTTTCTTATCGAAGAAATAGTAGGCAGGCAGACCGGTAACAAGTGCAACGCCACTGGCAATCAAGGCTGCATTACGTGCCCACATGAACGTGGAAACCAGAAGGATGCCGTTTGCAAAAATTGCAATAACCGTCATAATTTTCCACGCCGGGCATTTCCAGCCGGGGTTATAGTCAGCCTTTTTGTGGTGAACAAACATGGTGCAGAACACCAGCATGTTTTTCACCAGACAAATAAATGTGAAATAGCCCAGAAGATCGTTGATGCCGGAAACGCAAACCAGAATGATTGCGTAAATAGCCTGAGCCATCAGTGCAAAGGAAGGCGTATTGTATTTGGGATGTACTTCCGCAAAACGGCTGTACCATAATCCGTCCTTTGCCATTGCGTACTCCAGACGAGGCTGGTACATCGTTGCACCGGAAACCGATCCCATAATTACAACGATTGCCATCAGCGCGGTGATGATGCCTGCAGTGGAACCGATTACAGGGATTTTTGAGAATGCAAGCGCAATAGGAGCATCGGAGGCCGCAAGCTCTCCCAGAGGGATCAGGCCTGCTGCAATGGTAGAAAGACCGGCGTACAGAAGAATGACAATTGCAATGCACCTTTGGCATGGTCTTGTCGGGATCTTTTACTTCGCCTGCCATATAGCAAGCGCCTATTGCGCCATCGTAAGACCATGTGGTTGCAGATACGCCGGCGAGCAAGGCGGCAATTCCTACAGGAGCGCCTGCAGCAGCGGGCACAGAAATCAACTCAGTGTTCATGTAGAACAGGCCAACGCCAACCAGCAGGAAGAAGGGCAGCAGCTTCAGACTGGTAATAAAAGCCTGAAACCGTGCGCCGGCTTCTACGGAGCGATAATGCAGCGTGGTGAAACCAATAATCAGCAGGATTGCTACGACTTTAATGCCGATTCCTGTCAGTGCAGGAATGAAGAAAGCAAGATAGCTGGCGATTGCCAAGGACATGACAGAGCAGGTTGAAGGATCGGTTGCCCAGAAGGCCAGCCAGCCGTTCAAGAAGGCCACAGGACGCCAGCCTGCTTCTTTCAGCCATGTATATTGACCGCCATCTTCCGGATATGCTGATGCAAGCTCCGCATAGAGAAGATTCTGGGGGATCATGATCAGACCACCGATAACAAAGCTGACAATCATCATCAACGCAGAACCGGATGCACCAGCCACTTCCGCCAGCGACGAGAAAATACCGGAACCAATCGTTGTGCCGACAGCCACTGCCAAGGCGGCGCCAAGCCCCAGCTTCCGCTTCAGCTTTCCCTGTTCGTGAATCGTTTCATTTCTTGTTTCCATAGGGTTTCTCCTTTCATTTACTCTGCTTTTGTAGCCGTTACATTTTTATTGAGCGGTGTAGCCGCCATCGACCATCAGATGGGTTCCGGTAATAAAAGAAGATTCCTCGCTTGCAAAGAATGCCACAGCGTAAGCCATATCGATGGGCTGACCGAGGCGTTTCAGGGGATAGCTGGAAATCAGACGGGCAACCTCCGCCTCATAATTGCCGGTTCGGGACATATCCTTGATAAATGCGGGTGTTTCCGTGCCGGAGGGGCAGACCACGTTGACGCGGATACCGAAGGGAGCCAGCTCCAAAGCCAGGCTCTTTGCAAATTGAATGACCCCACCCTTGGAGGTATTGTATGCGAGGCTCTCCACGCAGCCAACCACGCCCAGTTCACTGCCGGTGCAGATAATGGAGCCGTGGCTGCTCTTTTTCATAAGAGGCAGGGCATATTTTGCACACAGGAAATACCCCTTCAGGTTGACTCTCATTACGCGATCCCAGTCTTCTTCAGTGGTATCCCAAAGCGTTTTGCTCAGAGAGTAGGCGGCATTGTTGTACAGCACATCGACCACGCCATACTTTTCCTCTATTGCCTGAAACATCGCCTGCACCTGCGCGGAATCGCTGACATCTGCTTTGTAGAACCAAGCGCGTTCTCCCAGCTCAGCTTCTAAGGCGCTGCCCCGTTCCTCGTTGAGATCAACAATGACCACTTTGGCGCCGCGCTCGATAAAGAGCCGTACCGTTGCTTCGCCGATGCCGCTGGCACCACCAGTGATTACTGCTACGTAATTGTTCAGGTTCATAATCTTTTTCTCCTTGTTATTAAATTTTGGGTAATACGTCTTAATCGTGCTTTAATTATATAGTGTTTTTTTTGCGTTGTCAATAGTAAAATGTTCTGGGGGATTAATTTTTTTGGGAAAGATATTCAATCCTACAGCGAATACTCAGCCGCAAGGATGCTCGGCAATACAGCACAGTGTGATGTGTGCAGTTTGTTTGGCGGCCAGAGTGCATCGTCACCTAAAAATATGCGATGCCGCCCATGGGGTGGAGCGGCTCCACCGATCAGACAATATCTTGGAAAACAAATTATATTACCGAATTTACACTTGCAAAATCGCGAAATATCGAGTATACTGGTTAAGTAATCTATTAATAAACAGTTGGAGAGCCGTGTTTTATGAAAAGAGCTACATCCAAGGATGTCGCCAAGCTTGCAGGCGTATCCCAAACAACCGTTTCCTTTGTAATGAACAATACCCCCAATGTGTCTTTATCCGAAGAGACCCGAAAAAAAGTGCTGGACGCAGCAAATCAACTTCAGTATATTCCAAATTCCTTTGCCAGAGGGCTTAAAACCAGCCAATCCAAGCTGTTGGGCGTATTTCTTCCAACGATGGACAATCCTTATTACCCCATGCTGATGCAGTATATCGAAAAATACACTGCCCGTCTTGGATACAGCGTGATCCTATGCTGTACTTACCGCAATCCGGAACGTGAAAAGGCCTATCTGGACTTGTGTGAGGAAAAGCACATGGATGGTGTCATCTATCTGTTTACCCCCAATTGGATGAAACGTGTTGTCCAGCTTTCGCATACCATCCCGGTAGTTCTACTAAGTGAGAAATCGGACGATATTCCGTTAAACACAATCAGCCTGAATGGGTTTCGATGTGGGTATCTGGTGGCAAAGTATCTTTTGGATCTGGGACACAAGAGTATCGCTTTCCTGATGAGCTCTGTTTCTTCGGTCTCCCTGACCCGTACGAAACGTCTGGAGGGTATCAGAAGTGCCATTCGCGATGCGGGTCTGCCGCCGGAAACGCTTCAGGTTTTTACTGCTCCGTTGGGCGATTCCGGGCAGTCCGAAGCGGAAGCCGGATATTCCATAATGGAGCAGCTGCTGAAACGTAAGGATATTACAGCTGTTATCGGCGTAAACGACCTTGTAGCATTCGGCGCGCTTTCCTGCGTCCTGAACAGTGAGGATAAGCGTGTCCCTCAGGACGTTTCGATCTGCGGCTTTGATAATATCTACCTGACTACTATGACTCGTCCCAAAATCACTACAGTATCTTATTGTACCGAGGCACTTTGTGAACTGGCTGTTGATATGGTGCTGAAGGCAACGGGTGATTCGGACGTTCTCAAACTTGCTAGCGAGCCGCAGCTGATTGTTCGGGAATCTACCGGCCCCGCGCCCGGTACGTCCGGCCAGTGCGTTTCCTCGTAAAAGAAAAGATACAAACAAAATGGGTGAACCACAGGCTTCACGGCTGTGGTTCACCCATTTTTCTTATGACAAAACTGCGCAGGCTCTGCCGGAGCGGCGCTTAAGGCGTCAGACGGGAATTGTGTGACAGTTGCTTATCCCTTTTCCTTTTGGGAATCCCATTCAGGACGTATCATCCGACCATAGCCGGGCTTCTGCTTGATAACACCATCGCGATAAACCGCATTGCCCCGAACCCATGTGGAGACGATTCGGCAGTGAAAAGTCCTGCCCTCGTGCGCGAATTTATCGAGCTTACTGGCAGAAAAGCTGTTCTTGCGGGAATAGGTCCAATTCGTGTCCATATCAACCAAATAAAAGTCCGCATCGGCCCCCACAGCCAGAATACCTTTTCGAGGATACAACCCAAATCTTTTTGCTGCATTTGTTGATGTAAATGCAGCAAAGCGCTGCAGCGGCATCTTTCTGTTGCGGACACCTTCCTCCAGAATCAAAGGAATGGCAACATCAATTTCGGGCGCACCGCAGGCAGCCTTCCGCAAATCTCCATCCGGTGGGAGCTTGTCCGATAGCAGGTAGGGTGCGTGATCTGTTCCGAGGTAGTCGATGGTTCCGTCCAGTACATATTTCCACAGGCGTTCCATCCTGTCTCGACTTCTCAGAGGCGGATTGATCATAGCGAATGTTCCCAGATAAGCCTGATCCTGATAATTCAGAGTTAGATAGTGAGCACAGGTTTCCACAGTCACATCTACGCCCATTCGGCGCGCAGAGGCGATTCGCTCAGCACCTTCCGGAATGGACATGTGGCAGATATGCAGCTTGCATCCTGTCTTTTCTGCATAAAGCAGTAAGGTATTGATTGCGGTCAGCTCCGCAATCCAGGGACGGCTTGCATCGTGAACTGCCAGAGACCAAGGCTCCTCCTTGTGCTCATTTGAAAAACCGTTGACCAGTGTCCGGTCTTCAGCGTGAGCCCCAAAAATACCATGGAAGGATGCGACTTTTTCCATCTCCTTCAGCTGGCTATACTCATCAGAAAAGGGGTAGTTGGAACCGGCGTAAACCGTAAATGCCTTGAAACCTACACATCCTTGCTTGTGCAGCGGAACAAACTGCTCTATATTTTTCGGCGTTGCGGCACCCCAGAATGCATAATCGATCAACGCCTTTCGTTCAGCCCTTTCCTGTTTTAGCGCAAATGCCTCCAAATCAAGTACAGGGTGTTCGGGGGTGTTAGGCATATCCAATACCGTCGTAAACCCGCCTGAGGCAGCGGCCTGGGTTCCGTGTTCCAGATCCTCCCGCGCCTCTGCTCCGGGCTCAAAAAAATGCGGATGAGTATCGATTGCTCCCGGAAGCAGCAGCATCCCTTTGGCGTCCAGCGACTGTGCCGCCTCATAAACCGGAGCATCGGAGCCCATGGCTGCAATTTTTCCGTCAGAAACACAGATATATCCCAGAAAGACCTCTTCCTCTGTCACAATTTTTGCATTGTAAATGACAAGATCATATTTCATACCTGGATACCTCACAGTTCATCATTCTGCATCATGCGGTGCAGTCTAGATTCGGGGATTTTAGAAAAAGGGAGTTCTGCTGCTTTGCAGACTCGTTCCACTGCCGCCTGTGCATCCCGAACGACCTGCTTTTCGTCTACGGTAAGGACTTGGAAGTTCTCAATAAGGATATTACCGTCTACCATTACCAGCTCCACTTCACTTCCCTTGGCAGAATAAACCAAATTGGGAACTACATTGCGTACCGGGTGGAGAATGATGGGTGACAGACACGGCTGCGTCATATCGATCATCAGAAGGTCTGCTTTTTTTCCGACATCAATGGAACCGATTTCGTTTCCAAGACCAATCGCCTTTGCTGCTTCAATGGTCGCCATTCTCAAAACCTTCCCTGCCGGGAACACCGAGGGATCTTTGAACTTACACTTATTCAGTATGGCCGTAAACTTCATTTCATTGAACATATTATTGCAATTGTTTCCGGGGGCTTGATCAGAACCAAGTGCCAATCTGTCACTGACCTCCAAAAATTCTGCAGCCGGTGGAATAATGCCATCAATAATTGCAATGCTCCCACTGCATAAAATCATTCCTGCTCCCTTGGATGCAAGCAGCTGAGTTTCCTCTTTGGTTGCCTCTGTCAGATGGACTGCCATTAATCTGTGATTCAGATATCCGATTTCGTCCAGGAAAGGGATCGAACGCTTTCCGTAACGCTTCATCATTTGGTTGATCTCTCTATCACCCTGAGAAACATGCATGTGGATACCGGTATCCAGCCTGAATGCAGCCTCTTGTATCTCCAAAAGCAGTTCCTTGCTGCACATATCGGGGCCTTGCGGTCCCAGCATACAGGTGATCCGGCCGTTTTCACGGTCGTTCCATTTCTGGATCAGATCCAGATTTCTGAGAAATTTTCGGTTGCCCTGAGCCGGGTCAAAGGTGTACAGCTCACCCACAGCCGTCTTATTTTCCTCTGGCAGCTCACTGATAAGCTCGGCAACTCTGGCTCGTGTTCCAACCTTAACATGGTTTTGGACGATCTGCGTCATAGGAGTATCAAAATCGCAGAAGGTCGTAGTGCCCGCCTTGAGTGCCTCTACAATATTCATCAAGGAACCTTTGCATACTGCATCAACATCCTTCCGCAATTCCTGTTCAAACGGCCAAAGCCCATGCTGCATCCAGTTGTTCAGATCCTGAGACACACCGCGAACCAAGCCATCTCCCGTATGGATATGCGCATCGATGAGGCCGGGCATCACCACTTTTCCGGATGCGTCAATCACCCGATGCGCCGACCAATCCTGAAGAACCTCTTTCGTAGCACCGACAGCGCTGATCCGGTTTCCGGTTACAGCCACAGCGCCATCTTCTAAAATACCTACGCCGTTTCCACGCATAGTGATCAGAATCGCATGGATAAACAAATAGTCTGCTGTCATGGTTTCTGTCCCTTTCTGTTTTCAGTTCTCTCGGTTGGCCGCGATAAACAGAGCGTTTGTCAATATCTGTGTGCCAATGACCAGATCATCACGGGTTGTATACTCCTCAGGGCAATGGCTGAGCCCGCCATTTGAGCTTCGCAAAAACAGCATCCCCATCGGCATAATTCTCGACATATTCATAGAGTCATGTGCGGGGAAGCTGATCATTCGGTCTTTCTCAAATCCGGTTCCGACGGCTGCTTCTTCCAAAATATGGATCAGTTCCGGTGCGCAGTGCGCCGGTCTCAGGTCGCAGGTTGTTTCCACAGTCCAAGATAGACCCCGTTTTGCGCATTCCTGCTTCGTGACCTCAATCAGATCCGTATAGAGCTTTTCCCACTTCATGTCCTCCGTTTCACGGAAATCCACGGAAATCGTCACGTCCTCCGGGATAATATTGTGTTCACAAGGTAACACGGAAATATATCCAACCGTACCTCTAGTGTCTTTGCTGCATTCCTTTGCCAGATTTTCCACAGCGGAAATTACTGCCGCCGCTGCGGCCAAAGCGTCATGACGATCCGACATCGCCATTCCACCGGCATGCGCTGCTGTTCCATGAAAGTGGAGATAAAACTGTTTAATGCCTGCAACACAGCTGACAATGGAGAAGGGTTTGTCTGCGTCCAACAGATACCGCCCCTGCTCTATATGCATTTCCAAAAAACCACAATAGGCGTGGGGGTCTATTTTACTCTCTGTTAACCTTTCTGGATCCAACCCCATCCCGAATTCTCTCATGGCATCGCTGAGAAGCTGACCTGTCTGTCGATTGCGCAGATGAAAAGCGTAGTCGTCCGGAAGCATCCCGCATATCGCCTTGCTTCCGAATGTTCCGCCCAAAAATTGGCTGGCTTCTTCATTGATAAAGGCCACCATTTCCAAAGGCTTTTTGTGCGGAAGTCCGGATTCTTTGATGGCAACCAACGCTTCCAATGCCCCCATTACACCAGCCAATCCATCAAAGCATCCTCCTTGAGGTACGGTATCAAAATGAGAGCCGCTCAGCACAGCCGGAGCATGTGGATCATCGCCCTCCAGCCGGGCAAATACATTTCCAACGGTATCGATCCTTGCCGTCAGGCCCGCTTCCTTTATCCACCGGATCAGGAGCATTACGGCTTCCTTATAAGGGGGTTCCCAAGCAAAACGACTGATTCCGCCTCTGGGATCACTTCCAATATGCCCTACCTCGTTCAATCGCGCCCACAACCGATCCGAATTGATGCTGACATAGTTTTCCATGTTGCTACCTCTTTTCTATTTTAATTTATTTACGTGCTCTTTCATAAAACACCGCACCACTCTTGCCTGACGGATGAAGCAATGTTTTGTCAGGCGCTGTGCCTGGAATTATGCGGTACTGCCTTAGGATTCATAAAATCAATCTCGAATCCGGCAGCATGGTTAATTTGCAATTTATACGATTTAATTATATATTAGCCGGTGAGCGGTTGTCAATAGCTGCAGTAATATTTTTTAGCAGAAGGTATTCGTACCGCAGACATAAAACCAACCACCGCGGGAAGCGCAATCGATTAAAAATTTTTCGCATATTGGCAGGGGCGGCTGTTGATATATGCTGCTCTTTTCTGTATGCCGTTCTCCATCCCGAAATACGAATTTGCGGCGGGCACTGCCGTCCGCAATGTGGTGCAGGATCTGATGACCCCGGAGGATGCCAGCCGCATGGCACAAGCCCTTTACGATGCCGCAGATCCGGTCTGCCGCTGAACCGGAGCAGAAACTGCACGAATATGGCAAAGCAAAGCCCACAGGCTGGAATTCCATCCAACCTGTGGGCTTTGTTGTACTTGCTAATTGATATAGGTTGATATCAATTAGCATCAGCTGCTTTTCCGATTCTCATTCATAATCCTTCTGGCTCGTCCGCGCGTTGTGTCCTCAAAAGTTTCATCTTCGCTGAATCGCAGCCAATAGGGATCTTCCATCAGGCAGGCATTGGTACGCTTAACAATTTCCCACGCATTGTAGTCCGGTAGGCCCATCCGTTTCAGGATTTCTTTACAGTCCATCCGATTTTTCGGAAAGATACGCTTCTTTGCCCAAACCACCACATCGACCAATGGGACTTTGCGTTTGTCACCAATAAAAAGGTTCAGTGGCAAGCTATACTGCGGCACACCCTCATTTGCGCAAAGAGACTGCCCATCTTCACTTAGGTGGGCAATTTCTTTTTCATCCATCATCAATTTCAGATAGGCCATTTTATCACCCCATGGCAGCTTTCAGATAGTGCAGGCGGTATTTTAGATATTGGCGGATTGCCGTTACTCGTTTTTCACTTAACAGTGCGAGAATCGGCGAGATGGCCTGAATGATTTCACTATACAACTCGTCCAAGTCACGCGTTGGCAGCACAGGCTCATCGATCATCTTGATTTGCTGGGCATGGTGACTGCGGAACGGTTTGGCTTTGTCGAACTGATAACGGAGCTTCGTGTCAGTCAATTCTTCATCCGTTGCCCACGCAAGCAGACTGCCGCCATTGTCGTAAATAGGCGGAGCATTCTTTTTTCCATCCCGGACGATCACATCAAAATTATTCTCGTGGCGGTCTTCGTTGCCGATAAAGGCATCGAACGCCAACATCTGATAAAGCCACTTCTTACCATATAGTTCTATCGCATACTGGAACAATGCTTCCGGTGAGGATGCCTGACCGCCGGCAAGAAAATGGGCATCGGCCAAATCGGCAAAATGATACAGCTGTTCATCGTCCGTTGTGAACTTGGGGCAGACGCTGACCACATCGCAGGAATAGGTTTGAATGTCGGGAAAGAGTTTGGCAGGCATCAACGTATATTCCACATGAGGCAGACCCAGCACCTGTGCAATCAGCGAAGCCATCACCTCAGAATACGGCTCATACCCGGCTGTCCCGGCCTCTGTGATGGAGTTGCCCTTGACCATAACAAGCTGTTCATCTACATGATACCAGCCCTTTGAGAGCATTCCACGGCTCGTCCGTGTTTCACGCTTTTCGACCAACTGGATTTTTGCAGGGACTTCGATTGGGCTCATGGTATCACGCTCCTTTGTTCCATTATACCATGTTTGGATGGATAGACAAGATGAATTGAGGTTTCATTCTGTATACACGACTTCCCTCACCACCACTTCCTCTGCCTGCGCTTTCAGCCCGTTCATGTGTGCTACCCAGAGAAGCTGTGCGCGCTCTTTGTCCGGCGCGGGGTACTTGTCTAACAGAGTGGTCATCGTGCGTTCCAGCCACGCGCAGGCCGTTTTCTGGACATCCTGCAAATGCGGCCAGAGCGTACCGTTCAGCAACATCCGGTTGTACAGCACAGGACGCTGATTCTTGAGATAGGCCAGCCGCATCCGGCCATACTTGCCCAGCGGTTCGGTATCATCGGTCTGCGGCA
>OHEU01001387.1_pt1 | contig 10540 bp, 10 predicted proteins | sample 1567341 | NCBI WGS metagenome assembly OHEU01 (sample SAMEA3879524, study PRJEB24766) | human gut metagenome | biome: human-associated habitat; feature: feces | place: USA | collected 1985/1987 | reverse complement strand
AATAAAGAAAACCGAATCCAAACCAATTTATTTGTATAAAAAAAGTATTGAATAAACAAATTTAAAAATGTATAATAATTGTGTATGAATATGCCCGTTGAGAAAAAACAGAGAGGTGGATAAAATGATATCGTTACGCATTTTTAAGATATTAGCAGCTGCTGCTATGACTTTGACCGTGCTTGGACTGAGCGGCTGCACCGGCGGCGAAAAAACTCTCATAATGGCTACTAACGCCGAATTTCCGCCGTATGAATATTATGAAGACGATAAAATGGTAGGTATCGATGTCGAATTTGCCAAAGCTGTCGCTGCGGATATGGGATATAATCTTGAAATAATCGATATGGACTTCGGCTCGATCATTCCGTCGATACAGAGTGGAAAAGCCGATATAGCCGTTGCCGCAATATCCGTTACCGATGAAAAACTCCAGCAGATAGATTTCAGTGTCCCATACGAAACCGCTTCGCAGCTTATAATCGTGCCGAATGATTCGGAAATTTCGTCTGTTGACGACTTGAAAGGCAAGCGTATCGGTGTTCAGATATACACGACAGGAATGATCTATGCTTCCGAGATAGAAGATGTGACGATCGAAAGCTTCACAAATGCTTCACAGGCTGTTGATGAACTTAAAGCAGGCGAACTTGACGCAGTCGTTGTCGATGGCGAACCGGCTAAGATCTTTGCTGAAAGGGACAGTGAACTTAAACTCATCGATGAGCCTCTCACTGAGGAAGAATACGCTATCGGCGTTGCAAAGGGCAATACGGCACTTCTTAAAAAGATAAATAAGTCGATAGAAAAGCTCAAAGCTTCGGGAAAGTATGACAGCATAAGGGAAGAATATATCAGTGCGGAATGATTTTGTTTAAATAGTGACAAAAATAATACAATTTATATACAAATCCGCTGATATCATTGACTTTTTAGGTAAATGCTGTTATTATTGTAAAGGTAGAAATTTCAGCAGTGAAGGGAGGAAGTATTTATGGGTGAATTTAATCTTTGCTATGGCTGTATGAATCCTAAGGACTGCGATGAAAACGGAGTTTGCAGGATATGCGGCTTTGATGAGAATGCCCCAAGTCTTCCGTCTTATCTTGCGCCCGGAGTGATGCTCCGCGACCGCTATGTTGTGGGAAAGCTGCTTTCCTATAACGGTGAGAGCGCAAATTATATTGGTTTTGATACAATAACACAAAGCAAGGCAGTGATAAAGGAATATATGCCCGATACTCTCTGCGAAAGAGAAGCGGGAAAAAATATCCTTGATGTCGCTCCGCAGTATGTCGCACAGTATAAAACACTGATGTCCGAGTTCGTGGAGCTGAACAAAACGTTGTCAAAAATGCGCAGTCTGAGTCATATTATCCCCGTTGTCGATATGTTCGGCGACAATAACACGGGATATGTTGTGCTTGCATACTTTGAGGGTGTTACGCTTGAAAAGTATATCGACCACAACGGCGGCAGACTTACGTGGGAAACCGTAAGAAGATTCTTTCCGCCGATATTCACAACAGTTTCGCTCGTGCATAACGCAGGACTTGTTCACAGAGGTATCTGTCCCGAGAATATACTTATCGGCGAAAACGGCGATATAAAGCTGACAGGCTTTGCTATTTCCGATGAAAGAACAGCAAATACGGAGATCGCCCCCGAGCTTTACAGCGGTTATGCCGCACCCGAGCAGTACAATTCCTCGGCAAGACAGGGAACATGGACGGACGTTTACGGCGTTTCGGCTATGCTTTATAAGGCTCTGACGGGCGTTACACCGCTTGATGCGGCTTCAAGACTTACCGATGATACTCTTGAAACACCTGCTTCACTCGTCCCCGAAATACCCGAAAGCGTTTCAAACGTTATAATGAGCGGTATGGAACTTGACGGAGAAAAGAGAATACAGACCATTACAGAGCTTGTGACAAAGCTTTTTGAGCAGCCCGAAATAGGCGGTGCGGCTGTAAGACTTTCATCTTCAAGCACACAGACTATAATGATACCGCGCGAAGCACTTCAGCAGGGTCAGCAGCGCTCGTCTTCGGGCGGCAGACCTGCAAAGAAAAAGCAGATGAGCAGACGAGGCGTGTTTATCGCTGTAATGGCAATAATGCTCGGAATAGGAATGTTCCTCCTGCTGATACTTCTTTTCAGCTGGGGTACGGACAATAACAGTGATGTTCCCGAGATAAACCAGATATCCTCCGATACCTCAACGGGTTTGGAAAGCGAGTTGACTTCGATGCCGACACTCACCGAGATGACCGAAAAGACCGAGGCTTTCTCCGAATCGAAAACCGAGGAAAACCGTATGCTCTACGTTATGAACGATATTACGGGTAAAAACTTCGATATCATTCAGCGCTCGGAGAATTACAGCAGCCTTGTTTTCAATCCGATATACGAATACAATGACGAATACGCAAAGGGACTTATCTTCGAGCAGTCGATCGAAAAGGGCGACAACTACGAAGAGGGAACCGAGATCACCGTCAAAGTAAGTATGGGTCCGAAGCTTGTCACGATACCGGACTATATTTCGCTCTCCAAGAAAGACTACTTTGCAATGCTCGGCGAGCTTGGAATAAAGTATGAGGAAAAAGAGATCGAAACGAGCGATGTCAAGGAAGGCTATGTTGTAAAACTCAGCAAGGACGCAGGCGAAACGATAGACGTTGAAAAGGGCGAAGTCCTTACTGTGTTTATCGCAAAAAATCCTCCCGAAACAGAACCGCCCGAAACGACCAAGCCGAAGGAAAAAGACAAGGATAAAGATAAGGACACAAAGACTACCGAACCCACTCTTGAACCCGATGTTTTTGTGACGCTTTTTGATTAATCAGACTCTCTGAATTTTAATGCGCTGGCAGTGTTCAGCGCATTTTGCTTTCTATAAAAATGAACAAAATGTAAAATGTGAAATATATTGTTGACAGAAGTATTGTAATGTGATAAAATATCAAATGTAGTAAATACACTTTAGCACCAAAAAGCTTAAAAGCATAAAAGCTTAAAATCGCTAAAGTATCAAGGAAGGAATGTTTATAAATGTTAGAAAAAAAAGGCGATCTTATGTCATACAGACCTGACATCAAGCTCCTCGATGCAACTATCCGTGACGGCGGACTTGTAAACAATTTCAGATTTTCTGATGAGTTCGTAAAGGAACTTTATAAGACCAACGTCAAAGCAGGCGTTGAATATATGGAATTCGGCTATAAGGCTTCAAAGGATCTCTTCAAGGTAGAAGATTTCGGCAAGTGGAAGTTCTGCGATGAAGAGGATATCCGTGCAATCGTCGGTGAAAACAACACAAACCTTAAGCTCACGGTTATGGCTGATGTCGGACGCTGCGACTACAAAAAGGATATTATCCCTAAGGACGAGAGCGTTATCGATATGATCCGTATCGCTACATACACTCACCAGATGCCCGGCGCTATCGAAATGATAAACTACTGCCACGACCTTGGCTATGAAACAACGGTCAATATTATGGCTATCTCCGCAGCTAAGGAAGAGGACGTAAATAAGTCGCTTGAAATGGTATGCGATTCTCCTGTTGACGTTATCTACCTCGTTGACAGCTATGGCTCACTTTACCCCGAGCAGATCCGCGAAATGACCAAGATGTACTGCGCTGCGGCTGAATCCTGCGGCAAGAAGGTCGGACTTCATATGCACAATAACCAGCAGCTCGCATTCGCAAACACTATCGAGGGCATCGCTTTCGGTGCAAGCTTCGCAGATGCAACAATGAGCGGCATGGGAAGAGGCGCAGGCAACTGCTTTATGGAGCAGATGCTCGCATTCCTCAAGAACCCGAACTACAACCTTTCTCCCGCACTCAAGTTCGTTGAGAAGTATATCTCGCAGGAAAGAGAAAAGGGCTCTGTATGGGGCTACGACGTGCCATATATGCTCACAGGCGTTCTTAACCGCCACCCAAGAGCAGCTATCGCATTCATCAAGGATCAGAAGACCGATTACGATGATTTTTATCAGGATCTTCTCTACGAGCTTTCATAATTGAATAAAAAACCAAGCCGACTGTTTGAACGCAGTCGGCTTTTCTGATGTTTGATGCCATGCTTGATAAAAAAGGCAAAATAAAAAGCCTTGTGAATTAACACAAGGCTTAGTCTGTTTGGTGCGCTGCAAGGGACTCGAACCCCTGACCTACTGGTTCGTAGCCAGTCACTCTATCCAGCTGAGCTAGCAACGCATCTTCAATCAGCGTATTTTATTATAGCACTATGCAAGCTATTTGTCAAGGGCTTTTGCAAAATTTTTCAGAAAAATTTTTGATGAAATTTCTTGTATGAGAAAAACGGCTGTTCTGCGAGCTTTTTCGATTATGATTGACTTTTAAATATAAATGTGATAGAATTAAGAAAACGGACTTGACCTCTTTTTTACAGAAAGGTTGGATAAAAATGAAAAAATCAGTAAAGGTGATACTTTCCGCAGCCGCAGCGATAACGGCAATATGCGCAGTTGCAGCGAAGCTTTTCTGCGATTATTCGCTCAAAGCAGGGGAGAAAGGCTTCACTGTAGATAAACTTCCACAGAATACCAAGAAAGAAACCGATGAAAAGCGTGATATCCTAAAAAACCGCACCAAGGAATATACCGAGTGGTTCAAGGCTCACTCCGAGGACGTTTTCCTGCTCACAAAAAGCGGCATAAAAGTCCACGCCGTTCTGAGTATGGCTGAAAAACATTCGCGCAAGTACATTATAATGTGCCACGGCTACAAGGGCAGCGCATATAACCTCGGTTTTCAGGCTTATAACTTTACCAAAATGGGATATAATGTCCTTGCAATCGACGGCAGAGCATCGGGCAGAACAGAGGGCAGCTATATCGGTATGGGATATCTCGAAAAATCCGACCTCAAAGGCTATGTGAACTTTATTCTTGCCCGTGATCCGCAGGCGCAGATCGCTCTGTACGGCATCTCAATGGGCGCAGCCGAGGTAATGATGGCTTCCGCAGACGGTCTGCCGCAGAACGTCAAGGCGATCGTCGAGGACAGCGGCTATTCCGATGTAAAGTCGGTGCTGAAACGTCAGACGCACGATACGCTGCATATTTTCCCCGACCCGATAGTGTTCCTTGCTTCGCTTTATGCAAAGTTCGTCATCGGTCTTGACTTCAAAAAGGCGAGCGCCGTTGAAGCCATAAAAAATACGAATATCCCGATACTCTTTATTCAGGGCACGGAGGATAAGTGCGTACCGTTTGAAATGTTCGATACCTTGTATAAGAGCTGCGCAAGCGAAAAGGAAACCTACGTTGTCGAGGGCGCAGACCATATGCAGTGTGATGTGATCTGTCCCGAAAAATACTACCGTACGGTCGATGATTTCCTCAGCAAATATATAAAGTAAAAAATAAATGCGTTTTCATTGCAAATTGCTTTGAAAACGCATTTTTATTTCTTCGGAAATAATTATTCAATTCCTTTTTCGGCAAATCCGCATATCTCGGCGAAGAAACCGAGTTCGGAAAGCTTTTTCCTACAGCTTTCAGCATTTTCACGCTCGGAGAATAAACCGAATACAGCCGAACCGCTTCCGCTCATCTGTGAGAGCGAAGCACCGCTGCTTTTCATCTCCGAAATTATAGCTTCGACCTCGGGATTTCCCGAAACAGCCTCAAAATCGTTGGTGCAAAGCCTTGCCCAGCTTTCAAAGCCGCCGCTGAAGTCGGAAACTTCCCACGGGGAATGATTTATCTCTGCACTGTCGATCTTGGCATAGGCTTCTTTAGTGGAAACACCGAGCTTTCCCTTTGCGATAAGAACACATTCACATTCAAGCGGCGAAAGGGGAGTTATCACTTCTCCGATGCCCTCGCAAAGCGCCGTTCCACCCATAATGCAGAACGGAACGTCTGCACCGACCGAAGCGCCTGTCTCACAAAGAGCTTTCTGCGAAAGATCACAGCAGAAAAGCTTGTCCAAGCAGCATATAACAGCGGCGGCATCAGCACTTCCTCCGCCGAGTCCCGCTTCGGACGGGATATGCTTTTCAACAGTTATCTTAACGCCTTTGTCGGCAATATCAGCGAAGCGGAAAAATTCACGGGCGGCTTTGTATGCGATATTCTGCTCGCCCGAGGGTATCCCTCCGCCGCAGATCACTTCAATTTCGGCTGAATCTGTTTTTTCAACGGTAACAACATCGTGAAGTGAAATGCTCTGCATAATGCTCCGCAGGGTATGATAGCCGTTCGGAAGTCTGCCCGTGATATTGAGGGTCAGATTTATCTTTGCATTCGCCTTTACAGAAAGCTTATCCATTGTTCTTTTTGAGGTCGTCGAGGTATTCTTTTATCGATTCAACAGCGGTTTTAAGGTGCTGGAGCGAATAAGCGTAGGAAACTCTTATGTAACCCTCGCCGCAATCTCCGAACGCATCGCCCGGAACGACTGCTACCTTGTGCTTGTAAAGCAGATCCTCGCAGAACTGCTGGCTCGTAAGTCCCGTTGACTTTATGCAGGGGAAAACATAGAACGCGCCGCCCGGTTCAAAGCAGGTAAGGCCAAGCTCGTTGAAAGCATTGACAATGTATCTGCGGCGCATATCGTATTCTTTTACCATTGCCTGAACGTCGTCATCGCACTTTTCAAGCGCATCAACAGCGGCATACTGCGAAACTGTAGGGGAACACATTATTGCGTACTGGTGGATCTTGAGCATCTGCGAAACGAGAGGCTTCGGACCTGCAAGATATCCAAGTCGCCAGCCTGTCATTGCGAATGCCTTTGAAAAGCCGTTTACATAGATAGTTCTTTCCTGCATACCGTCGATCTCGGCAATGGAAACGTGCTTGCCGTGATAGGAAAGCTCGGAGTAAATTTCGTCCGTGAGAACGAGGATATTCGTTCCCCTGAGAACGTCGGCAACGGCTTCAAGCTCGGGTCTTGTCATAACTGCACCCGTCGGATTGTTCGGGAACGGCAGGATAAGAAGCTTTGTTTTATCGGTGATCTTTGCACGGAGAGCCTCGGCTGTGAGCTTGAAGTTGTCCTCGGGCTTGGTTTCGATAACAACGGGAACACCGTGCATAAGGTCAACGATAGGCTTGTAGCATACGAAAGATGGCTCAACAACGAGGACTTCATCACCGGGATCAACAACGGCTCTTATGCAGAGGTCGATAGCCTCCGAACCGCCGACAGTTACGATTATCTCGTCCTTAGGGTCATATTTAAGATCATATTTGCGTTCAAGATATTTTGAAATTGCACAGCGGAGTTCAAGAAGTCCTGCATTTGCGGTGTAAACTGTCTTGCCCTGCTGGAGAGTGGTTATAGCCTTGCTGCGTATCGTCCACGGAGTGGCGAAGTCGGGTTCGCCGACACCGAGCGAGATGACCCCCTCCATTGAGTTTGCAATATCAAAAAATTTACGGATTCCCGACGGCTTTATCTCCTTGCACTTGTCGGAAAGTATTCGGTCATAGTCCATCATGGAGAAACGAAACTCCTTTCATCTTTGTCATCGGCATTTATCATAAAGCCCTTATCCTTGTATTTTTTGAGGAAGAAGTGCGTAGATGTTGATACGATGCCCTCAATAGTGGAAAGACGCTGTGCAACGAACAGAGCGATCTCCTTATAGTTTGTGCCGCTTATGGTAACGGCGAGGTCGAATGCGCCCGACATGAGCGTGAGGCTCTCAACTTCTCCGTATGATAAAATTTTCTTGGCAATAGCGTCAAAGCCGAATTCAGCCGTAGGAGTTACCTTTACTGCGATGAATGCGGTAACGTTGTCCTTGTCTGCGAGTTCGTCATTGAGGATGGCGGAATAGCCCTTTATAACGCCGCTGCTTTCATATTCTTTTATCTTTGCCGCGACCGCTTCTTCGGTGCTGCCGGTCATTGAGGCGATTTCCTTGTTGGAAAGCCGAGCGTTCTGCTTGAGGAGTTTTAAAATATTGTCCATTACAACCCATCCTTTTTTTCAGATCTGCAGCAAATTTTATCGGTTTGCTGCGATACATATTATTATAGCACATAAGAAAAGCAAAGTCTACAATTTTTTTTGACATTTTGCAAAGGCTTTTCAAATCGTCATTTCTGACAAAAATTACGGTGCAAGGTGGAAAAAGAGTATAAGTCACAAGTTCGTTAATAATTTAACTTTAAATTTGTTTAAATTTAGTCTATTTTTGCGGAAAAGGTTGTGATATAATATCTTGTATATATTGTTTATAAAATTATTTTCGGAGGTTTCTTTCTATGAGAGCTGTTATAACTGTTGTTGGTAAGGATACAGTCGGTATTCTTGCAAAGGTCAGCGGTATCTGCGCTGAATTCAATGCTAACGTTACCGAAGTGACCCAGAGCGTACTTCAGGATATGTTCGCTATGATAATGCTTGTTGATATCTCGAAGCTTGACAAGAGCTTTGCGGAGCTTGTTGACAGAATGACCGCTCTCGGGGACAGCATGGGTCTTAAAATAAATACAATGCACGAAGAGATCTTCAACACGATGCATACCGTCTGAGTGACGTATTTTTCAGAACTGGAGTTATATTAAATGCTTAATGTACACGATATACTTGAAACAATAAGAATGATACAGGACGAATGTCTTGATATCAGAACGATCACGATGGGCATTTCGCTCCTCGACTGTATCGACAGCGACATCGACAAGGCTTGTGATAAAATTTACGATAAGATCACGACCTGCGCAAAGGATCTCGTTAAGGTCGGCGAGGATATCGAAAAGGAATTCGGCGTTCCTATCATCAATAAGCGTCTTTCCGTTACGCCTATCGCAATGGTTTCCGCTGCCTGCAAGGAAAGCCCTGTAAAGTTTGCGCTTACAATGGAAAAGGCTGCAAAGGCTGTCGGCGTAAACCTCATTGGCGGATATTCCGCACTCGTTCAGAACGGCTTCGCTGCCGGAGATGAAAAGCTCATCAATTCCATACCCGAGGCTCTCGCATCGACAAGCTGCGTTTGCTCTTCGGTAAATATCGGCTCGACAAAGAGCGGTATCAACCTTGATGCCGTAAAGCTTATGGGCGGCATCGTCCGTGAGTGCGCAGAAAAAACTATCGATAACCAGTGCTTCGGTGCTGCAAAGCTCGTTGTTTTCTGCAACTCCGTTGACGATAACCCGTTTATGGCAGGCGCTTACCACGGTGTCGGTGAGCGTGACTGTATGATAAATGTCGGCGTTTCGGGTCCCGGCGTTGTCCGCTCCGCACTTTCCAAGTACCCCGATGCTGATATCACACAGATATCCGATATCATAAAAAAGACTGCATATAAGATAACAAGAGTCGGTCAGCTCGTCGGCACAGAGGCTTCAAAGCGCCTCGGCGTTCCGTTCGGCATCGTTGACCTTTCGCTCGCACCAACTCCGGCAGTCGGCGACTCCGTTGCGCATATCCTCGAGGAGATAGGTCTTGAAAGCTGCGGCTGCTGCGGTACTACTGCTGCGCTCGCACTGCTCAATGATGCGGTTAAAAAGGGCGGCGTAATGGCTTGCTCAAAGGTCGGCGGACTTTCCGGCGCATTTATCCCCGTGTCCGAGGACGCAGGAATGATCGATGCTGCCGTTTGCGGTTCGCTCAGGATAGAAAAGCTCGAAGCTATGACGGCTGTATGCTCCGTTGGTCTTGATATGATAGTAATTCCGGGCGATACGACTGCGGAAGTTATCTCCGCTATCATCGCCGATGAAGCTGCTATCGGTATGATTAACAATAAAACTACTGCAGTACGTCTGATTCCTGTTCCGGGCAAGGACGTAGGCGACCGCGTTGAATTCGGCGGCCTGCTGGGCTATGCACCTGTTCTGGGCGTGAAGAAGTTCAGCGCTGAAAAATTCATCAACCGCGGCGGACGTATTCCTGCACCGGTAAGGAGCCTGACCAACTGATGCGTAAGGCTCAAAGAGAAGCTATTCTGGCCAAGCTGGAGGAAACCTATAAGGGCAGCAAGACGGCGCTGAATTATAACTCACCGTTCGAGCTTTTGGTAGCGGTAATCCTTTCGGCCCAATGTACGGATGAACGCGTAAATGTGATTACGGCGCGTATGTTTCCGCGTCTGAATACGCCGGAAAAAATGGGCGCGCTGACGCAGGAGGAAATGGAAGCGGAAATCCGCGACTGCGGTCTGTACCACGCTAAGGCCAAAAACCTGCTGGGCATGTGTCATATGCTGACGCAGCGCTTTAACAGCGTGATTCCGAATGATATCAAAACGCTGATGGAATTACCCGGCGTGGGGCAGAAAACAGCGAACGTTATTGCCAGCATTATCTACGCATGTTTTCCGTGTGTCGCACCGTCTGGGGCTGGCAAAGGGCAAGGACCCGCTGACTACGGAAAAGGAGCTGGAAAAAATTATTCCGCGTGAAAAGTGGAGTGACGCGCATCATTGGTTTATCTGGCATGGGCGCAAAATCTGCAAGGCACGCAAGCCGCTGTGCCGCGGTTGTGTGGTTGTAGAGGAATGCCCGTTCAAAGAGAAAAACTTTGAGTAAGTCTGCCTGT
>OHEU01001380.1_pt1 | contig 10595 bp, 8 predicted proteins | sample 1567341 | NCBI WGS metagenome assembly OHEU01 (sample SAMEA3879524, study PRJEB24766) | human gut metagenome | biome: human-associated habitat; feature: feces | place: USA | collected 1985/1987 | reverse complement strand
GAGTTGCGATTTCATAGCCCAGGGTTGAGGCGTGCAGCGCCTCTACCCTGGGTATATATATAATAATGTTTAGCTACTCTGTAAGAGTTGCGATTAGCCGAAGGCGTTACCCGCAGCAGGAAACAAGGGGGCAATCGCTGGGCTAATCTATACGTGGCCGTACGCACAATCCTACCCACCCTCCTGCCGAGCGTACACAAAAAAGCCCTCTCGCGTTTCACAACGGGAGAAGGCACAAATTATGAAAACTTTAATCTATCCGAATATCTTCTATTTCTTGAGAATATCGAGCTTGGGAGTATCGATGCCGCTCACATGGTCGTGGCGCACATCGTTCTGCTGCTCAAAGATTACAATATCGTTCTTGCCCTTCTTCAGGAAGCAACCAGGCAGATAGAGGGTCTGCTGGGGACCCACCTTCCAGTAACGGCCCAGATTAACCCCGTTGACAAAGACGATACCCTTGCCCCACTCTTCCATATCGAGGAAGGTGTCACCAGGGCTGGCCACATCAAACTGACCCTGGTAGATTACGGGCAACCCCTTGGCATAGCCGTGGTCGCCATCAGCCAGCACGGGGGCTTGGCTCATGGGCAGACAATACATCTTCCACTCGCCCTCGATGGGGTTGTCGTTGATGGTGATGGGGCGCACAAAGCCCTTGAAGCTCTCGGAGATGCGGGCACCATAGTTGATGCGTCCCATATTCTCGACCAGGATGTCGAGGGTGCTGTTGAAGGGTACCTCGACCTCCAGACTGTCTACGCCAGTGACGGCGTTGAGCTCGCCCACCTTCTCGCCGTTGACATAGACGATGCCATAGTCGGCGATGCCGTCGGCCTTGAGCACTCCGGCGATGGGCTGGTTGAAGTGGCGGCGGTAGAGCACGTATCCGTGGCCCTGGCCGAGCGCCTCGAATGTAGGCATGGTGTCACACTCCACAGGCGTCATCCCCTCGATGCGGTCAAAGAGGTTCTGGGTCTGGGTGAGACGTATCTGGGGCAGCGTGATGACAGGTATGCGCTCGGGCACTGCTGGCACATCCTTGTTATACTGCATCAGTATCTTTCTGATGGCCTCATACTTAGGTGTAGCCCATCCTGCCTCAGTGATGGGGGCATCGTAGTCGTAGCTGGTGAGGTCGGGCTGCAGACGGATGTCCTTGGTATAGTTGGCACCCGAGGTGAAGCCGAAGTTGGTGCCACCGTGCACCATGTAGAAGTTGAAGCTGATGCCGGCATCGAGATACTTCTGCATCTGCTTGGTAAAGGCATCAGAGCTGACCTTCTGGAAAGGCTCGTTCCAGTGGTCAAGCCAACCGGTATAGAACTCTGCCACCATGTAGGGGCCCACTCCGCCGTGATAGGCGTCTACCTTCTTCTTGATGGTGTTGATATTGTTTTCGCCGTTGCATGTGGGCAGAGCGCCATCGATGGCTCCACCCTCAAAGAGCCAGCTGCCGTCGCTGGTGAACATAGGTATGTCGAAGCCGGCGTCGATGAGCTGCTGACGGATGGCGGCACTATACTGTCTGTGTACATCGAGGGGGATATCCTTGCGCTGGCTGACGTACGAGCCAAACTCGTTTTCGGCCTGTACCATGACGATAGGGCCGCCCTTGGTTATCTGGAAGTCGCGTACTTGGGCAGCAAGCTGGTCGATATAGGTGCGGCACGAGTCGAGAAAAGCCTTGTTCTGTGTGCGTATCTTCATCTCGGGCACGGTACTGAGCCACCAGGGATAACCGCCGTACTCCCACTCACCACAGGCATAGGGACCCGGGCGCAGGATGACCATCATGCCTTCGTCGGCAGCAGCCTTGAGGAAGCCGCGTATGTTGCGGTTGCCGGTACTCCAGTCCCACACGCCGGGAGCGGTCTCGTGATAGTTCCAGAAGACATAGGTGGCCACGGCGTTGAGTCCGAGGGCCTTCATCATGCGCAGACGGTGATGCCAGTAGGCTGCGGGCACGCGCGAATAGTGCATCTCGCCCGAGTGGATCTGTATGGGTTTGCCGTCGTAGACGAAGTTGCCTCCCACAATCTTGAAGGTATGCTTGGCCTTGGCTCCGGCTGTGGCGGTGAAGCCTGGCAGCAGGGTCATGGCGGTCATGATGATAACGATGATAAGTAGATTGCGTCTCATTATTGTTGTGATATAAGTTTTATTCCTTACAAAGATAATAATAATAAGGTGTATCGCCCAACAAATCATCGAAAATGTTGCCCACGGCGATGATTTTTGTCGTCAAAATGACAAAAAGGCAGACCGAGACTGACATTTTGTCAGTTTTCGGGCATAGGTACATAGTTTGTATCATGATGAGTGACAATAACAAAGATAATAATTAAAACAACAAGCGATATGACATTTGACAAATTTACTATCAAGGCGCAGGAGGCCGTGCAGAGCGCGGTCAACAAGGCGCAGATGGCGCAGAATCAAGCCATAGAGCCGGTACACCTGCTGGCAGGTATCATGGACAAGGGTAAGGATGTGACCCAGTTCATCTTCCAGAAGCTGGGCGTCAACCCACAGCAGATAGAAACGCTCGTCGAGAGCGAGATAGCCCATCTGCCCAAGGTGCAGGGAGGCGAACCCTACTTCACCAATACCACCAACGAGATACTGCAAAAGGCTATGGCCGAGGCTGCGCGCATGGGCGACGAGTATGTGGCCATCGAACCCATACTCATGGCCATCATGCAGACCCAGAACACGGCAGGACGCATACTCCGCGATGCCGGCATGACCAAGGACGAGGTAGAGAAGGCCATCGCCGCCCTCAGACAGGGCAAGAAGGTCGACGATGCCCAGGCCGACGAGAACTACCAGGCGCTCGCCAAGTATGCGCAGAACCTCATAGACAAGGCGCGCAACGGCAAGCTCGACCCTGTGATAGGCCGGGATGAAGAGATACGCCGCGTGCTGCAGATTCTCTCGCGCCGAACCAAGAACAACCCTATCCTGATAGGTGAGCCGGGTACCGGCAAGACCGCCATCGTCGAGGGACTCGCCCAGCGTATCGTGCGCGGTGACGTGCCAGAGAACCTGAAGAACAAGCAGCTCTTCTCGCTCGACATGGGCGCGCTCGTGGCTGGCGCCAAGTACAAGGGTGAGTTTGAGGAGCGACTCAAGAGCGTCATCAAGGAGGTCACCCAGGCCGACGGCAACATCATCCTCTTCATCGACGAAATCCACACGCTCGTGGGTGCCGGAGGTGGCGAAGGTGCCATGGATGCCGCCAACATCCTCAAGCCTGCCTTGGCACGTGGCGAACTGCGGGCTATCGGTGCCACCACGCTCAATGAGTATCAGAAGTACTTTGAGAAGGACAAGGCGCTCGAACGCCGTTTCCAGACGGTTATGGTCGACGAGCCCGACGAGATAGATGCCATCAGCATCCTGCGTGGCCTGAAGGAGCGCTATGAGAACCACCACAAGGTGCGTATTCAGGACGATGCGTGCATCGCAGCCGTCAAGCTCTCCGAGAGATATATCTCTGACCGGTTCCTGCCCGACAAGGCGATAGACCTGATGGACGAGGCTGCCGCCAAGTTGCGCATGGAGCGCGACTCGGTGCCCGAGGAGCTCGACGAGATAGACCGCCATCTGAAACAGCTTGAGATAGAGCGCGAGGCAATACGCAGCGAGATCAAGCACCGTCAAGGCAACGGCGCCGAGGACGACGCGGCTGCCAATCTGCACGACTCGCTCGACAAACTGGACAAGGAGATTGCCCAGTTGGGTGAGCAGGAGCGCCAGTACAGGGCTAAGTGGGAGTCCGAGAAGGCTCTGGTCAACAAGATCCAGCAGGATAAGCAGGAGATGGAGAACCTGAAGTTTGAGGCCGACAAGGCCGAGCGCGAGGGCAATTATGGCCGTGTGGCAGAGATACGCTACGGCCGCCTGAAGAGCATCCAGGACGACATAGACCATATACAGCAACAGCTGCGGGGTACCCAGGGCGGTGACGCCATGGTGCGCGAAGAGGTCACTGCCGACGATATCGCCGAGGTGGTAAGCCGCTGGACGGGCATACCCGTGTCGAAGATGATGCAGAGTGAGCGCGAGAAGCTGCTGCAACTCGAAGACGAACTCCATCACAGAGTGGTGGGTCAGGACGAGGCCATCAAGGCTGTCGCCGATGCCGTACGCCGCTCACGAGCCGGACTGCAGGACCCCAAGAGACCTATAGCCTCGTTTATCTTCCTCGGTACGACCGGTGTGGGTAAGACCGAACTTGCCAAGGCGCTCGCCGAATATCTCTTCAACGACGAGAACATGATGACGCGTATCGATATGAGCGAGTATCAGGAGAAGTTCAGCGTGACAAGGCTCATCGGTGCGCCTCCTGGATATGTGGGCTACGACGAGGGTGGCCAGCTGACCGAGGCAGTAAGACGCAAGCCTTACTCCGTGGTCCTCTTCGACGAGATAGAGAAGGCCCATCCCGACGTGTTCAACACTCTCTTGCAGGTATTGGACGACGGACGACTCACGGACAACAAGGGCCGCGTGGTCAACTTCAAGAACACCATCATCATCATGACCTCCAACGCCACGCGTGAGATGCTGGGCAAGATAATGCGTCCTGAGTTCCTCAACCGTATCGACGACATCATCACTTTCCACCCGCTCACGCAGGAGGAAATCTCCAAGATTGTGGAACTGCAGATGCAGAAACTGCAGAAGATGACTGCCGAGCAGGGCGTGACACTCACCTGGACCCAGGCGGCAATAGACTATCTGTCGCGTGTGGGCTTCGACCCCACCTTTGGCGCCCGCCCCGTAAAGCGTGCCATCCAGGACTACGTGCTCAACGACCTGAGCCGTATGCTGCTGGCTGAGCGCGTAAGCAAGGACAAGCCCATCACGGTCGATGTTGCCGACGACCACATCGTGTTCAGCAACTAATTTACCATTAAAAAATATCCCTTCCGCCATAAGTGACGGAAGGGATTTTTTTATGTCTGTATGTGTCGTGGTTACTTTACCACTTTCTTGCCACCTACGATGTAGATGCCTGCAGGGAGATTGTCGAGGCTGGTGCCCAGATACTGGCCCTGGATGTTGTAGACGCGGTTGTCTACGGGCTTGCCAGTGGTCTCGACAGTGTCGATGCCGGTGCCTACGCCATCAGCCACGATGCGCACCTCATCGAGGAACATACGTTTGGCAGGGGTGAAGGTAATCTTGCCAGTACCGGTGCCGGTAATGTCGAGGCTGTACTCGGTCCATTCCTCATTCTTCATGGTGAGTGTAGCTACATCGGCGCCGTTGTAAGTCACCTTGAGCGAGGTGCCGTCACTACCGTAAGGCGCAGCCTTGAAGGTGAGCTTGGCCTTGCCGTTGAGGGTAAAGGAAGGTGTGATGGCGTAGCCGCTCTTCTTGGTTGAGCCAAAGTTGCCGCACTTGAAGCCACCGGCACGGGAGAGCGACTCCCAACCTGCGTTGTCTGTTACCAGCGCATTGCTGCCAGAACTCCATGTACCGTCGTTTCCGCCCGTTCCAGCACACTTGTCAAAGCTCTCATAAAACACCTGACCCTCTGGAGTGGGCTCTTTCACGATAGTTGCATTATACTGGAAGCTCACGGTGCCGTTGTCATTCTCGGTAATGTCCTTGACCTGACGGCCCATGTTGCGGGTACCATCCTCGTTGTCGTTGTAGAGACCGAACGAAGGTATCGATGTGTCGCTCAACTCGTTGTTTGACTTGTAGGGATACAGGTCGCCTGTGAGTGTAGTCTTGGTATAATACTGCTCGCCTTTGCTCCACTATTTGCTGTCGTCATTATTGTCGGCATGCACGAGCGTGAGGCGCTGGTGGTCGTTCTTGAAGTCGGCTGTCCAGCCATCTTTCTGGCGGAATTCACCCGTAGAGTTGACCACATTGTTAATCCAGCAGGTGGGGTCATAGTCTACATGGATGACCTGCAGACCTGTAGCCTCGATATATTTGTCCCACTTGGTCTGCTGACGGTTTTCGAGGATGAAGTATTCGTTGCGGTTACCTTTATTATATATTACGTATGCCTTGCCGCCCTCGCTGGTGGGCTTGAGATCTGTCACCGTCACGTTCTCGTCTTCGAGCACCTCGTAGTCTATCCATCCGGCAATCCACTTCTCATAGGCAGTATAGCCGGCGGGGCAGAAGCCGTCGTCGTTGTAGCCGGCAGAGTCCATGAGGTCAAAGCTCGACATACCGAAATGTCCCTCATAGAAGATGTCATAGAGGTCGGGGTAGCCCAGACAGTGAGAGAACTCGTGGCAGATGGTACCGATACCGTCGATGCCCGAATAGCCCAGCTCGGCTGAGCAGGCGTAAGAATTGATTTTGACACCGTCGAGGGAAAGTGTTATTTTGGCGGCAGCCAGTTCATAAGCGTGGGGCCAGATAGTGTCATCGCTACCACCGTTGGCCTCGCCCTGACCGGCGTAGATGACATAGACCTGATCCACCTCGCCGTTGCCGGACCAGTCGTAGTCAGAGAAGTCTACCCAACCGTCGGCAAGCTCACAGGCTTCCTTAATCATCTGCTCGGGATGCTTGTCGTTGCCTTCTGAGTCATTTCCACCATAGTAAGCCATATTCTGCGACAGGGTTACAGGCCCTACCACGTCAAAGTCAATGGTAAACTTGCCATCGCTCTGCGCGCTGAAGTAGTCCTTGATACTGCCGTTGAAGCCATTGTCCTTGTAGTTCTCGGCATTGGCTATCTTCTTGTACAGGTCGAGAGTATGGCTGGCAGAAAACTTCTTGTCCTTGAAGTTGGCGAGGATGATGAGTCCCTTCTTGGTACCCTGATAGTTGCCGCGGTTGCCCGAGATGTCGGCCTTGCGACGGCTGGCGTAGTGCTGGTTGGCACGGGCACGACGCTGCTTGGCACGGGCAGCCACCTTGGTGGCATCTTCCTGCTTGTATACATCGTTGCCTACTGATACATAGCTCTTTCCGTCGGCATCACGATACCAGTGACCGTGCTCGTCGCCCACCAGGCGGGCCTTGACTTGACTGCCGTCGGCGAGAGTAATCATGCGCCACAGATTAGGGCGTGCGGGGATGGCTGACATTGTCATCACTGCGAGCAGGAACAATGTCAAGAGAGTAATTCTTTTCTTCATACTTGATTATAATTGTTTACTTGGTTATTCGTGTGTAGCCGTTGGGGCGTGCTGCGACTTGATTTTGTTCATCCGCGTCGACTCGAGGATGGGCAGATTGGTCTCTGTGGGGATATAGATGACGGTCTTGTCGCTCAGGTCGCTCTGCTGGCGCACCCAGAGATACTGGATATAGGTGGGGGTGATGCTGCCGTTCTCTATCTTGATGGCTTCGGCGGCACCCTTGGCGCGTGCCACTTCGGCCTGGGCGTTGAGCTTCTCGGCCTCGAGGTTGGCACGGGCTTCCTCAATCTTAATCTTGCGGTTCTGTTCGGCTTTGGCAAACTCGGCCTTGCCTTCCATCTCCTGCGACCATACGTTGTACCAAGGACGGATGAATGCCATGCCTATCACAAAGACAAAGATGGCGACGAGAGCCCAGACTATCTGTCGGGCAACGGTGGGGTTGAACCCCGGGGTACTGTTTCTGTTCATTTGATGATTGTTTAAGTGTGATGCAACTATGGGATAATTCTCCAACGTGCAAAGATACATCATTTCTCGGCTTCTTTCTGCCAGAATATGCAATTATTTTTCACCACGCCCGTCATTTTTAACATTTTCAGGGCGCATACCATCCCTATCACCATCTCTGACGAGGTGACGGCGTCCATAGTCGACAGGGGCATCGCGATGATGGCGACGGTGCTATCGCTGGTTGACAAAATACTGGCTGTAGATGTTATAATAGATGTCCATCCAGCCATCTTCGAGCAGGTGGTTGAGTTTCTGTGCCAGCCCAGGATGGGCGTCGATATGGCTCACGAGGTCGGGATTGTAGCGGGTGCCGGCGTCGCGACGCATCTCGCCCATCACGGCATCAAAGGTCTTGCCGTCCTTGTAGTTGCGGCCCACGCGCTCGGTAGCTGCCTGCATGCAGTCGCTCAGGGTGATGATGTCTATCATGATGCGGTAAGGCGAGCGGGTATTGTCAAAGTCGGCGGGATAGCCTCCCTTGCCGTTGTACCACTTGTGGTGACCCAGGGTGGTGTCGTGATACTTCGCCAGCTTGGGGTCGAGGGCGAGGTATTTGAGTCCCATCTCCGGGTGGCGCTTCACGATCTTGAACTCCTGGTCGGTGAGCGGTCGGTAGTCGTTGTCTACCACGGGGATGATGGTGTTCTTGCCCAGATCGTGGTAGAGGGCGGCTTCGCGCACAAACTCGACAAACCTGCGCTTGTGACGCCTTACGCTGCCTTCGGTCTCGCAACCCAAATAGCCCACCAGCAACTGGGGCTGATTGTCTACAAGACTCTCCATGAGCACCGTGGCTATCTCGCTCACGTGTACGGAGTGGGCGTAGGTGGTCACATGGGTCGATACCGACAGCTTGTTGAGGAAGGCAAGTCGCTCGCGGGGTTTCAGATACGACAGAATGCGGTCGTAGGTGACGAAGACATTGAGGTTGTTGACAAAGGTGGTCACCGACTGGCGGTCGCTGCGATGGCGGAAAGCCATCTCGATGTCACGGCACATGCGGAGCACGTTGCGGCGCTTGGCGCTGTAGGGGATGTCGGCCAAGTCGTTGAGATAGAACAACGAATAGTAGGGCATAAGATGCAACGAGAACTCTTGGGGGTCGAGCCTACGATTGCGCAGACTCTCCATAGATGCCCTGTAGCGCGGGCGGTATCTGTGGAGCGCCTCTTTGGCGGTTATCTGCTTCAGGTTTGTCTGCATGATCAGCGTGCGCAGATACGAGGAATTGTCCAGTGAGGGCTTCCGCAGATTTCTTTGCACGAGATTATACATGAGTTTGTCGATGCTCTTCTTCTTGATGGTGGTGCGGTCTACCAGGAATATGTTGCGCACCATGGACTCGTCGGCATTGTTGAGCCGCCTCTTGAGTTCGGTTATCTTGTAGCCCTTGCTGTTGAGCTCGTCGCCGTGCTTGGCGACATATCGTCTTGCCAGCTTGATGCGCCCGCGTAGGTCGTCGACCGTCTCCACCTTCTTCTGTGCCCATACATACGCACACAGTTGCAGCATCGCGTTGAGATAGTTTGACTGATAGGCGGGATAGCGCTTGGCGTCGTCGGCAACGCATCGCTGGTAGCAAGCATACGACTTCTGCAGGAGTTCGTCGTCATGGGTCATGTTCCAGATATGGTAGTAGGCAGAGCCACGCCACGTGTTCAGATAGTTGGTAAACCTCAGCGAGTCAGGGCGGTTGACCTGCAGGGTGTCGATGAGGTCACAGAGCTCGAGCATGAGGAAGGGGTCGGAGCAGTTCTGGTTGATATACTTGCTGAAGAAGCTCTTGATAAATTCCGAATAGAGCCTCTCGTCGTTCTTGGCTTGTGGCAGGGTGATGACCTGGCGCAGACTATCCAGGCAGAGCTTGTTGCTCTGATAGATATCGTGGTTCAGGGCAGCGCGGGTATGGAAAAACTCCACCCAGCGGTCGTGGTCGTGGATGAGGAAGATACTGTCGTTGTAGCGGTTGTATAACTTGCGGTTGTTGACCAGGGTGCTGAACCAGCCGTCGAAGTCCACATGCAGGGTTTCTTCGTCCTTGACGGTTTGCGCCGAGGCTGTCATGACTGTCAGGAGCAGCATGACTATGGGCAAGAGTCTACGGGTGATGACTGCCAGCAACGCTGTAGCGGTGTGGCTGTACGCCACAGCAGGGCGGTGGGTAGGGGTGGCAATAATGACGCATTTCATAGTGCGCGTGTATAAAGTTAGAGTGACAACGGGCGTGACACCGGTGCGTAGAGTTGAAATTCTGCTGTCTGTAATGGTTGTAACAACTACAAAATTCGTGAAAAAACGGGACTCCACCAACATTACACGTGTAATAATCGTTAAAATCGCCGAAATAATGACATCGCGCACAATTATAGGCAAGCATGGAGGCGCAACGACCATCATAGGAAGCCCCTCTCTGGCTCTCCACAAGGGGAGAGAACGCAGACCAATTATATATTATGTGCTTTGTCATTATCTCCATCACCTTGCGGATGGCATAGGGCGAAGCCCTGAAAAGCCACAAATCTTTTTGTGTCTTCTTGGGATGGTAAATTCAAGGTTTAAGGAAATACACACGACAAGTAACGCCTACGGCTAAGCGCAACTCTTACAGAGTAGCTATATTAGTTGGTTGCTTACCCAGGGTAGCGTGCTTCGCCCGCAACCCTGGGCTGGGGAAACGCAACTCCTTTAGAGTTGCCAGGGGTGCGCACCGTCCACAATGGGATAACCATACATGGTTGTAGGGGCGCACATCAACGACAACAAACTAATTATGTATAACTCTTGGGGAGAACTTCATCCACTATGGGATAACGATACGTGGTGGTAAAGGCGCACATCATCGTCAACGGACTAATCATGCATAGCCCTGAGGGGCGCATCATCAACGATGAATTATGGCCCGCAAGCAGCAGCAACTCTGTAGGAGTTGCGATTTCATAGCCCAGGGTTGAG
>OHEU01001379.1_pt1 | contig 10597 bp, 9 predicted proteins | sample 1567341 | NCBI WGS metagenome assembly OHEU01 (sample SAMEA3879524, study PRJEB24766) | human gut metagenome | biome: human-associated habitat; feature: feces | place: USA | collected 1985/1987 | reverse complement strand
CTCAATCTATCATTATCTTATTTCTTCCTGCCGCCTTAGCCTTATAAAGTCGCTTATCGGCAGTTGTGAATATCTCGGTTATCGAATTACTGCTTCCGTACACAGCCACGCCTGCACTGAAAGTAAATTCTTTCCCTTTTTCTTTCTCGGAAAACTCCGAATAGCTTTTGCGTATCCGCTTCATAACCATCATAACAGTTTCGATATTGTCCGTATCAAAGAGGATCATGAATTCCTCTCCGCCGAATCGTGCTATAAGGTCATTTTCTCCGATATTTGTTTTGACCGCATACGCAAAATGTTTAAGCACATTATCACCGAAAACGTGTCCGTATGTATCGTTTACCGACTTGAACAGATCGAGGTCGATAAGCACCGCACAGTGTTTCTTTTTCTCGTCCTGCGAAAGCTGATTTTCAAGATATTCTATAAGATAACGGCGGTTTCTTATCTCGGTCAGCGGATCGGTATTTACAGCAAGCGTAAGCTCCTCGCCCATTTCGCTGAGCTGTTTTGCCTGACGTTCAAATTGTACTATCACTATTGCGACCGCAACCATTATGCCTATAAACGCTATTACAAACGAAAACAGCGTGTCAAGCTCCATATTGTCATTAGCCATATTCAGCTGAGGAAATTTGCTTCTGACAATAAATGCGGCTATATCTGCAACGAACACCGCCGCCGCCATTATAACTCTGTGCAACGGCTTCATAAAAGTAATAATTCCGATTTCCGCAACAAGCATATACACTGCCGTGCTTGCACCGTATGAAATATACAATATCGGGAACTCGACAAATCCAAGCACAAGGAGTATTATAAACGTAGCGACATAGGTTCTTCCGGTCAGAAAACCGACCAGTGACGATACTATAATTACAAGTGCGCAAGCCGCACAGAATAAGGTCTGCGGGGTAAATCCGAATATCACTGCATTTGCGGTAAATCCCGCTATATTCGATATACAGCCGGTCAATGCCAGTACGATGAACAGCTTGTCACGAAGCTCTGAATTCACAGTATCTGATTTTTTATTCATTGTAAGTGCTCTCTTTCGTTCTTACTTTTCTTTCTGCTTTTCTGCCCGTCAATGATGCCGTTTTTCTATATCGGCAAGAATATCGTCTATATCATATCTCTTGTCCTCGTCATCTCTGAACACAAGCGATATATCAGGCTCAGAACCGCCGTGCGTTACTTCAGCCGTACCCGTTTTTTCCGTCATTTTGGGCAAGGCTTTTTCGTTTTTAACATTTCCGGCTTCAGTTTTCTTTTCCTTTTGCTGCTCTGCTCTGTCCGATTCCATCCTTTTTCTTGCTCCGGAGGAAAAATCCGCTCGGTCTTTTATGTTATCGGCACTTGCCGCTATATTCTTTTTACTGCGCAGATGCTCCGTGAAATCATCCGTTTTACCGTGAGAACTGTCGGGAACACGATTATACGGCACTTTTACGTTATCGGATAAAGACGGCATAGCGACCTTTTTTGCGTCATTCTTGTTTGCTTTTGGCGGCTTGTGTTCCTCGCTTTCAAGGGGAACATACACCGGAGCTTCTTCCTGCAACTTGACCGTTTCCACCTGCGGTACCGGACGCTTTGACATAATGAACTTCACTATCTCAAATGCCACTATTGCGATACACGGCAGTATGGCGATAGCCATAACGCCAAACGGCGACATTGCAAATCCGATAACGGCACCCCAGAAATCACTGCAATAGTTAACTCTTGCAACAAGCTGGCTTTGTGATATTGTGATATTTTCTCCGCCTTGAGTTTCAACATCAAAACTCATAACGCCTTCCTTAAGCGTGGAGGAATTTACCTTTGCAAGCTGTGCTCCGCCGTTTTCATACCGATTATATATTATAAGCTCTCCGTTGTTTACCTCGTCGGGCCACACCTTCTGCGCTATAGCGGCTGTGCCTGCCTTAAGCTGATAGAAATCGTTGTCACGCACTATGTAAACATTATATCCGAAAATATCCGGCGCAGCAGAGCCGCCGAATGAAAACAGCATTGATGTAACTACGAGAAATACCGCAAAAACAATTAGCAGTACGCCGATAACTACACCGATACACCTTGCCACAGATGTTTTTTTTATCAAATTTTCCTCGTTTCCGTCAAAAAAGCTATTGACAACAAATCAAAAATACGATATAATAATATAGTCATTTTGGAACTGTATTCCGAAATATGACCATATATATTTTACCACATTGCCTCGCTCTTTTCAAGTGTTAATTGTGCATTATGCAATGTTTTGACTTGTGAAGCGGATGCTTTCGGAAAACGGAAAATGTGTGTAAATATATCAGAACATCGGAATAAATATGCTTGTGTAGCACAGTTGGTAGTGCAGCTCATTCGTAATGAGCAGGTCGCAGGTTCGAGTCCCGTCACAAGCTCCATAAAAATAACCGCCCGGATTTAATGCCCGGGCGGTTTATCTGTTTATAACGCTTGTGTTCCGATTCTTATCATATTCTTTCCGATACGCTTTTTAACAGCAGTATGCTTTTATCAATCTGCATTTTTCAGCAAATTTGCAATGCTCCTGCCTGCAAGCTCGGCTGAGTATCGCACCTGCTCAATATCGTTTGCCAACGCTCCGAATTCTATAACCAGTGAAGCCTCAGCCAGATCCTGATTATAAAACCGATAATCGAAAAGCATAGGTCGTGTTATGCCTTTGTTATCTTTTTCTATCGCATTTTGCAAATATGACGCAAAGCGGAGGTTATCCATATAATCCGGCAATATATCCGTGCCATCGTCACATCCGCATATTATCATTATCTGTGCCGCTTTTCTGCCGTTGATTTCTGCAACGGGAGCTATTCTCACATCTCCGTCCGCTATTCCGTCACGGTGAATATCCAGCACTATTTTTATTGACGGATACTCTTTCAGCAACTCCTCTGTTCGTTCCCTGCTTCTTGAATAAGAGTAGTTGTAAACCGGATCGTCAAAGACCGTTCCGTCGTGCAGCGTGCTTATTCCGTTATCAGCAAGCGTCTGCGCAAGCACCGCCCCTACTCCCACAACACTGTTTGCAGGGCAAAGCGATCTGCCGTCATAATCGGTATCGTAATATCCGTCGCTGTCACGCTCATAGCTTTCGGTCGTATGCGTATGTATTATAAGCACCTGAGGTTCGTTGCTGTCCGACAGCGTGACAGAAGGCTTTTTCTCAGCCTCAGCACCTATAAGCTCCGACGGCAGCTTGGTGCAGTTTCTTATCTGACCGTTTTCGAGGTCTATTACATTGTCGCCGCCAATCTTCCCGTAGTGCTTCTCCTTGACCGTACCGTCCTTTGCCGTATACTGCGTAAGATCGTCCTTGTCCTTTCTTATGTTGACGGAAATCAGCCGTGTTTTTACATCGGCGGGAGCGTCGACCGGCACCAGCGTTTCACCGGAAATATCCTGCGTACTGCTTGACGGATTATCGGTCGCAGGCGCTTTCTGCTCCTGCTTTTCAGTCTTTGTTTCATTGTCCGGTTTCTCTGTGCAAGGCTCGGATAAAACCGTATCTTCATCCCTGCCGTCAAATTCGTTTACAGGAACAGCAAGCATAACGCTCAGTGCGGTAAGCTGTCTTAGTCCGTCTGAAACGCTTTTGCCGCTTACCGCTCCGGTTACGGCGTTTTCAGCTACGCCCGTCAGGGTAAACGATAATACCGCCGCAGTAAGCCCTATGCCAAGAACCTTTACAATACCTTTGTTTTTATTGCCTCTCATAAGCCTTTCCTTTCGCCAGGTGTTTTCTCGGTTGGATTTTTCTTGTTACAGCTTATGATTCATTTTCCGCAAATATTCAGGAATAATTCATCAGCATTGATATGTCGCTGTATGACAGTGACGGACACAGACTGCGGTTCAGCGCACAGGATATTATATGTGCGTACCTGCTTATCTCGGCATCTATATCATATCTTGTCACAAAAAATCTGTCGTTATCGCTTTCATACTCCATAGTGGTGGGAACGCCTACAGCGATTACCGGTATGCCTGCCGCCGCTCTGTCAAGACGATTCCTGTTGCCTGCGGTACTGCCCGGCGTTATGCCGGTATCCGTGACCTGTATGCTCCTGCAAAGGCGCTCCGGCTCACTGCACGCAAGGCTGTCTATCGCTACAATATAGTCTGCTTTTATCTTCTCCGCACAGAATATTGCGTGAAAGACGCTGTCTATACCGGAATTTGCCGAAACATCCGTCCTTATTACCGACACATTCCCTATTCCGTCCGCATTGTGCATACTTTCTATGAAATGCGAGGTCGCAAGTACCCTGCCTGCCGCTCTCCAGCCAAGACTGTCAGACGCTACAGACGGGTTTCCAAGCCCCGTGACAAGACATTTTCCTTCCGGAAGGAGCTTGTTAAGCACCGTACACAGCGCATGGATCTGACCATCCGCATAAGGAACGTCCGTACTGTCTACGGTAAAATATCTTCCGCAGGGGCGGTTAAAAAGAGCGGTTTCCTTTTCGGAAACGATTATTTCGGTTATCTTTTCTCCGTAAAGCTCATAGCTTTCACATCTTATTCCGTTTTTGCCCTTTACAAACTCCGCCGCCATATCTGTTCTTCCCGTAAGCTGCATAAAATTTCCTCCCGAAGAATTTTTTCAAAAAAATCGTAAAAAAGTATTGCATTTTCGTTTTGGACGTGCTATAATAAAGCGTATTGTGAAATATAACTATGATTATATGTAGATCTGTATAAAGGAGGTGCCGTAAGTGCCTAACATTAAATCTGCCAAGAAGAGAGTTTTAGTATCTGCTACAAAGCAGGCTCGCAATAAGGCTGACAAGACCGCTCTTAAGACTATTCTGAAGAAGGTTGACGCTGATACTAACGCTGACAACGTTAAGGTTGCAGTTAAAGCAGTTGATAAGGCAGCAGCAAAGGGTATTATCCACAAGAACGCTGCAGCTAGAAAGAAATCTCAGCTTGCTAAGAAGTTAAACGCTGTTTCCTGAGAATAACGATTTAACGTAACGCTCCTGCGGGAGCGTTTTCTTTTTTGTGTTAATTGCGGTGATACAAAAGCATCGGCTTGCATTATTATGTGCCGATGCTCTTTTTTTATCCCGAAATGCTTTTTACCGTATATCCGTTATCAAGCCAGTAGTCGATGACATCGGGCAGTATCGCCGTATTTGTTTCGGATACCGCATGGAGAAGATATACAGCCCCGTTGTGCGTTGCGGAGGTTATTCGCCTGTATGCCGTATCCCTGTCGGGCTGAGCATCCGTATTCCAGTCGTTGTATGCAAAGGACCACAGCACAGTATCATAACCCATATTTTTGGCAATGCGTAATGTTCTGACCGAAAATTCTCCTCGAGGGGGACGCATCGTAACGGTTTTGTATCCGCCGAAATTATCGGAAATATAAGTTTCAAGTCCGTGTATTTCTTCAAACACCATATCATCGCTTATATCCGGCAGTGACGGGTGGGTACAGCTGTGATTTCCGACCTCGTGACCCTCGTTTATCATACGGCTCACAAGCTCAGGACTGCTTTTTACATAATCAAGCGTCACATAGAACGTTGCCGTAACCTTCTTTTCCTTCAGAATATCCAGTATTTTTCCGGTACAGCCGTTTTCATAGCCCTCGTCAAACGTAAGGCAAATTGTCTTGTCATCTTTGCCGAATATGAATCTTCCGCCGTATGACCCGTATTTTTCCTGCGCCTGTGTCGCTCCTACAGGGCGGTTATCGCTATCGGTTTCATAGCCCTGACCGTAGCAGACCTTTTCACTGCCGTCTGTCAGAAAAGCCGTTTCGGCAGGCGTTCTGCCTCCCCTGCCGTTACGTCCGGTGCTTTGTCCGACAGTATTCTTATCGGACGTGCATCCGCACATGGACATTGCCGTCAATACCGTAAATACTGCGGCAGATATTTTTCTGTGCAAAAAAATCACTCCTTTACAGATATAGTATCCGTAAAGGAGCGGTTGTAATTCATTGAAATAAATGGCGGTTTTCATCAGCTGCCGAGATAAGTCTTGACCATTGCCTGCAAAAGCTCGTCACGATCAATATGACGGATCAGGCTGCGGGCGTTGTTATATGTAGTTATATAGGTAGGATCTTCGGACAGAATATAGCCGACGAGCTGATTTATAGGATTATAGCCCTTCTCCTTGAGCGCACCGTAAACCGTTGTCAGTATTTCCTTCATCTCGTTTTCTCTTTCATCCTTGAGCGAAAACGGCATAGTTTTGTCGATCATCAATATCAGTCCTTTCGTTAATATCTTTTAAAAACCGAAATTATTTTAAGGTTGTTATACTATTATACACTACCGTTCAATAAAATACAATAGCCGATAGCGAATTTTCGTTAAAATCACCAATAGCGGTTCTCATTTTTGGGTAATTGATAAAACTTTACAATTCGCTATTGAATTAATGAATAATTTTTGGTATAATAACAATAACCAGATTTTTCAGGGGGTACAATAATGGCAGAACAGAAAAAATCGCCATCTACAAACGGCGAATTCAAAACCTCTCCGCTCGGCTTCGACAAAGCCGAAGTAATGGCATACATAGTACAGCACAACAAAGAGCGTAAAGCCCTTAAGGAAGAAAATGAAGAGCTGAAAAGAGCACTCGAAGAAAAACAGCAGACGAATGAAGGTCAGAACAATGAGCTTACAGCAGAGCTTGAAAAGAAAAAGGCTGAACTTGACGCACAGATCCTTGAAAGCAGAAAGCAGGTTCTTGACGAAAGACGCAAGCTGGCTCAGACCGAAAAAGAACTGCACGTTATGCAGGACAAATACTCTGCCCTGACAGAAGAATTCACAGAATTCAAAAAACAGGCGGCAGCAAAAATAGATAAAGCAAAGCACAGCGGCGGAACAATTGACCCCGCTCAGCTTGCAGAAATTTCCGCAAAAGCAAATGCCGATGCAAACGCTGTAATAAATGACGCTCAGAGCAAAGCGAACGAGATTATCACAGCCGCAAAGGCATATTTTGCCGATACGGTAAAGAAAACATACGATTACAAGCAGTCTGTGCTTGAAAAGGCGGACACATTCGCAAACGGTGTTACATCAGGTGCGGCGGCTCCCGCAATAGATATTCAGGCTGTTCTTGCCGGCATAACCGCCTCAGTAAATGAAGCCGTTGAAAAGGCACTTGCCGGAGCGAATGCCGTAAACGATGCGGTAGCAAAGGCTGTTGAAGATACAAAGGCTGTGAACGATGTACTCGCTAAGGCTGTTGAAGAAGCCTCACAGACAGAAACAGCCACCGATAACACGGCTGACGTTCCCGAAGAAAAGCTGTCCGATGATGAGGAGCTTATCAACGCAAAGAGCGAGCTTGAAAATATCGGCGGACTTGACGAGAGCGAGCTTGACGCCTACGCTCCTATGGAAATCGAGCCGTATAACTTCGAGCTTAAGCTGGATATGCCGGCTCAGACGGACAATGACGATGACGACGATATGCTGACAGACAACAACGGTCTGCTCAGCTCATTTGAGATAGTTTCGGGTGACGATGACATTTCTGCGGATAACGTAGATACCGGCGATCTGCTCGTTGAGGAAACTCCTGCGGCAGATGATATAGCCGATCTGCTTGCAGAGGAGCCTGTTGTAGCATCTGCTCCCAAAGCCGATGCTGCTCCTGTTGCGGATGATTTCACCGACCTTCTCGCAGAAGAACCTGCGCCTGCTCCCACAGCTAAGGCAGAACCTGCTCCTGCAGCCGATGATTTCAGCGACCTGCTCGCAGAAGAGCCTGCTCCTGCTCCCGCAGCTAAGGCAGAGCCTGCTCCCGCAGCCGATGATTTCAGCGACCTTCTTGCAGATGAGCCTGCTCCCGCAGCTAAGACCGAACGTGCTTCCGACCGTAGCGGTGACAAACCTAAGGAAAAGCTGAATGAAAGTCGTTCAATGGGTGTTGCCGGCAAGGAAGAAAAGGTGAACGATCCTTGGAAGGATCTCGAAGCACAGATGAACGGCATGACGATTACTCCTCCGCCCTCATCTAAACCGTCTGACGATGACGGAATGACTTCCTCGTTTGACGATCCTACCGCTCCCGCAGCTTCCGCTAAGGAAGAAAAGATTGATATGTCCGATTATTCATCCATGCTCGGCGGAATTAATGACAATATGACCACCAACACGGCACAGTACGATCCTTCGTGGGATCTCAAGATGATGGAAGGTCTTAACGACAATGACGATGACGACGACGAGATGAGCTCGGATAATGTGGGATTCTTCGACCTTTAATCAAAAGTAAATATCATATGCCGGGAAGTGTATGCTTTCCGGCATAATAAATTCAATGTGAACAGGAGTACAAACTTGGAACTTAACACAAGCGAACTTAAAGAAAAGGCAAAAACGCTAAGAGCCGGCGACAAGATAGAACTGAGCGGTACTGTATACACCTCCCGTGACGCCGCACACAAGCGTATAAAACAGCTTATTGACGAAGGCGGAGAACTGCCCTTTGAAATAGACGGTGCGGCTATTTACTACGCAGGCCCGACCGGCACTAAAGAAGGAATGGCAATAGGCTCATGCGGTCCTACAACATCGGGCAGAATGGACCCCTACGCTCCCCTGCTGCTCGATATGGGGTTATCCGCAATGATAGGAAAGGGAGAACGCAAGCCTGCCGTAGTAGACGCCATAAAACGCAACGGTGCGGTATACTTCTGTGCCATAGGCGGTGCAGGCGCACTCGCCTGTCAGTGCATAACCGGGTGTGAGGTAATAGCCTTTGAGGATCTGGGCTGTGAAAGTGTGAAAAAGCTGACTTTCGATAAATTCCCTCTTATCGTTGCAATCGACGCTGGCGGCGGTAACATTTTTGAAACCGGCAGAAAGCAGTACGCAGAGGTCTGATTTAAGGATTTTTATATAAAATATCACAGCGTTTTTGAAGAACGAAAAAAATCGAAAAAAATTTTAAAAAAGTGTTGACAAAAAGAAAAAGGTATGTTAAAATACAAATCGTTCTACACAAACAGCAGAACGAAAAAAGTACATTGAAAAGTAAACAATAAACCTTTGAGAAAAGAAACCAATAATAAAGATAGAAGCAAACTATCTATAAAAAAATGGTCAGCAAAATAAAGAGCTAAATAACTCAAAAAAGATATATGGGTAGCATAGAAATATGCGAAGAATATAATCAACACAAAGTACATAATTCCGTATGCCCAATGAGTTGTTTCAAAAATCTTGAAGAAGCCTGCCCAGAAGCCGCCCTCTTTAACTGTGACAAACATCTGAATTGTAGGCGGAAGAGAAAGAATGGACGAAGCGAAGATTATGGGAAGAACGCCGCACATATTTACCTTAATCGGAATGTGAGTGCTCTGACCGCCGTACATCTTGCGTCCTACGACTCTCTTAGCGTACTGAACGGGAATTCTTCTTTCGGCGTTGTCCATCCATACTATGAAGCCTATCATAAGTATGAGTGATACAAACGCTATGGGAGCAAGTGCATAGTAAGCACCGCCCTTATCCATATAGGAGTAGAGGCTGTATAACGTGGTAGGCATTCTTGAAACGATACCTGCGAAAAGGATTATTGAAATACCGTTGCCGATACCCTTTTCGTTAATCTGCTCGCCGAGCCACATAATGAGTGAAGCACCGGCAGTGTAGCAGAAAATAATCGTTATAGCCTGAAGCACTGCGAAGAAGCCGGTAAATTTGTTGCCGTCTGCATCGAGTGAGAGGTAGTTCTGAGAACGGATATAGAAGTAATAAGCCGTGCTCTGCATAAGTGCAAGAACTACCGAAGAATACCTCGTTATAGTGGAAATCTTTTTGCGGCCCTCTTCGCCCTCTTTTGCGAGTCTTTCAAGAGCCGGGATAGCTACTGTGAGCAATTCAATGATGATGGATGCATTGATGTACGGGGTAATCGACATTGCGAACAGCGTACCGTAGTTAAAAGCATCACCTGTCATCATACTAAGGTATGTCATAAAGTTGTTTGCGTTCTGATCAGAGATGAGTCCACCGCTGATATTGACAAACGGGACGGGAAGCGCGGCACCGAGTCTGAATATAAAGACGATAAGTGCCGTAAAGAGCATCTTTTTGCGAAGATCCGCAATCTTCCACGCGTTTATGATCGTTTTAAACACCCTTAGATCACCTCAGCCTTTCCGCCGGCTGCTTCGATCTTCTGCTTAGCCGAGTCGGAATAAGCATTAACCTTAACAGTAAGCTTTTTGCTGATTTCGCCGTTTCCGAGAATTTTAACACCGTCAAGCGCCTTTTTAACAAGACCCTTTTCGATTAATGCGTTTACATCAACGACTGCGCCGTCTTCAAACTTCTCCAGAGCGGAGACGTTCACGCTCTCGAGCGGTTTGGCGAAGATGTTGTGGAAGCCGCGCTTCGGGATGCGGCGTGCCAGAGGCATCTGGCCGCCTTCAAAGCCGATGCGGGTGCCGCCGCCGGAACGGGCCTTCTGACCCTTGTGGCCGCGACCTGCGGTCTTGCCGTTACCGGAGCCGCTGCCGCGACCCTTGCGGTAAGCTTCCTTAACGGAGCCGACTGCGGGAGACAGTTCGTTC
>OHEU01001378.1_pt1 | contig 10598 bp, 6 predicted proteins | sample 1567341 | NCBI WGS metagenome assembly OHEU01 (sample SAMEA3879524, study PRJEB24766) | human gut metagenome | biome: human-associated habitat; feature: feces | place: USA | collected 1985/1987 | reverse complement strand
GAGTCTGCGCCTTGGGATCTATTCCCCATTTTTTCGCAAGCCAGCGTCCGTAAAGCAGATACGCCGCTACAAGGACAACCGCCGCGATAAGCACAATTACAAGTGTGTTCATTTTTCTAACCCTTCTCTTAAAAAAGATTCTCAGCCGAATGCATTTTTGCAAAACAAAAAGCCCTCGTCCTCACACAGCATACCCGCTTTCGGGTAGCCCGTGCAAAGACGAAGGCTAAACTTACAAAACGTATATTTGCGCCGTTGCAAATTTACTTCCGCGATACCACTTTGCTTGCCGATATTTTACTGTCGGCCTCTCGACCGCCGCCCATAATGGATGGCGCGCCCCTTTAACGGTGGGTTTCCGGCTTCGACTACTTGAAAATCTTTCACCGAAGCTGCTAACAGGTGAGAGCCAAACGTGCCTTGCTGCCGTCTCGCACTGCCGACGGCTTTCTGAAAGCGGTGATACGAATAGTCATGTCCTGCTCATTGCATTTGACTGATACATTGCTAATACAATAGTCTTTTTAAAATAATTTGTCAATAATCTTACAGGACAAAATTTATTTTTGTAGAACAGAATAAACAACGGTATATTTTGAATGTTATTTCTTGTTGAAATTGCAAACAAATTATTAACAGCATCATAAAAACAGGGTGCCGAACAAAATCCGGCACCCCAAAAAGTCAAAATTAAAACCCGACAAAGCTACCGCTTATTTCGCCTTGCCCATAGCTTTGACCTCGTCAAATTCATCGGTTATTTCCTTGCTCGGAGCTTTGGTGCAAAGGCTCACAACAATTATTGTGATAAGTCCCATAAGGAACGCCGGCAAAAGCTCATATATTCCGAAAACTCCGCCGAGCGGCTTTATAAGATATTTCCAAACAAATACCATTATTCCGCCGACAGCCATGCCCGAGATTGCGCCCGGGAGATTTGTGCGCTTCCAGAAGAGCGCGCATATAACGAGCGGTCCGAACGCCGCGCCGAAGCCTGCCCACGCGAACGAAACTATACCGAATACCGAACTGTCGGGATTTCTGGCTATAACAACGCCGAGTATCGCTATTATAACTACCGTAATTCTTGCGGCAAGCATACTCTTCTTCTCCGAAATTTTAAGTCCCAAGGTCTCGCGCAATATGTTCTCGGATACGCTCGATGCGGCAGCCAAAAGCTGTGAGTCCGCCGTGGACATTGTGCTTGCAAGAATTCCCGCCAAAATAAGACCTGCCATAAGTGCCGGGAAAACACCGTGGGTTGAAAGAAGTCCGGCTACGCGAACTATAACCGTTTCCGTGTCATTTCCGTGGAGGCTGTCGATAAGTCCCGTACTTGAAAGGCCTCTGCCGACTAAACCTATAAGCACAGCCATAGCCATTGCTATAACGACCCAAACAGACGCAACTCTTCTTGAGAGTTTAAGCTTTTTATCGTCCTCAATCGCCATAAAGCGAAGAAGGATATGCGGCATACCGAAATAACCGAGTCCCCACGAAAGAGTTGTGATTATGTGCAAAAGGTTGTACGGCTCGCTCTCGCCCGTAGTTTCGGAATATGACGAAACGAACGAAAGATAACCGGGAAGCTGTTTTGCGTTTTCCGCAACAGCCGAGACGCCGCCTGCCGACACGGTGGCATATATCAGTACAAACACAATAGCCACGGTCATAATAATGCTCTGAACAAAGTCGGTGGTAGAGGCAGCAAAAAATCCGCCCGCAGCCGTGTAGCCAACTATTACTATTGCCGAAAGCAGCATTGCGGTCATATAATTCATACCGAACAGCGACGAAAACAGCTTTCCGCAAGCGGCAAAGCCCGACGCCGTATAGGGAATGAAAAATATTATTATAATCAAAGCCGCCATACACGATAATATGTTTTTCTTATCGCGGAAACGGTGCGAAAAGAACTGCGGCAGGGTGAAAGAGTCGGTTTTATGGGTATATCTGCGAAGTCTGCCGGCAGTTAAAAGCCAGTTGAGATATGTACCTACGGCAAGTCCTATGGCGGTCCAGCCGACGTCGGCAACACCCGACAGATACGCAAGGCCCGGCAAGCCCATAAGCAAATAGCTTGACATATCGCTCGCCTCGGCGCTCATTGCCGTGACGAGAGGGCCGAGTTTTCTGCCGCCGAGATAAAAGTCGGTTGAGGACTCGTTCTTTTTGGCATAGTGAAATCCGATTACGAGCATTCCGACGAGATAAACAAATATCGTCGCCAAAATGCATACAGTTGATGACGTCATTTCAGCACTCCTCTTAAAAGCAAAAATAAAACGAGCCGCCGAGATGCTACGGCAGCTCTCATTCCCGTATCGCCGTGTGCGATTCCGATAAAAGTTATTTTATCACACAAATTAAAATATTTCAACGATTTAATACATAAAATCGCCAATAAATTTAACGGTTTAATGTGCAAAAGCCGAATTTTACGGCAAAAAAGACCGCAACCCTGCTGTTTCGGAGGATTGCAGTCTTTTTAATACGGTATCATTCACAGTTTGTTTTGAATTTCCGATACCTTGCCGCAGTTAAATTTTCAATGCGGTTACTCGCATTTCAGCTTATAGTATTCGCATATTTTCCTGCACAAATTCTCATCGAGAATACGCCCGGGCGTATCCCCGTAAATCAAATATTGTTACAGGATATAACCCGAACCGGAACAGCGGCAAAAACAATCTCACACCATACAGATAAAAAACGACCCCGCTCCGTAGATTCTGCGCAGCGGGGTTGTTATGTATAAAATAAATTTACAAATTACAACTGTGTAAGATGATAAATGCTATAGCCGTATTTTTCTGCAATGTCGGCTATTTCCCTTAATCCTTTTGCATCTGTGTCAATGTGCTGTATTTCAGAATATACGGCATTATCGTCCTTAAATGCATCTATAAGATTGGTGCGGTATGAAATCTTTTTCATTTCTTTCCCCTTGCCTTTAACAATCAAATATGCATCGTTGAGTGTTTTTTCTTCGTTTGTTGAGCACATAGTAATATCCCCTTATAAAATTATTTTAACAAAAATAGCTGTTTACACCTTTTTGTTTATCTATCATTTTCTGAAATATCTTTGCTTTTAATTCTACATAATGTCTCCTTGTTCAAATTATAAAACAAACCGTCTCAACCGACACGCTCATAGGTGCGATAACGATAGACCCTAACAGGTGTACTGTATTTATCTGGTTTCCAACTACCAACTTCATAAAATTTTTCACTTGTTAACAACTCGGCCGCAGTTGTTTTATTTGACATTTGGTCGTTGGTTAAATCTGTTACTGAATACTTTGTGTTTGTTGCTCCACTCCAATTATCATCCAAATAGTAATACTGCCAATTTGACGGATTTTCGAACACGGCTTCCGTTAAACCCGTTTCCACAAAAGCCTGCGAACCAATTTTTGTTACAGTATTGGGAATGGTTATGCTATTTAATTTTGAGCATTTATAAAAAGCCTGCGGACCAATTTCTGTTACAGTATTGGGAATGTTTATTTTCATCAATTTACTACAATAATAAAATGCACCTTCCCCAATAGTACTTATTGTTTCAGGTAAATATATTTCAACTAAATTGCTTGCACCATGAAATCCATGTTTGGCTATTGTTGTTACCGTTTTTCCTTCAAATGTTGAGGGTATTACAATACGCCAGGGTGCACTACTATAACCATCTTTTAAGGATACTTGAAGAGTTCCGTCTTCTAAGGTGTCAAATTTCAACATATGTATACTGTCGGATAGCACCGTTCCGCTTACGCTGCCCAGATTATCGCTTGTCCCGTCGGTATAGGTTATTACCAATTCGCCGTTTACAAGCTCGGTTTTTGCGATTCCGCGTCCGTCGGCGCCTTTGGTGCCCTGAAGTCCCTGCTGACCCTGCTCGCCTCTGTCGCCTTTTTCGCCCTTGATATTGCCGAGGTTGGATATGGAATTATCGGACATTGTAACCACAAGTTCGCCGTCCGGGGAGAGTGTGAGCGACTTAATTCCGATTCCGTCGGCGCCGTTTGCACCGTCCTTACCGTTCTCACCGCTAACCTTACCGAGATTTTTGACGTCGCCGTTTGAATAGGTCAAAACAAGCTCGCCGGAGGTATTGATTTCCGCCTTGGTTATGCCTAATCCGTCGGCACCCTTGATGTTGCCGAGGTTAAGAACCGTGCCGTTTGTAAGCGTTACGGTCAATGCGCCGTCAGCCGACACATCGACATTTTGTATACCGACGCCGTCTTTTCCGTTAAGTCCGCTGTCGCCTTTATCTCCCTTGTCGCCCTTTGAGCCTTTGATATTGCCGAGATTTATAACGTTGCCGTTTGAGAATGTCAGTACAAGCTCGTTATCGGCATTTATTGTAACATCTGTAATGCCTACACCGTCAGCTCCGTTTGTACCGTTGATACCGTCAGTACCGTTGATACCTGCGTCGCCTTTTTCACCTTGGACGCCTTGGTCGCCCTTGTCACCCTTTTCGCCTTGAATGCCTTGGTCGCCCTTGTCACCTTTTTCGCCTTGAACTCCCTGTGCGCCGTCATTACCTACCACTCTGCCGAGATTCACCGTGTTACCGTCGCTGTATGTTATAACAAGCTCGCCGAGAGCATTTATTTCGCTGCTTGCAACGCCTACGCCGTCGGTGCCGTTCGTGCCGTCTTTACCGTCTGCACCATTGATACCTGCGTCGCCCTTTTCGCCTTTTTCGCCTTGAATGCCTTGGTTGCCCTTTGCGCCCTTTATGTTTCCGAGATTAAGCGAAGTTCCGTTCGTAAGGGTAATCAAAAGATTTCCGTCGTTTGAAATTTCAATATTATTTATACCGGTGCCGTCTTTTCCGTCGGTTCCGTTGAGACCCGCGTCACCCTTTTCACCTTGTACGCCTCTTTCACCTTTTTCGCCTTTTTCACCCTGTACGCCTTGGTCGCCTTTGTCTCCCTTGTCACCTTTTGCACCGACAACGGGGCCGAGGTTTTCGGTAAGGTCGTTTGTATATGTGATTATAAGCTCACCCGCGCTGTTGATTTCGGACTTTTTAACTCCTATGCCGTCCGAACCGTTAAGACCGTTTTCACCTTTGTCACCTTTTTCGCCTTTTGCTCCCTGCAAACCTTGCTCGCCTTTATCACCTTTTGCGCCTTTTGCGCCGACAACCGCTCCTACATTGGCGCGCTGACCGTTAGAGAACGAAAGCACAAGCTCACCCAACGAATTGATTTCGGCGGAAGAAACGCTTATGCCGTCTTTACCGTTTGTGCCGTTCACACCGTTTATACCGTCGGAACCTACTACTTTACCGAGGTTTGCCGTCGTCCCGTCCGAATATGAAATAATAAGCTCACCCGACTCATTTATAACCGCTGCGGAAATGCTTATACCGTCCGTTCCGCTCGTACCGTCTCTGCCATCTTTTCCGTCAGCACCGTTTTTGCCGTCACGACCGTCTTTGCCGACTACTCCGCCGAGGTTGGCAGTTTCGCCGTTTGTATAAGTCAACACCAGTTCGCCCTTTTCATTTATAACCGAAGAAGCAATACCGACTCCGTTGTTTACTGTTTCACCGACAACCTTGTCAAGATTTACGCTGTTGCCGTCGGAATAGGAAATGACAAGCTCGCCCTTATCATTGATTTTTGCCGATTTTATTCCTATGCCGTCCTTACCGTCTTTTCCGTCTTTTCCGCTTGCGCCGACCGCCTTACCGACATTGATTTTTGTTCCGTCGGAAAGCGTAATTACAAGGTCGCCTTTTTCCGAAAATGCTGCGGAGCTGATATCGGATTTGTCTTTTTTCGACATTGCGGTAAGGGTTTTGCTCCAATCCTTTTCACTGCCCGAATATCCGTTATCGACGGCAATCTGATATGCCGATTTACCCTGGAGAGAAACAAGCCAATCATCAAGGCTTCCCGCATATCCCTGCTGCACCGCAAGCTCGTATGCGGACAAGCCGTTTTTAACGCTTGATGCCTGCACGCTTTTTTTGTTGTGCACAAAATTTGCGACTGCGAACGATATGCCGGTCATTATAGCTATCAGCAATACCGCCACAATCACTTTGATTGCCGCTTTACGTTTTGATGACGTTTTCTGTTTTTCCATTTATTTACAACTCCTTCTCAATAATAAAATACTTCATTTATGATAATACTCAATTATTGAGTATATGTCAATACTCAGCTTTTGAGTATGCTAACATTTTCACAAATTACAATGGAGGTTTTGTGGAAATGGATTACAGAACAAGGATGAGAAACATCAGGGAAGACAGAGATTTAACGCAAAAGCAAGTAGGTGAAATCATCAACAAATCCCAACAGGGCTACAACCATATCGAAACCGGAAGAGCGGAATTGAAAATCGAGGATTTAATCAAGCTCTGTCAATTTTATAATGTTTCCGCCGATTATTTTATAGGTTTAACCGACCAAGAGTAAGTTCGGTTACTTCAACGCATAATGCAGCGGTGCTTTGCGATTTTTACACTACTTTGCGCGATGCGGTGCTCAAATTTATCATATCTGTATATTGATGTTAATTTTTTTGGTGATATAATTGTGTTGCGTCCTACAAGGCGACACAGCTAAAAAAAACAATACCGAAATAAAAAAATACGTAAATGCAAAAAGGATAATTATGCCGAAAAAGACGAAGTTAAAAAACAGTAACAAAATGGATATGATAAACGGCCCTATATGGAACAAGCTTCCGCGATTTGCGCTGCCCGTGGCCGCAACAGCAATACTTGAGCAGCTTTTCAACGCCTCGGATATAGCCGTAGTCGGAAACTTCACGGGCGCAGCCAAAACGGCCTCGGTTGCCGCCGTCGGAGCGAACAGCCCGGTAATCGGGCTGATACTCAACCTGTTTATAGGTATAGCCCTCGGTACAAATGTAATAATAGCGAACGCAATAGGCAGGGACGACAGAGAAACCGTACAGCGTGCGGTTCACACCTCGGTGCTCACCGCATTAATCGGCGGATTTCTTGTAATGATACCCGGTGAAATTTTTGCCGTGCAAATTTTATCGGTTATGAGCATTCCGGAGGATGTACTGCCGTATGCCGTTCTGTATCTTCGCATATATCTGCTCGGCTTGCCCGTAATACTGTTGTACAACTTCCTGTCGGCCGTTTTCAGAAGCGTGGGCGATACAAAAACGCCGCTTATAGTGCTTGCGCTCTCCGGATGCCTCAACGTGCTTTTGAATTTATTCTTTGTAATAGTTCTTAAAATGACCGTAAACGGAGTTGCCATTGCCACCGTTATATCCAACGCAATCAGCTCGATTGTGCTGTTTATTGTTTTAATGAAGTCCGACAAGTACATAAAGCTGTCGCTCAGGGAGTTGCGCATAGACAAAAGAGTACTCGGTCAGATTTTGGAAATCGGTCTGCCGGCAGGCTTACAGAGTGCTGTTTTTGCCATTTCAAACATAATAATTCAGGCGGCTATCAACAGCCTCGGAACAATAGTTATAGCGGCGTCGAGCGCGGCATTTAATATAGAGGTAATAGCTTACGATGTCTTTAACTCGTTCAGTCAGGCGTGCACGACCTTTGTAGGTCAAAACTACGGTGCCGGCAAGCTCGACCGCTGCAAGAAAACCCTGCTTCTGTCAATTGCGGAGGACACAATCGCAACAGCCGTCACAATAGGGCTTGTTCTTTTCTCGGGACGATTCCTGCTCTCGATATTCACAAGCGACCCACAGGTAATAGAGCTCGGCTATACCCGACTTTTACTGATTTTCTCGGCATACACGTTTTCAATGCTTTACGAAATTATGTCGGGGTATCTTCGCGGCTTCGGCATATCCTTGGTACCGGCTCTCCTCACAACAATAGGCGTTTGCGGCACAAGAGTATTTTGGATATACGTCGTTTTCCCGTCGTCGCCTACCTTCAAAACCATTATGTATGCGTACCCGATAAGCCTGTCGCTTACGGCGGTACTGATATTTATAGCTCTGCTCGCCTATCACCCGTCGCGCAGGTTTAAAGGCGCCGTATCCGCCGAATAATCCGGCCACGTAAAATTATATCTTAATGTAAAAAAGGCACGTTAGTTAAAAAATAACTAACGTGCCTTTGCCGTGTCTGCAAACGGAGCCGATGCTCATTCGGCTATAATGTTGTCATATATCTGAACATTTCTGTGGACATCCTTGACGGGCTTCAAAAGACAAATAGGCTCAAACTTAATCGGGTCTTTTTTAGAAAACGTGTTGTCGTGAATTTTCATATTCCTGCACGGGCCGCTCTCGTACCAATCCCTGCAATCACACGAGATGTAAATATCGGGCATACCGACGTTCCTGAACGTGTTACCGAAAATCTCCGACTCCTTATCGGTAGTACAGAGAATGCCTCGCGTCGGAATCGCATTAAATGTACATCCGCTCACGGTGAGATTCGGGTTATACGTGATGTTCTCAAAGACATACATTTCCGGCTTCATCGGCGGCAGCTTTTCTTTGAATTTCACAATGACCGTCTTTTTATCAATGTTGTCGTCCGTGCTGTCTACGGTATAAACGCCGTCAAGCTCCGACAAATCGGTTCTGCTGTATATTTTCACTTTATCGCCGGGGTAAAACGCCTTGTAACCTCCCTGCTGATGATGTACAAATTCAAGCTCGGCGGTTCGCTCGTCGCAAGCCTTTCTAAACCTTAAAAATGCGCCGTGCACATTGATTGCGTCATCGTGCGGGTGTTCAAAATGCGAGTCGGTTATTTTCACATAGCCCTTGCAGCCGCATACGTGAATCAAATCGGCAAACGAAGAAACTCTGTAACCGCTCGCCGGCTTAAATGTCAGCTTGTCAAAGCTCAGGTTTTCACACATCTGGGACAGCCACCCGAAGCCGTGCATATAGTTGACGGTTATCCTCTCGCAGAAGATATCGGAGCAGCTCTCGAGAAACAATCCGCAGTTGTCGCGCAGCTTATTTCGTGACATCGCAACGACGTCTCCGACCTTGAATTTAGGCGACACAAAATATCTGCATTCGACGGTATGAGCCCCCGTTTTTTTGATTTTTAAGGCGGTTTTCGTAGGTGAGCGCGACGTTCTGAAAACCTCGTCGCCTCTGTGAATTACGTTGCAGTAGCACTCGCCGTTGGCTGTATAGGTATAGTAATTCTCTCCGCTGAACGGACTTTTTTCGAAGAACGTAAGCTTGTTATTTTTAACCTCAAAGGCGCTTCCCGTCGGGATTTTATATGTAATTTTATTGAGCGAACGCTCTACGACCTCCATTTCAAAATTCGTCGGGGAGGCATATCTTACGGTGAAATTTACAAGCCTTACATTTTTACAGCCGCGCAGAGAAAACGCACACATATCGCCGTGAATCACAAGGGTTGAACCGCAGCCGTCCACGGTAATATTCTCCTTATTCTCGATAAGCACCGCAAAATACTTGTCGGGTGCCTTAAAGGAGTCCGTATTTGTCATATGGCAAACCTTGTGAACACAATATTCCTTGTAAAAATGATACTCATTCTTCGGGAAAATAAGTGTGTCTCCGCTCTGTAATTCATTTATCGCTTTTATAACGCCTCCGGCAGAATTTGAGACGTCGCAGAAATCCGTGGCTTTAATATTCAATGTCATCCTCCGATTGCAAATTATAGCATAAGCTGTTTAGATGGTTTTTAACTATGTGCTCGTTTTCGGCACATTCAGGTTTGATTGCATCACCGTTTGAGTCGGATTTTCAAGATGTAATCCCCGCTTTTTTAAGCTCCCTCTTCAGTCTCTTGACTGCCGCTGCAAGTATGATTTCGGTGTTTGTTCCGGTTGAAATAAGACAATACACCTCGTGATAAACCGCATAAAACGCACACTTCAAATCACACTTTTCCGAAACGGGATATTTCCTTTTATATGCTTTGTAAAGCCCGAAGCACTCCCCGGTCAGGTTTCTCAGCTGGAACAAATCAAATTCTTTGTCAGCCCACTTGCACTCAAGAGGGTCGATTATCGCGGTGATATTAAGTCTTTTATCGGACATTACATTCATAACATTCAAATCGCCGTGGATAAGAGACGCCTCTTTTACGGGCTCGCTGAAAATGTAATCAAAATTTTTCCACGCTGTTTGCATAACATTAAGCGTGCTGTCCTTCAGCCGTTTTTTTCTGTTAAGCTCTGCGGCGGTCTGTAAAATATCCTGCGCAAACGGTCGGTAAAAATCAAGCCAATTATCGTACTTTGGGAAATCGAGACTGCCGAATTTGTTGCAGGTAACGCTGTGCCAATTTGCAAGACAATCCGCTATTGCATCTGCAAATTTCGCTTTTCTTTTTTTGCTTAAAAACAATTTTGAAAAGTCGGTGAAGCAGTCTGTTCCGTTCACAAATTCCTCAATTATAAAATCCATGGGGATTTCGTCGGTTGCGTCAAAGGTAAAATAGACCTTGGGAATATGAACCAGCGAGCTTTCGGCAAGCTTTTTCAGCGCGGCGCTCTCATTATGCTGCATACCGGCGACGCGGCAGGCCTTTACCGTAAGAGTGTACGGCATCACGGGCAATTCGGCCTTGTAAACATATCCGAAGGAGCCGCCGCCTATGCCGCC
>OHEU01001376.1_pt1 | contig 10615 bp, 8 predicted proteins | sample 1567341 | NCBI WGS metagenome assembly OHEU01 (sample SAMEA3879524, study PRJEB24766) | human gut metagenome | biome: human-associated habitat; feature: feces | place: USA | collected 1985/1987 | reverse complement strand
TGAAGAGTACATTTTCAATTATCTTCTACCTCAAAAGACAGGTAGTAAAGAAAGATGGTACTGTTCCAGTTATGGGACGTATCACAGTGGACGGAACACAGGCGCAGTTCAGTTGCAAGACAACTGCCAATCCAGATTTGTGGGACACCAAGGGCGGACGCATGATAGGTAAGAGTATGCAGGCTTTGGAGGTGAACCGCAAATTGGACAAGATGCGTGTGAGTATCAGTAAGCATTATCAGGAGATTATGGACAGGGACAACTTCGTCACTGCCGACAAGGTGAAGAACGCCTTTCTTGGCTTGGAGTATCGTTGCCATACACTGATGAAAGTCTATTCCCAAAGCCGTGATGAAATGGAAAAGCAATATAAGGCTGGCATGAAATCTTTGAGTACATACACGAAGTATAGAATCGGGTGTGCCTATGTGGGCGAGTTCTTGCAGACGCATTACCATGTGAAGGATATTGCTCTGAAAGAGTTATCGCTGCCTTTTATCACAGACTACGAGACTTTTCTCAGAACCGACAAGCACTTGAAGATAAACTCTGCGATGGTGTTTGTCCGCAATCTCCGTGCAATGGTATTCCGTGCCATAGATAATGAATGGCTCGTAAAAGACCCATTCAGACGATATGAGTACAAGGAAGAAGAGACCACAAGAGAGTTTCTGAGCAAAGAAGAGATTCACCTGTTGATGGAAACACCTATCACAAGAAAGAAGATGAGTATGGTGCGTGACTTGTTCCTGTTCTGTTGTTTTACAGGTCTCGCTTTCATTGATCTGTACAACTTGAAGGAAGAGAACATCAAGGAATTTTTCGATGAAGGTGAATGGATTGTTATCCATCGACAGAAGACAGGAACGGAAGCCAACATCAAGTTGCTTGATTATCCCAAGCAGATTATGGAAAAATACCGTGGATTGTGTGAAGACGGCAGGGTATTTCCAGTACCCAACTACCAAAGTTGTATGGATTCGCTCAAAAGACTGGGAAAGAAATGTGGTATCACCAAGCCGCTGTCCTGGCACATGAGCCGTCATTCGTTCGCAACCTCGGTTTGCCTCTCCAACGGAGTCCCAATAGAAACCGTGAGTTCAATGCTTGGTCACAAGAACATAAAGACAACCCAGGTGTATGCCAAAATTACCAAGGAGAAATTGAGCAAAGACGTGGAAAAGTTGTCTCAGCAGATTAATAACATTGAGGAATTCACGTTTGGAAATGTTAGCAACGATAATACTAACACTATAAATGGCAGAGTATGAAACGACAAGTGATAACAATACAAGAAGATATGGTCATCTACGCCCCACATCATGGTGAGGTGTGGATGACAGTTTGGGAGATTGCCGAACTGTTGAATGTAACAGGGACAGCAGTGAAGAATACCATCAAGCGCATTTGGAAACAAAGTGTGCTGAAAGATTTCCAGCATTCTCAATACATCAAACTTGAAAATGGATATTCTGCGCATGTCTATGATATGGAAGTGATTATCGCCATAGCACTTCAAATGGATACATACCAAGCCTTGTTGTTCAGACAATGGTTTATCAGTAAGGTTGTGAACCGCAAGGTTTGCCAAGTAGAGCAAGTAAAACACGAGTATCCGATGATTATTGTGATGAACGGAATGACGCCCAAAGGTGCAAGTTAGAATCTTTCATCTTTTTAATAAGATTCCTTCACCTTTATAATATAATAGCGTACAGAGGAAACGATTTTTGTCGTTGTACCCTGTACGCTATTCTTGTTTCGCTATTATGAAGCAGTACCCTCCCCTTGTGAAACAGTGCCGTCGATTATCGGCTTGCGGTAATTACCAGTGAGAAGTGCTTGTATCTCGGATTCCGGATAGAGGGTTTTGCCACATAATATAATGTAGGGCAAGATGCCTTGCTTGCGATATTCCTGCAAGGTGCGGCGACTAAGCTTCAGGAGATCGGAGAGTTCCTTGTCGGTGAGGTATCGCTCCCCATCCAAAGGTGGGCTGTAGGACTCGATGAATAAGGATAGCCAGTTGTTGGCTTTCTTCAAGGATTGCATGGCGGTGTCTATCGACTTGCTCTCATGCGTAAGAAGTTGGTTCATGTTCATTGTTTACAATTTGGATTAAGTGGTGAATATAAAATGTGTTGGCTCGCCCAGGGTAAAGTTTTCGGCTTTGCCTTGGGCGAGTTTAGCTTTACGCTATACCGATTTGATTCTGGCGATAAGCGGAACGATGGCTTTGACCTCTTCGGGGCAGTAATAGAATTGGCGACCTATCTGGGTATGCCCCAAGAAACGGCGGTCACGAAGTTTTTGTAAGGTGCGCTGGCTGATGCGAAGTTGCTGGCAGACCTCATGACCTGTAAGCCATTTGTTCAGACGCTTGCCGTTAGCCTTATGCTTCAGCAACTCAACTTTCTTTACCAAGGCATCGTATCTTGCCATCATCAAGTCGAATGCCTTCTTTTCCATTGTTACTACTTCCATATTCTCTGTTTTATTGGTTCAACAAATTCGGATGCAAAGTTAATGTGTGTATGTTGAAAAACAATGAAAATGAATAACTGTGGCAGTGCTTTTCTGGGGTTTGCCGACCGCTTGGCAAGAAAAATCAAGAAAATTATACGTGGGTCATTAATGAGTTGTTAAACGGGTATTTCTCAAATGCTTAATTTTGCCGCCGAGAAATCAAAACAACGAATTATATAACATTTCAAACGGAATTAGAATGGAAGTAATAACAATGGAAAGTGCAGCCTTCAAAAAGCTGACAGAACAGTTGACAGAAATAGTCCAGTACGTGCGATTGGCAAAAATGGCATTTCAAGAGAACTTGACGGGTAAGGGATTGAAGCCGATGTTGACCAATGACGATGCAGCTAAGATGCTTGGTGTGAGCAAGCGCACCTTGCAGCGAATGCGCTCAGAGAACCGCATTGATTTTATTAAAATTGGCAATCAATGCCGATACCAAGTTGAAGCCATTGAAAGAATGGTTGAGGAACGAACAATAACAAAGGAAACATGAGCATGGAAGATGGAACATTGAGAAAACTGGAGTTATATCTCCATGACCTACACAAAAAGATAGACGGCATCTACGACATGCTGATGTTGAGACACGAACGAGAGACGGAGCAAAAAGGAAGTTCTGCCATCAATGAAAAATTGCTTGACAACCAAGACCTCTGCCTCTTATTTCAAATCTCCCCTCGTTCCCTTCAACGCTATCGCAGTCTGGGAGTGCTTCCCTACAAGCGTTTGGGGCAGAAAACCTACTACACGGAAGAGGATGTGATGCAGTTTGTAGAGAATAATGTCAAAGAATTCAAGAAAGAGAATGTGGAGCATTATATGACCCGCATTCACCAAAAAATCAAATAATAACAGTATTCACCATTAAAAATTTACAATTATGGTACAAAAGAAAAAGAGTGATGAACAGGACGTGCTGGTAGTCCGTGACGAGAAGACGGGCGAGATCAGCGTCGTCGCCGGACTCAGCAGAGACGGCACACCGAAGCGAGCACCCGCCAAGGCGGAGAACACGTCCGACTTCCTGCGTTTTGACCGCAACAGTGATTTGATGGACAGTTTCTTTAGAAACTTCTTCCGCCAGTGCAAGGAGCCAAGCCGATTCGGATTCTACCACATAGCGGCAGAACAGGTGGAAAACCTGCTTGGCGTGATGAAGGAGTTACTGAAAGATCCGGAGGCTAACAAGGAGATTCTTTCCGCCCACAAGGTTGACACCTCCAATTATGAGAAAGAGGCAAAGCAATCGGAAGGTCAGGCGAAAGAAACCGCATCATCGGACGATGCGTCCAAGACGCAAGCTAACACAGAAAAAGAGAATGTATCATCTGAACAAACCAACGAAAAAGAGAATGACATGGAACAGAAACCAGAACAGGCCGCAACCGAACAGCAGGCACAGACCGCTCCGGGTGTAAAGCAGAACCTCATTAGTGGTAACGATGTGAACCTGCAGGAACTTGGTGCCAAATATGGCATTGACTTCAACAGTATGAATGAGAAGGATATGAAAGCCCTGCTCAACTACGGCAAGACGGGGCTTGTGATTGTGAAGCCGACCTTCGGCGGTGAACAGATAGAGATACAGGCCCGTCTGTCATTCCGTAAGGACGATAACGACCAGTTGCAACTCGTGCCGCATTTCGTGCGCAACGAGCCAAAACTCGATGTCGCTTACAAAGGCTATACCTTCACTCCAGAGGACAAGAAGAACCTGTTGCAGAACGGCAACCTCGGAAAGGTAGTGGATTTCCCCGACAAGAATACAGGTGAGCTGCGTCCTCATTTCATCAGTATCGACCGTCTCACCAATGAGATTGTTGACATTCCGACCAACAAGGTGCGCATACCCGACACCATCGGCAAGACACCTATTACCAAGGACGACAAGAGAGTGCTCTACTCAGGTATTCCGCTTCGCAAGGAGATTGAGCTTGCCAACGGGCGCAAGTTTACACCGCTGTTGCAGGTGAATGTGGAACAGCGTGGCGTGGAGTTCGTGCCTGGCAGCACAAGACAGGCGCAAGGTCAGAAACAGAATGGAGACAAGAAGCAGACCGCTGACAAGCAGGAGCAGAAGGCAGAAGGTGATGCGGGCGGCCAGAAGAAGCAGCAAGATCCCAACCACTGGCTCAATGAGGACGGGACCATCCGCCGACTCAACACCTATTTCAAGAAGGAACTGACCGAGCAGCAGAAGGACGACTATGTGGCAGGCAAGACCATCGAGATCAAGGAAGTGCCGAACAAGAACGGCAGCGGTACCTATACCGCCTACGTAAAGTTCGACTTCGACAAGATGCAGCCACGTTCCTACCGCAACAATCCAGACCTCAAACAGGCAAAGGAACAGATTCCGACCAATGAGAACAAGACGCAGGTTGCCGTCAACGAGCAGGGCAAGACCAACGAGGCGACCAAGCACACCAAGGAACCCTTGAAGCCGGGACAGTCTGCACCGAAGAACGAGAAGCAGCAGAAGGAGCAGACCGCCGAGGCACAGAAGCCGAAGCGTAAGGCAAGAAGCGTGAAGATGTAGTTGCCGCCACTTGATCCACAGAGTTAATCATCCATTATAACAACCGACATCTGCGACCGTCTATCCCACGGTTGCGGATGTCACAAAAACAACAGACAATGAAGACAATCATCGCAGAGAAACCAAGCGTAGCCAAGGAAATCGCCCACATTGTGGGAGCTGACAAGCGTGAGGAAGGCTATATGCAGGGCAATGGCTATTATGTGACATGGGCATTCGGACATTTAGTGCAGCCAGCCATGCCGGAAACCTACGGCATGAAGGGATTCCATGCAGAGAATCTGCCTGTGATTCCCGACCCATTCGTTCTTGTTCCCCGACAAGTCAAGACAGAGAACGGCTACAAACCAGATGCAGGTGTGCTTGCCCAGATTAAAATTATCGGCAAGCTGTTTGACAGCAGTGAGCGCATTATCGTAGCAACCGATGCCGGACGTGAGGGAGAGTTGATTTTCCGATACCTCTATGCGTATCTCGGTTGCAGGAAACCTTTCGACCGTCTCTGGATCAGTTCGCTTACGGACACCGCCATCCGTGAGGGACTTCAGAACCTCAGGGACGGCAAGGAGTATGACAATCTCTATCATGCAGCCAAGGCACGAAGTGAGGCAGACTGGCTCGTCGGCATCAACGGCACACAAGCCCTTACTATAGCCGCAGGACGTGGCACCTATTCCGTAGGTCGTGTGCAAACTCCGACCCTTGGCATGGTGTGCGAACGCTATTGGGAACACAAGCGTTTCGAGTCGAAACCGTTCTGGCAGGTACACTTCGGTGTGGTTGATGCAGACAGTGGCAATATACTGAAGTTCACATCTGCCAACCGATGGGCAGACAAAGGCACCGCAACCGATATATTTAATAAGGTGAAAGATATCGGTTCTGCCATCATCACAAAGGTCGCAACCAAGCGAAAGGTGGAGAAGGCACCGCTCCTTTACGACCTTACCACCTTGCAGAAAGAAGCCAATTCCCAGCATGGCTTCACGGCAGAGCATACACTCTCCATCGCCCAGAAACTCTACGAGGCAAAGTTCATCACCTATCCAAGAACATCAAGCCGCTATATCTCGGATGATGTATTTGCCACCCTTCCCAAACTCTTCAAGAATCTGGAGAATCATTCGGAATATGGAGAGAAAGTGAAACTTTTGCCTGGCAGTGAGGACTACAGCAAGAGCAGCGTGAATGCCGCCAAGGTGACCGATCACCATGCCCTGCTCATCACAGAAAATGCAGCCATTGGTCTTTTCAAGGACGAGAAGATCGTTTATGACATGATATTGTGCCGGATGATTGAAGCGTTCTCAGCAGACTGCATCAAGGACATCACATCAGTAACGGCGCAAGTGGATCATGAAGTTGAGTTTGGCATCAGTGGCTCCATCATCCGACAGACTGGCTGGCGAGCGTTGTCGCTCAAGGAAAAGAACAACAGGCAGGACAAGGATGCAGACGCAACAGACAATGAGGTCAAGGATCAAGTCATTCCCAACTGGCAAGAAGGACAGCATATCACCTTTTCAGGCTGCACCATCACGGAGGGCAAGACCAAACCAAAGCCATTGCATACGGAATCCACATTGCTTGCAGCAATGGAGACCGCAGGCAAAGAGATAGAAGATGATACGATGCGCCAGGCAATGAAGGACTGCGGTATTGGCACACCTGCCACACGTGCCACCATCATCGAAACCCTGCTCAAACGAGAGTATATGGTGCGCCAGCAGAAGAAACTTGTGCCGACAGAAAAAGGACTCGCCCTGCATTCCGTGGTGAAGAACATGGCGATTGCCAATGTGGAGATGACGGGCAAATGGGAGGCAGAACTTGCCAAGATTGAACGAGGTGAAGCAAGTGCAGACGGGTTCACCCATAGTATCGAAGGTTATACCCGTGAAATCACTGCGGAATTGTTAGGTTGCGACAGACTTTTCAGCCACAAGGATTCCGGCTGCCAGTGTCCTAAATGCAAGCAAGGTACCATGCAGTTCTTCGGAAAGGTAGTAAGATGCAGCAACAAGGAGTGCGGTATGCCAGTGTTCAAGCAGGTAGCAGGAAAGTTGCTCACTGATTCCGACATCACCGACTTGCTTACCAAGGGCAAGACCAGAACGCTCAATGGTTTCATCAGCAAGCAAGGCAAATCGTTCTCCGCAGCCATTGCCTTTGACGAGAATTTCAACACGAAATTCGTCTTTGCAGAGCGCAAAACAGCAGAAAAGCGAGGAAATGTGAAGAGAAACAAGAAATAGTTTGTACCTTTGCCACCGAAACATGGTTCATAAATGGTGTCTTGATTCAGGATGCTTTTATTTACTGTGGATTAAGTGGCGGCACTCGGAGGGATACCGAGTGCCTTTTTCTTGCTTTCAACAAACATCAACCGCCATCCACGGTTTATTATTCACCACTTAATCCATTCAACAGACAAATGAACAGAAAGAAACAGGCACAAACAGAGCTGTCCTATTACGGACTGTATCTCTTGAACCATCTCAGAGAGAACCGTTTTCCACAAGCCAACGATGCGGACTTTATCCGCGAACGTGCAGACCATGCCGCAGAAGTATATGAGCAGGCACGGCGTGATGCCCTCTTTGCCGATGCGGCACAAGAACTTGCCATGTCAGCATTGCTGAAAGGTCTCCGCTTTTCCAAGTACGGCATCCTGTACGATGTTGTTGACAGTGAGTTTCCCCTGGAGGTAGCAGTAGAAGATCAGGAAGCGTTTGTCAAGAACCTCCTGCCTTTGGTTGATAACGTGTATTCCATTTACGACCTCACCGATGACGATTTTGCCCAGTCACCGGACTACGACCAGCTCTATACAGAGTTGACTGGAGCCGTAGCTCTTTTCATAGAGTCAAATGGCGTACAATAGAAAACAACGTCTGAACGACAACATCAAGGCGATAGAGACGGCATTCATCCTTGACAGGGAACAGCGCACGCCGACTGCCCGTGAGCGTCTCCTTCTGGAGCGTTATTGCGGATTCGGTGGATTGAAGTGCATCCTGAACCCTGCCAGGGAACTGGCGGATGCCGTCCATTGGGCAAAGTCAGACCTTGAATTGTTTGCTCCAACAGTGGAGCTGCATAGACTTATCCGTGAAAACAGCAAGAATGAAAGCGAGTACAAACAGTTGATGGACAGTCTGAAACAGTCTGTCCTCACGGCATTCTACACGCCTTCAGCCGTTACGGAGGCTCTGACGGATGTGTTGAAAGAGCATCAGATTATCCCCGAAAAGGTGCTTGAACCCTCGGCAGGCATCGGTGCCTTTGTCGATTCCGTCTTGGATAACAATCCCAAGGCAGACATTATGGCATTTGAAAAAGACCTGCTTACGGGAAAGATGCTCCGCCATCTGCACCCGGAGCAGAAAGTGCGCATAGAGGGATTCGAGAAGATAGAAAAGCCTTTCAATGACTACTTCGACCTCGCCATCTCAAATATTCCTTTTGGCGATGTTGCCGTGTTTGATCCGTCTTATACAGCCATGAAAGGCATGAGGGCACTTGTCACCAGACGCATACACAACTACTTCTTTGTCAAGGCTCTTGATACGGTAAGGGATGGTGGGTTGGTTGCCTTCATCACCTCACAAGGCGTATTGAATGCCAAAAACAATAGTGCCGCGCGTTTTATGATGCTCTATCATGCAGATCTCGTGTCAGCGATTCGTCTTCCCAACAATCTGTTCACGGAAAATGCCAATACGGAAGTGGGCAGTGACCTCATCATTCTGCAGAAAAATACCCAAAAGGAGTCGCTGCGAGGAGACGACAACCTGCTTGATACCGTCTATAATGACGAGAACCGCATTCCGACAAACAACTACTTTCTGGAGCATCCGGAACGCATTATCCATACAACGGCAAAGTTGGATACCGACCCGTTCGGCAAACCTGCAATGATATACACGCATGAGGATGGTGTGGAAGGCATTGCAGAGGATTTGCGAAAGATGCTCCATGAAGACTTTAAGAAGAACCTCAATTTGAACAGATACTTGGGGATAGAGGAAACAAAGGCTGAGGAAGTTAAGGAGGTTGAAGAAACAGAAAAGATAGAAGAAACAGAGAAGATAAAGCCTTCCATTGAGGAAAAGCAGAATGATACGGTAGTATCCTTGCAAAAGCAGGAAAAGCCTACTGATGATGCTGAGCTATCCCAAAAGTCCAATCATCAGCAGCCACCAGTCCAAATGACTCTGTTTGACCTTTGGGGAATGGAAGAAGAAAACCGTCAGGCTGTCCATTCAACGAAGAAGAAAGCAGAGGTAACAGTGGGTGCTGCCGCCAAGAAAGTGTCAAGGAAGAGAGCAAGTCCGTTGGTAAAAAGCGTCAATCCGACTTTTGAAGTTGTGACAAAGCCTGTGGAAAAAGAAGAAAAGCCTTCGTTGACAGATGCAAAAGAGCAGGAAACAACACAGGAGACAAAACTAATCCTGCCTGGTGATGAACCATACGCAAGCATCTCTTGGGAAGAGAATCCGCCAATCAACGGCTTTTACGAGATGATGATGACCATGGCTCCCGAAGACAGGGTGCTGCTGCGCCAAAAGGCGGAACTGCACCGTCAGGAACAACTCAAGGCTTTGGGCGTTGAAGATACGCTTGATCCGAAGTTCAAACCTCCGATGGAACCGATAGAAGTTCTCAAAACTCAAATCGGGCATGGACAGTCAAAAGGGAATGAGCCAAAAGAAGATTCCAAGATTCAGAGCACATTGGAAGAAACAAATCATGAGCGGGAACAACAAAAAGAGCAAGAAAGAAAGCGAGAAGAGCTGGCAAAGAAGAAAGAGGATGCTATGAAGCCCCGTCCATTTGATGAGAAACTGGAAAGTTTTCATCGTGAGGGTTCTATGGTGTTCGACTCTGCCAGAAACATCGGTGTATTGAAAGACCTTACCAAGTATGGTGCTACCTTCATGCCGTTGGATCTGAATATGGAGCAGAAAGAAAAGGCAATCTTGTATATCGCTCTCCGTGATGCCTATCAGAAACTTTACACCTATGAAGCGGAAGAACAGACGGAAAACAAGCAGATGCGTGAGAGTCTGAATGTCTATTATGATGCTTTCTTCATCCGCTTCGGCAACCTCAATGCCAAGCAGAACGTGAAGTTTATCCTCATGGATGCCTCAGGGCGCGACATGCTGTCATTGGAACGGGTGGAAAACGGACAGTTCACAAAGTCAGACATCTTCGACCATCCTGTATCTTTTTCTCTTGACGAGGTCAGCCATGTGGATTCACCAGAGGAAGCGCTCACCGCCTCGCTCAACAAGTTCGGTCGTATCGACTTGCCGTATATGACTGAATTATCGGATATGCCGGAACTGGAACTGACGGAAGCGCTTAAAGGGCGCATCTATTACAATCCGCTCATAGACGGCTACGAGATAGCCGACCGCTTCATTGCTGGCAATGTAATAGAGAAAGCGGAGCGTATAGAAGAATGGCTGAAGGAAAATCCAGACCATGCAATCGTGAGGGAGTCGTTGGAAGCCTTGAAGGCAAGCATTCCCGAAC